>Ga0114963_10003552_pt1 | contig 10655 bp, 6 predicted proteins | sample C_131016_EF_Meta_FD_87019 | JGI IMG/M metagenome (GOLD analysis project Ga0114963, IMG submission 87019) | Freshwater microbial communities from Lake Croche, Canada to study carbon cycling - C_131016_EF_MetaG | ecosystem: Environmental > Aquatic > Freshwater > Lake | place: Lake Croche, Canada...
CGTTCACATGTAGGACAGAAGAAGTCCTCGTCGCCATCAGTGCCTTCACAACCTGGATTGGGGCAGGCATAATATACGCCACAGCCAACGCAGAAATGTTGAGGGGGCATGTCAGGGTTAGGTTGGCACATCTCGCAATGACCATCAAGAATGTGAAGGAAAATGACATCAAACCATAAGTTTTCGCAATGTGCGCATCGTTTGTCCAAGGTATCACGGCCAAGACGAGCCCCAATCCCGCGTCTATCATGCTCTTCCATTGTTTTACATCCGCAAACACGTCCGCATACACCAACAGGGCCCATTGTAGCCCTGTGTTCTTCCATTGTTTTACATCCGCAATTGCATACCCATACAATAGGTGGCCAAACGTACTTGTGGCGCCATTTGGTGGCAGTGGCAGCAGTGGCAGTAGTTGCAGCAGTGGCAGTAGTTGTAGCAGTGGCAGTAGTTGTAGCAGTAGGGGCAAGAAATCGCTTCAGAAGATCACTGGACCCAAAATAGTCACGATTGGACCCAAAATAGTCACGATCATAGGTCGCCGCACAACCACTGCAGGAATCGGTATTCGCTTCCTCACGCGGGACATGCTCAAAACAACGACGGCAACCAACAAAGTTTTTCTTGGCTTTACGATCAGCGGCAACGGCATTTTCAAATGATTCAGACATGATTTATGCTGTTATGTGGTTATCAGCTCCGACTTTCTAAAAGGGATCTCACACGTTTTCAATTTTTTTTCTCGGAGGAAAATAAAAAAAGGAATAACGCCTTGTCAGACGTTGCTCCTTTTTGTATTTTTGTATGTTTGTATTTTGTATTTTTTCTTTGTGTTTTTTGTTTTATTTTGTGGGTTATTCAAGGAAATCCTCGTGGTGTTCGCCATCATAATTATCATAGAGGTCATTGTGTAATTGTTGCTCATCAACCTCTTCCTGGTCATCAAGGGGTTCTTCTTCGTATTCTTCCTCGTGTTGTTCTTCGGCATCATCCTTGTGGCTCCAGGAGGGGTCAGCATCAGCCCAATCCAAGTCAAGGTTTCCAATGACCCAGGTAGGGGTAGAAACGCCGAGTTCTTCCCAGGTGTACCAGATGTGCTTGGAACGGTCAGGCTCAGCAAGGAAATCATCCTCAAAGATGTAGCGGATGCCAGTAGAACGACAGAGGGGGCATTCCCCAGGGACATCAGGGATGTATCCATTTGCATCAAAGATGCAGAAGACACCACATTCGTCCTCAGGAGTATCGCATCGCTGGATGATTCGGCGAAGTGCAGCAGGAGAAGAATCAGGAGTGGGAGCAGGAAGGTCCAAACGAAAGGTAGGGATAGGCGCACCAGGGGATTCCTCACGACCACGCCATTCCCCTTCGTGACGAGGGGGGCGAGATTTGCGGGGGGCACCAGGGGCAACAGCAGACATCTTATTCGCAGAGAATGCAAGGGTTAAACAGCAAATACCTTTCGGTTCCGCTGCAACTTTCATATCCCCCCCATAGCTATTTCAATTTTTTTCTGATATGGATAATATGTCCTGGGCGTTAAGGGGCCCAGCCCTGGGGTAGGGGGGTACCCCCCCCTGGTAGCAGGACTCAATCCAAGAAAAAAATTGAATACCCTGGGCCCCAAGGGGCCCCCCCCTGCGCCCCTGGTTTAGCCCTAAGGGGGGCAGGGGTGCCTAAGGAATCTATTCGATATGAAAAAAAAATTGAAAAGGGTGGGGGTACCCCATTAGAAGTTGCAGCGGAACCGAGAGGTATTTGCTGTTTAACCCTTGCGTATTGTCTGCGAAGAATACTATCTGTGAATAAGATGGCTGCGATTACGAAGAAGACTGCTGCGGGATTTGCGAAGATGCTTGATGAGGTGCAAGTGTTGACGGTGGAACAATTGGCGGCGCTTTCGGCTGCGGCTTCGACTCTGTTACAAGAGAAGTTGGAATCGGGTGCGAAGCCAGTGAAGAAGGCTGCGAAGAAGGCTGCTGCTGCAGTTGCATCGGATGAGGAAGAGGCAGCGCCGAAGACCGTTTCCCCGCATTTGGCGTACAATCGCATGTGGATTGAGCATGTGAAAGCGTATGCGACAGCGCATGGCTGGGATACTCCGTTCCTGAAGAAGATTACGCCTCGCGGCGGTGATTCGTACATGGAACAGAAGTCCGAGAGCAAGCTTATTCCATCGCTGGGTCACGTGTATTCGGATACGCAAACGGCGCCTGCGGCGGCGGACTTCATGTCGCTTGCGAAGCATTGGCGTGATTCGGAACATGGGGTTTGGGAAGCCTATGTTGAGGAGAATCCAGTGCCCGTGACAGCGCCGAAGGCAAAGAAGGTGATTGCAGTGAAGGCTGCGCCTGCGGCTGTTGCGGTTGTGCCTGCGAAGGTTACGCCGAAGAAGTTGCCTGTAGCTGCTGCTGCTGCTGCTGCTGCAACAGTTGTGGCGGTGCCTGCACCAGTGATTGCCAAGCCACGCAAAGCAGCTCCAAAGGCTGTGGTAAAGGCTGCAGCAAAGCCTGCAGAACCAGCATGGGTTTGCCCTCCTGATGGCCAGGGCATCTGGGTCATGGATGGAAATCAGTACATTCGTGATTCGGAAGACCTTGTCTGGACGATGGTGACTGACGCAGATGGTACAGCAGACCGTGGTGAGTGGTGCGGCAAGTGGGATGAGAAGACAAAACTGTTTGACAAGACGGTTGCGGATCCTCGTGATGCACTGGCGGAGGAAGATGATGAATAAATCAAAGATACATTGTAAATTAGAAAAGGTAAAAATTGTAAAATAGAAAAAAAAGAAAAACAGGAAAACCCAAAAAAGAAAACAAAAAGGGAAAACAAAAAAAGCCAAAAAAAAGGCTTTTTTTGTTTTTTTTCATGGGAAAACCGTATGATTTAAAAAAATGAAATCGTAGCAGATGCTGCATGTAAAGACAGATGAAATTTACGGGAAAAATCCAATAGTGAATGCGCAAGACCTACGGACGCATATTCTAAACATCGATTCGCGTACGCGAAAGTCGCATATGGAGCCGCCAACGGATTTTCAGTATGATTTGGCCCATACGTATAAGAATGTAATAAGAGCTCGAGTGGCCTCTGTAGAAATCCCAGGAGTATTCTATAACTTCTCCAAAGCCAAAAAGAATACGATGTTTCGTCTGGATGCAACGGACTGTATGGGTGAAATGCATCATATCGAGATATGTATACCAGAGGGTAACTATACGAATAAGACGGTATTGGAAGCGATACAACAGGAGATGAATGGAATAAGGGATATGTATGGGCTATTTTTCAGGATAACACTGGATGAGCGAACCCAACGAGTAACGATACATCATGATGGGTCAGCGGCACCTCCATGTCCTCAGGCACCGACACATTGTCCTGTGTCATTTGGGCTAATGTTTGGGATGGTGGGTCAAGAGGAGCGTATGTATGACTTTGGCCTGGGATACAATCTGGGATTTGTGAAGCAGTTATATGTGGTGGACCAGCAAGCAATAACGAGTGAATCAGTGATACAAACGACAGGAGATGCATACTTTTTATTGGCAATTGATGATATGTATACAGTGGAGCATCGTATTGCGGATACGTATATTCAGTGCTTGGCAAAGATAGTAGTGAAGAGAACGCCAGAGGGTATTTTGTATGATAATGGATACACGGTGTTATCGAATGAGATAACATTTCCGCGTCCGATAGATTTGAAGCAAGTAAGGGTACGTCTTCTAGATAAGTATGGAATACCGATAGATATTCATTATACGAATATGTCAGTATCACTGGAGATAACGGAGGTAATGAATGTACAGATGTATGATAGTTATCGTAATTATGTGTGGGAGAAGGCAGAGCCCCACGCAGTGAAGCATGTGAGTGGCTCAGCAGCACCCTTTGCAGCACCAGGACGGAATTTTAACTAGAAGGGGAAAGAAAAAATTGAAATGCGTAAAGGGAGAAAGAAAAAGGTGCAGAGGATAAACGTACATCCTTTGAAAAGCAATGAGCAAAGCGGTAAAAGCAGTAAAGAAGACCTATACGATTACGATGGGGGATGTAGCGGAGAATCATGCGCGGATGCAGAAGATTGGTGCGCTTCATGCATCGGGGTATGATTACGAGACGCTTTGCATGGTATATCATACGTTGACGGCGGAAGGAGTCACTTGTGAGATGTATGCGTTGCATCCGCATTACGATGGTCCAGATGAAGCGGAAGAGGCCTGGGTGCTTGTGATTCGCAAGGGAGTGCAGCATGTATTGCAGACGGCGAACACAACTGCTCTGATGGCGGAGAATGACCAATTAGATATGGATAAGCATGCATTGATGAAGGGGCGTGTGGTGAATAAGCATGCGCGTTGGAATCTGTGTTTTGCGGATGAGGACCAGGAGCCAGATTATGAATCGGGAAAGGGGCGTGTAGTGGGATGGAAGCATGTTCCGTTGTTGTCGAGGATTCGTGAATGGGTGGCCACAATAACAGAGGATGTTCCATTGTATGCGGAGGCGAATTATTATTACGACATTGAGAAGTGTGGGATTGGATATCATGGGGATGGGGAGCGACGTAAGGTGTTTGCGATGCGAATGGGAGCGGCAATGCCAATTTATTATCAGTGGTTTCAACGGTCGCAACCAGTGGGTCCTCGTATTGAAATTCCCTTGAATGATGGGGATATGTATATGATGAGTGAGAAGGCGGTGGGGTTTGATTGGTTACAGAAGATAAAGCCAACATTGCGTCATGCAACGGGGTGTGATAAGTTCACGGTGAGTAAGCCTTGATAAGAAAAAACAGAAAAGAAGAAAAGGAAAAAAGAAAAGGCCCTTAGGGGTTTTTCTTTTTTAATGCTTCCCGTCTACTTTCAAATTCTTCATAGCTTGTTAACAATTGACATTTTGCATTATGAAAACACTCGGATACTTTAGTATAGTTGTCCATGATACATACTATATCTACTTAGGTAGCTTCAATTTTAAACTTAAACAAAAGATAACATTTTTAAAAATGTTATCTTTTTTACAAAAAATATTTTTTACAAAAAAAGTGTAGCCGAGACCTCGAGACCTCTGGACCTTTTGGAAATCGTAAAATGATAAAATGATAAAATTATAAAATGTTATAATTTTATACATTCTGTAAAAAGTATAGACTCTGTATAGAGAAATGATACCTCTTAAAATAATTGCATTATCATTATTGAGTACGATTCTGTTTGGTATCGTGGACGGTACATTTTTTCTGTTAGCAGAAGAATCACTTCAGAACAAATTTATGAAGATATCATTTTTTGATAGTAACATGGCAGAATTATTATCAGGAGGTATATCAACATCAATTGCGATATTTGTTACATTTTATACGCATGATATGATTCACAGACATTATCATATTGTAGAGCATCCATTGATAGAATCAATAGGTGTATTAATAGGTACATTGATATTGTTATGTGGATATTATCTGTACAGATACTATAAAACAGAAGTAGTAGGTGAAGTGATGCATCTCATTCATCCAAATATAAAAGATAAAATTGAACATCAAGAAATCTCATGAGCTAATTAGCATACACCTCATGTTTACTCCAACCCCAAACATGAAGAATTTTAAACAGATGGTTGTTTCTGCATTCGGTCCGACCTTTCAAGAGAGCACAAGAGAGCGTTATGGGGACTTGATAGAGAAATGGGTAGAGTATACGAAGAAGCCGCTCGACATTCTGATAAGAGACCCAGAAGATGCGATGAAGCTCTTGGAGACATTTCCTATCAAGCATACGCCAGAGAATCATCATACGTATCTAACTCCGATAGTGGCGTATCTGCATCATGTATTAAGAGACCCTGTCTTGGAAGAGAAATGGAAGAAACATCAGAAGAAGAACTGGGAGCCAATCCAACAGAGATATGATGAGAACAGACCATCAGAGCGTCAGAAGGAGCAGATTATGTCATTTGAGGAGATTCTCCAAATAAGACAGACATTGGAGAAGGGCTCGATAGAGCGTCTGTTACTGTCTTTCTATACAATGATGGAACCTGTTCGTGCGGATTATTTTGCGACAGAATTGATTAGAGAAGGAGATAATCCAAGAACAGAGAATTACATAGTAGATCATAAAACACTTATCATAAAAGATTTTAAGACGCATGTATCATATGAAAAGATAGAGAATGTATTACCAGAAGAAGTACAAGAAGAGTTACAAGAATCATTAAAAAAACGACCACGACGTTATCTGTTTACAAGAGATGATAATACGCCTTATCCAGACAGAAATCAATTTTCAAAATGGGCCTGTCGTACATTGACACGTGTATTGAAACATCCCATGACACTAACAACAATGAGACATTTATATATTGGTTATCAGATAACACAGAAAACACCGAAGGAATTAACAGAAATGGCGAAGAAGATGGGTCATACACGTGGCATTCAGCGTGTATATCAATGGTTAGATGTATCTACTCCTCCTCCGCCAGCCGATTCACCATAATACTTTTCTTAGAGGGTCGTCCTTTCTTCTTTGGTTCCATTACAGGAGCAACTTCAACACCAAGAGAGCGTATCTGTGATAATCCAGATGCATCTCGTTCTATCATAATTTGTGAATGGGCGCACACTTTTAATTCATCAAGATGCGTAGCCAAGTAGATACTATCATACAATCGTAATAAGCCACGAAGAAAGTCAGGAACACGTTCCAGATTATCAGAATCACATGAGGTGAATCCTTCATCGAGAAACAGTTGGTCATATTGGATACGACAGAATCCAATCTGATGAAACGCAACACGACAGGCCATTCCAACAATGAATCGTTGGAAGCCAGAAGCTTTTTCAATTACAGGGCGACTGGAGCCATCTCGGACGAACCAGGACAGCGTCTGTATTTTTTCTAGCCATTCTCCCTCTAAGCGTAAGGGACGGTCTTCACATATCATCTCCAGCACCTTATTGACATTCTGTTCAATGAGAGGAGCAATATGTGCTTTATAGAGCCATTCACGATAGCCATCGAATGTATCTGATAAGTAAGAGACGACTTCCATGACTAACCGAATCCCACCGATATCGATTCCTTCCACTTTATTACCGCATCGTGTTTCCAATTCTCTAACAAGCAGTTGCATTTGACGAATGGATTCATTCTCACTTTTCCAGGCAGTCCAGTGAGGTACCGCTTCCATAACAAGACGCAGTTCAGAGGCACGTCGATGCATCTCGATGCGTTCTTTACCCTCAGAGATTTCTAACAGAATCCGTTCACGTTCTGTCTGTAGCTCTTTCATATTCTGTGTGGCAGTTTGAAGTAACGCCCCAACAACATTATGATACACGGCAAGATTGTAAAACCATGAATACTCCAATTTTCCAATATTGTCATGATATGTCTGTAATCGTCTGTCACGTTCAGAGCAATAGGCGGCCCATTCTGTTTTCTTCTGTTGAATGTTCTGTATCTTATGTTCCAAATCTTGACGTTCATTGAATGCACTCTGAAATGCATCAGTGAGTCCCTTGACGCACACTTCTAATTGGTCACATTCGCGTTCAGATGCATCGGTTAGTTCACAGACGCTATCATACTCTGTTTGCCATACATAATAAGCATCATACATATCACGTTCAACCGCATATAATTCATGTAATTGGATATATCGAGTGCATCCCGACAGCATCTCCGTAGCAATACGAATGTATTCCGCGCTGTCTGAGAGACAGAAGGGAATATCTTCACAGATGTATTCTTCCAGTTCGGCCTCTTCTTGTTCTACAGAACGTTCTAACAGAGGTAGTTCATGTTCATAGGTATCAAAGGTTTTCTTCCATGGTTGCATCTTGCATGCTTTACATTTTGCATTAAAGGGAATCTCGGCGCATTCAGATAGATATTGAGCCATCTCGAGACATTTCTGTTGATTATGTTGAATGGAAGCACAGAGAGCTGGGACACGCTGAACAGATTCTTGAAGGAAACCCACTCTGTATTGCATGTAATCTATCTCAGAGCATGTTAACACTTCAGCAGTTTCTTCTAACCATTCCTTGGTCTTAGAGGGACGATTGGGGCGCATATCGGCAAGTTCATCTTTCTGTTTACGAAAACGAAGGAATTTCTTACGAGCAAGTTTGACTTGACCACCAATTGTTTTGATACGTTCAGGATACGTAGTGCATATTTCATTACATCGACCTAATGCGACTACTACATCTGTATCATCAAATGTTTCAGAATATTCTGTCTTTGTGATACTATCCCATGTTTCAAACTCTTTATTACTGTCAAATAATTTCTGTGAATCGTCTGTATGTATATACTTTTGTTCAACTGTCTGTAATTCATACAGAGATTTGATTTTATAGTAAGGATGTGATTGTACAATATCAAAAGCATCTTTGACAGAAACAGAAGAATCACAGACACATTCAACAGGAACAATATCGGAATAGGAATGGTATGTTATGAGAATGCTATTGGCGGTTGCCATCTGTTTCTCAATGACAGACAGAGTTGTATGTAAGACAGACAGGTCAGGAGCATCGACAGACATCCATTCACTATATTGTTTTTGTGCCTCTAACATATCAATAGTCATCAAGTCACGTTCAGAGACATGATTCCAGCGACTCTGTAATGCAGTGGAAATTATAACAGACGTTTGAAGACGTGTAGTGACTTCTTCTAACTGTTTATCAAGGGCAGGGTCCCGTCCACCAACCGCTCCATCATAATATGTTTCAATCAAATCACAGCAATATTTATAATATTTGTCTGTTTCTTTTAAGAATGCTTTAAGAGAATTAATATGGTCGAGTGACATGATTCTGTCAAGCAGCATCTTCTGTGTATTTTTATCAAGAGAGAAGAAGTCCTTGTCAGAGTTTTGGGATAACATGGCAGTCATTAGATATGTTTCAAGGGTTCCAAGATGAGATTCAATCCAGGGATGAACAGCACCTTTCTGTTGATGAAGAATACGTTCTTGACCATCAATGATTTCAGACAGAACAATCTTTTCAAAGTGAATCCATCTGGCATTACTGTTGGGACGAATAACGCGTTGCAAACTGTATCGTTTGTCATTTAGAGAGAATACAATAGACGTATTTGCCATGACACCCGCAGGTTTTTTATCACAAATCATTCCAACAGTATAATTGAGATTCTCACGACTTGGAAAGCCTTCACCAAAGAGTGCAATACAGATAATTTCAAGGAAGTTGGATTTACCAGAACCATTCTTGGCATTGACAATACAGATTTGTTTCGCATTGGTATCGAAATCATAATAATTTCCATCACGATAGTTGAGAATCCAGTTCCATTGCAAGTTATGAATATGTAACTTGCCAGTGATGAGATGTTGAGAGGTAAACTTATCAAACTCTTCAAGATATTTAGAGGATGCTTTGAGGATTTTATCAGACCGTTCAGATATTTTTTTAGCGAGAGGTTCAGGAAATCCAGAGACAGACAGAACAAGTAGTTCAGGATTCTTGAGCCAACCTTTCCATGCATCTGTGAACACTTTGTTATCTTTTATGATCACACTTTGTAGATAATCTGTTAACACTTCCAAGGAGTTAATTTGTAAAACATCCTTTGGTTCATGAGTATGAGGAACAGATTGTTCTTCAGAGATTTTACAAAACATAACATTTTTATGTTCTAAACATTTTTGTAATTCCAAGCCGTCGCCCAAAACGGAAACTCGGATATGATTTGGAAACCATTTTTGAGAAATTATAGTTTTAACATTTGTATATTTTTTATTTATCATAATCTCATCATTCTTCGTTTTGATAAAACCATAGGGATTGTGAACATGAAATGCATGTATTACTTTCTCTTTCAAGTTCCACAGAAGATATCCATGACCATACAGAGGCTCTCCAAAATCCTGTTGGACTAAACTTCCAGGATATCCCCATGGACTTTCCTTGTCATACAAGAATGTTTGTACATGTGAAGTAGACGGTAGGGGCGCAAAAGTATAATCGATGGGTTTTGCTCTGTTGATTTGTTGTAAATGAATATCGCCTAACAGAATGGCATCGAAGCCTTGAAACCAATCAATGGGATATCCATGAAGAATACTCTGTCCTGTCTGTAATGTGCATCCTGCAATGGTTCCATGAAACAGAGCTACATTATACTCAGAGTCTCCTTTAGGAAAGGGAGGGAGTTCAGGAGAGATTCCTGTAGTAGCTCCATACAACAGAGTATCTTGGATGGCAACGAGACCAAAAGACAGATTCTGGTGTGTATAGACTCCTGTCTTGTCGAGATAGTTGACATTGGGGATTTGATAACTCATTAAGGCACTGATCATATCACGTTCTTTTGGTACATCTTGGCGATAATCGTGGTTGCCGCGAATGACGAAGACTGGGGCGAGCGCAGCGAGCCCACGTAACAAGTGTAATGCTAACTCTAAACCATAGGGTTCTAACTTATTCTTGTGATGAAACAGGTCACCTGTCACAACAATCACAGAGGTCTTGTCTTGGATACATTGTTGATGTTGCAAGGATTGAAAGAGATTATCAAAGACAGACAAATATTCTGTGTAACGTGACTTGTCATGATTGCCTGCACGAATGTGAATGTCAGAGATGTGAATGATGGAGTGCATGA
>Ga0114963_10003555_pt1 | contig 10654 bp, 7 predicted proteins | sample C_131016_EF_Meta_FD_87019 | JGI IMG/M metagenome (GOLD analysis project Ga0114963, IMG submission 87019) | Freshwater microbial communities from Lake Croche, Canada to study carbon cycling - C_131016_EF_MetaG | ecosystem: Environmental > Aquatic > Freshwater > Lake | place: Lake Croche, Canada...
GCTTTTCTGATCAAGAGTTCTGTCCTGATCGATTCGTGATCGACCGGGTACTCGCGTTGACTTCCAGCGCCCGGATTGTCTTGCTGACTCAGCCGGCGCCGAGGGTAACGAGCATTTCTGCCGGTCTGTTGGGCAGAGGCTATTCGCCCCTGGTACTCCCGTTTTCGGCGGTCGAAACCGCTCCTTTTTTAAACGCGGTCGCCCTCGCTCGATCCCGAATTTTTGGTTCGCCTGAATCGATCGCTCTTGAGGACAGGGCGTGGGATCTTGTCGTTTTCGTGAGTCCAAGCGCAGTTCTGGCGTTTCTAGGCGATGGTCAGTCTTGCGATCTACGCGAATGGCCTGCCGCCCTTGCGGTTGCCACAGTTGGCCCGGGAACCCTTGACGCCCTGGCGACGGGTGGATTGCCTCTGTCGGTGCGCCGTTTGGCTCCGAAGCAAGCACCCTGGGATGCGAGTTCCTTGCTTGCCTCAATTCGGGAGGAGGGCTTGAGGCTCCGTCGGGTTCTGGTCGTTGGGGGTTCGACGAGCGGGACCGATTGGGCAACAGAATTCCAGTCGATGGGCGTCCAGTGCGAATGGCTGACGGCCTATCGCATTCAACTCTGCGAGCCAGACACGGCCGTCGTCGACCGCTTACGGGCGCTTTGTTCAAGACAGATCGCCTGGGTTAGTGTCGTCACCCAAGCGCCAACGGCCGAGGCCTTAAATCGCATCGCTGCTGACTGGCCTTTGCTGGAGCAACGTTGGTTGCGCGCGCAGCTCGTTCTGACGATTCATCCCCGAATAGAACAATCGTTGATCAATGGCGGATTTCATTCGATTCAGCGAATCCCGCCGGGGGCGTCTGCTCTGGAGGCCGCGTTATCATCGGTCCTGTGGTCAAACCCTCGATAATCTCTCTGACTGAAGGCGGCGCTGCGCCCGCGATGGCGGCGCAAGACGGACACGCCGGCACTCCGGCAGCAGAGTCCGGCCTCGAGTCCGTGGTCATGCTGGAGGAACCGCCTCGTCCAAATCGTTGGCGCTGGCGCTTGTCACTACCCACGGTTGACCGCCCCCTCGTTCTTTCGGCGATTGCCATTGTCCTGACCTTGCTTGGGGGATGGTGGATTGCAAAGCGTGCTGATGTCGTCGAACGCGAGGTCGTGCGCCGATTGCAGGGGGCAGAGCGGAATCTCGCGGATACGGGTTCGCAGTTGCGGCAGGCAAGTGACGCATTGCGCGATTCTCAGAATCGACTTGCGGCTCTTGAGGCCAAGCTTAGCGATTCGGTGGCGCAGCAGGCGCAACTCGAGCGGCTTTATCAGGAACTGGCCCAGTCCCGCAACGATGCCGTCTTGGCCGAAGTGGAATCGACGCTGGTGTCGGCGTCTCAGCAACTGCAGTTGGGCGGGAATGTTCGCGCGGCTCTGCTCGCGCTTCAGGAGGCAGACGCACGGCTCGATCGGATCAGGATTCCCTTGCAATCTCCGATCCGGCGTGCTGTAGCGTCCGACCTGGTGCTCTTGCGTCAGGCCGAAGCGGTGGATGTCGGCGCGCTTGCCGCGAAACTCGAGACGATTTCTGAGGGCATCGACAAGATGCCGCTGTTATCGGAGCCTCGCATGCCTGGCAAGACTGACGACCGAACGAACGCCCAGGTAAAGAAGCCCGCATCACCATCCGGCGAATCCTCCCGCGACCGGATCGCTGCGCTACTTGGGCTCGGACCCGAGGGGTGGACGCGACGGTTGGCCGATTGGTCGCTGGTCTTTCAGGAACTCGGCCACTGGGTTCGCGTTCGCCAGATTGATCGGCCCGATGCGATGTTGCTGGCGCCCGAGCAGGCATGGTTTGTTCGTGAAAACCTCAAGCTTCGACTGGCCCAGGCCCGCTGGGCATTATTGACCCGAAACGACTCCGTTCTCCGGTTTGATCTCGAGCAGGCTATTGGATCTCTTGAGCACTGGTTTGATCGCGATCAGCGCTTGGTGGGCGAGGCCGTTCTGACCCTGGGCCAGATTCGTTCGGTCAGTAGTAACGTCCCGTTGCCATCGATCCATCAGAGTCTTTCCGCAATCCGACTGGCGCGGGCTGCTCGCGAGCCGGGCTAGGTTCGTAATGCGCTGGTTAATCTGGTCGATTTTGCTGTTCGCAGTCGCGGTCGCGGTGGCTCTGCTCGCACGCGTCAATATTGGCAATGTATCGATCCTCTGGCCCCCTTATCGGGTCGATGCCTCGGTCAACCTGGTTGCGCTGATTCTGACCGTGGGATTTGTTTTTTTTCATCTATTCCTGATCGGAATCCGACGCGCGCTGGAGTTGCCTGGTCGGGTGCGCGAGTACCGGGAGCGGCGCCGCACGCAGTTGGCTACCGATGCCCTGCGTGATGCAGTGTTGGCGTTTTTTGAGGGGCGCTTTGGCCGTAGCGAGCGCTTGGCGCAAACGGCTCAGGAGGTTCCGGCATTGGCTGGAACGGCCGCATTGGTTGCGGCTCGTGCGGCGCACCGCCTGCAAGAATTCGGTCGGCGTGATGCGTGGCTTAATCGGGTCACCGATGACCCCCGCTTGCAGCAGGCGCTGCTGATGACCCGGGCCGAACTGGCGGTCGAGGAGCGTCGAGCGGAGTCCGCGATTGAGGCCCTGACGGCCATGCAGGCAGGTGGCGCGCGTCATCTCTACGCGCAGCGGGTGGCGTTGAGGGCTTACGAGCAAACTGGAAATTGGGCGGCGGTGCTGCGGACTCTGCGTTCGTTGGACAAACGCGACGCGCTCCATCCGACGGTTTCCATGCGCTTGCGGATTACCGCGTATACCGAGGTATTTAATGCCGCAACGGATGACCTGGCGTCTGTGCGTCGATCCTGGAATGAGGTGACTGAACGAGACCGACATGTGATTGCGATTGCGGATGCAGCCGCCCACGCGTTCGCGCGGGCAGGTGATCGGGACGCCGCGTGCCGAATCATCGAAGCCGTACTCGAACAGGAGTGGTCATCCCGACTTGGCGCTTACTACGCGCGGATCGAGGGGGTGGCGCCGCGCGATCGACTAGCCCGCGCCGAGCAATGGCGAGCGCGATATCCAGCTGAGAGCGGGCTGCTGCTCCTGCTCGGCGAACTTTGCCTACTCGAAAAGCTGTGGGGCAAAGCGCGCGAATATCTGACGCAGGCGCTGCGCTTCGCCCCAGGTTCGGCACCGATTCATGGGGCGTTGGCGCGTTTACATGAGGCCTTGGGCGAGTCGGCACAAGCCGCGGAACACTGGCGCGCAAGCGCGATAGCAAGCGCTGAATCGACGCACGGGAGCCGGGGTGTCGGCCTGACGATGTCGTCCCCGATGAACGCACCGATTGGCGCGCCAATGGGGCCGCCGAAGGTCGAGGCCTGACGACTTGTTATCATCTCAGGCTTTGAATCTATCGCCGAACCGGAGCACCGTATGAATCTTGATCGAGTCGGGGCAGGGCATCGAGTCCCTGAGCACTTCAACGTGATTATTGAAATCCCGATGAATTCAGATCCGATCAAGTACGAGGTCGACAAGGAGACCGGGGCTATTTTCGTCGACCGCTTCATGGGCACTTCGATGCATTACCCTTGTAACTATGGGTATGTGCCAAAGACCATCGCCGATGATGGCGATCCCGTCGATGTTTTGGTGATTACGCCTTTTGCATTGATTCCGGGGGTCGTGGTGAGTTGCCGCCCCATCGGGGTTCTCAAGATGGACGACGAAGCCGGCGGCGACGCCAAGTTGCTGGCGGTGCCGGAGGACAAGATCCTCCCGATCTATACCCACTGGCAGAAGCCCGAAGATCTCAACCCGCTGCGCCTGAAGACCATCCAGCACTTCTTTGAACACTACAAGGACCTTGAGGCCGGCAAGTGGGTCAAGGTGCATGGCTGGGAAGGTCCTGAGTCGGCCAAGCAAGAAATTGTCGACGGGATTCGTCGCTATGAGGCTACCCTCTAGCCGCCGGCAGGGTTGAAAACTCCGGGGCTAAGCAGGGGGACGATTAACAGCGCGACGATGTTGATGATTTTGATGAGGGGATTGATGGCTGGGCCAGCCGTGTCCTTGTAGGGATCCCCGACCGTGTCCCCCGTTACGGCAGCTTTATGGGCTTCAGAACCTTTGCCGCCAAAGTGGCCCGCTTCGATATATTTTTTGGCATTGTCCCAGGCGCCGCCGCCAGTGCACATGGAGATGGCCACGAAGAGGCCGGTGACGATCGTGCCCATGAGCAGGCCACCCAAGGCTTCGGGCCCAAGCAGCATGCCGACCACCACAGGCACCGCAACCGGCAGCAGTGACGGCAAGATCATTTCGCGAATCGCCGCTGAGGTCAGGAGGTCGACCGCATGGCCGTATTCGGGCTGCCCAGTGCCGTCCATGATGCCCTTAATCTCGCGAAACTGCCGACGCACCTCTTCGACCACGGCGCCGGCCGCGCGGCCGACGGCGGCCATCGCCATCGCGCCAAACAGATAGGGGATCAGACCCCCGATAAAGAGGCCGACAATGACCAGTGGGTTCGAAAGGTCGAAGACCACATGACGGCCTGTCGATTCGAGCGCGTGCGTGAAATCCGCAAAGAGCACGAGGGCTGCGAGCCCTGCGGACCCGATCGCATAGCCCTTCGTGACGGCCTTCGTGGTGTTGCCAACCGCATCGAGCGGGTCGGTGACTTGTCGGACATGGTCGGGCAGTTTCGCCATTTCGGCAATTCCGCCCGCGTTGTCGGTGATTGGGCCGTAGGCATCAAGCGCCACGACGATGCCAGCCATCGACAGCATTGCCATGGCCGCGGTCGCAATGCCGTAGAGACCCGCCATTGCGTGTGCAGCCAGGATTGCCATGCAGACGAAGAGGACGGGCCAGGCGGTGGAGCGCATTGAGACCCCAAGTCCCGCAATGATGTTGGTCCCGTGGCCGGTGGTGGAGGCTTGCGCGATATGCCGAACCGGGGCGTAGTCGGTGCCGGTGTAGTACTCCGTAATCCAGACCAGGGCCGCCGTCAAAATCAGCCCCACTGTCGCGGACCCGAATAGTCGGATCTGACTTCCCGTCTCCCTGATCGCGTTATCTGGCATGACAGTCTGGGTGATGAAATAGAAGCCAATTAGGGAAAGTACCCCGGCGACCGCTAGTCCCTTGTAGAGCGCGGGCATGACGTTCGTCATTCCCGGAGTGGCGCGTACGAACTGGCAACCCACGATGGAGGCGAGGATTGAAAAACCGCCCAGGGCGATGGGAAACAAGGCGGCAGCCTTTGGAGCGGCGGGCACCGAGAGGGCACCCAGAACCATCGTGGCGATCAGGGTAACGGCATAGGTCTCGAAGAGATCTGCGGCCATTCCGGCGCAATCGCCGACGTTATCGCCCACGTTGTCGGCAATGACGGCGGGGTTGCGGGGATCATCCTCCGGGATGCCCGCTTCGACTTTACCAACCAGATCGGCGCCCACATCCGCGCCTTTGGTGAAGATGCCGCCGCCGAGGCGGGCAAAAATCGAAATCAGCGACGATCCAAAGGCAAATCCCATGAGGGGCCTGAGCCGTTCCGATAGCTCGGCACCTGCCGACGTACCGGCAGAGATGTCACCCATGACGCTTGCTGTTTCGAGGTCACGCGTGAGGACCCAGAACAACGCGCTGACGCCCAAGAGACCGAGTCCAACGACGAGCATCCCAGTGATGGCGCCGCCCCGAAATGCGACGTTCAGAGCCTCTGGGATGCCCAGTGTGGCCGCTTGGGCCGTGCGTACATTGGCCCGCACCGAAACGTTCATCCCAATGAAACCGCAGGCTCCAGAAAGCACGGCCCCGAGTGCGAACGCCCATGCCGTTGGCATGCCGAGCGCGGGAATCAACGCAAGGACCGCGAACAGGATCGCGCCAACGATTGCGATGGTCCGGTATTGCCGGGCAAGGTAGGCGGAGGCGCCTTGCTGGATGGCTCTCGCGATGTCCTGCATCGCAGTCGTACCGGGGGAAAGTCCGAGGATCCAGCGGCGCTGAAAAAAGCCGTAGATCACGGCGGTCAGGCCGCAAAGTGCCGAGAACGGCAGCGTCAGGTCGCTGGACATGGCGCGATCTCCAAGGGGTCTCGTTCCCGATTGAAGCACGCACATTGGCAGCTAGCGCGGCGAACGCGACACACGCACCGATCGTGCTAAGCGGTTTCTCCGCGCGGATCGCGTAACGGACTGCGCTCGTCGAGTTCATCCAGGTAGTGCGCGACACCCGATCGCTCTCGATTTAACCAACGTTCAATGGCGGTCTCAAACGCCGGATGTGATAACCAATGATAAGACGAGGTGGCCACCGGTAGCAGTCCCCGAGCCAACTTGTGTTCGCCCTGGGCCCCACCTTCGAATCGTTGGAGCCCGCGCTGGATAGCCCATTCAATCGGCGTGTAATAACAACATTCAAAATGCAGGCAGGGCACGCGCTCGACCGCGCCCCAGTAGCGTCCCCACGCGTTCAGGCCGTCGTGCGCGATGAGGCTGCTCGCGATCAAGCGGTCCCCCGCAGATGCGAGTACGAGTGCGAAGTGCTCGGGCATCGTATCGAAGACCTGATTCCAGAATTCAGGATTCAGGTAGGGCGGGCCACCATGTTCGTAATAGGTTCTTTCATAACAGGCGATAAAGAACGCGCGTTCTTCGGCACGACTTTCAGCGACATCAATGACGCGTACGGTCACCCCGGCCTCGGCAACTTTGCGTCGCTCCGCGCGGATCTTTTTGCGCTTCGGTTGCGCCATCGAGTTCAAAAAATCGTCGAAATCGGTCCAGTGCTCGGATTGCCAGTGAAATTGGACACCGGTTCGACGCAGCCAATGATCGCTCTGGTCGACCTGCTCGGCAGCGTAAGTTTCAGGGTCGGGTTGGTCGGGTTGGTCTGACTTCGATGAGGATTCGGGCGCAATGGCCAGCGCGGTTTCGTCTGCCACTTGCGGAAAGAGCAGGTGAACCGACGACAACTGCCCCGATCGGGTGAGCACCGGCAGCGCTTTCGCCAGTGCCGCCCGTACCTCGGCGTTACGCGCAATCAATCGGGGACCAGCCACGGGTGTGAATGGGATCGCCGCCACGAGCTTTGGGTAGTACGGAATTCCGTTGCGTTGATGGGCATTGGCCCAGGCGTGGTCAAAGACAAATTCGCCCCATGAGTGGTCTTTGGCGTACAGGATGGCCGCGCCCATTAAGGTCCCTTCCTCGCTTCGCAAAAGCAGGTGCAGGGGCGTCCAACCGGTCTCGGGGGTGGCTGCTCCACTGGATTCGAGCGCGACAAGCCACTCGTGCCGAACGAAGGGATGACCCAGGGGGCAGGTGGAGCCCCGATCGCTTGCGTCGGCCTGAATCAGCTCGGCCCAATGAATGCGATCGAGGTCGGCAATCCGTCCGACGATCTCCGTGCGATATTCTAGGTCTTTCAATGTCGAACCGTTCACGATGAATCCGCGCTCCCGCGTTCGAATTGCTGCTTTGCAATGCAACCCCGTCGTCGGCGACTTCGAGGGGAACCTGTCACAACTATTGGAATCGACCCGGGCGGCCCAAGCAGCGGGTGCCGACCTGGTACTAACCCCGGAACTGGCTCTGGCCGGATACCCGCCAGAGGACTTGCTACTGCGCCCCGCATTCTATCGAAGCGGCGAGCTGGCGTTTGATCGATTGCTCAGCGCAACCCGAGAATGGCCCGACCTGGTGCTCGTGGTGGGTCAGGCGGTTGAGCGTACGGGCCGCCGTCACAACGCGGCAACCGTTGTTCGTGGCGGAGAGGTCATTGCGGAGTATTTCAAGCAGGAATTGCCGAACTACGACGTATTTGATGAGCAACGCTATTTCACGCCGGGAAGCCATTCTTGTGTGATCGAGGTCAAAGGGCTCCGTGTCGGCATCCTCATTTGTGAGGATTTCTGGCGCGCTGAGGTTCCCGCCCAATCGCGGGCAGACGGCGCAGAGCTGATCCTGGCACTCAATGCCAGCCCCTATCATCTCGACAAGCAGCCGCTGCGACTCGAGACCGCCCGAGCGAACGTTTGTAGCCTGGGGTGCGCCCTGATTGCAGCCAACCTCGTTGGTGGTCAGGATGAGCTGGTGTTTGATGGAGGCTCGTTTGCACTGGACGCCCGGGGTGACCTGAAGGCGCAGGCGCGGCAATTCACGACGGATTTACTGTTGGTGGACGTCGTCGATGCAGACGCCGTGAATGGCGTCGGACCGGGGACGCTGGATATTGCTGGCCGAATCGAGCCAGCGCTTTCGGTCGATGAACAGGTGTACTCGGCGCTGGTGCTTGGGGTTCGCGATTATCTTGGCAAGAACGGCTTTCCCGGCGCCTTGCTCGGGCTGTCGGGTGGGGTGGACTCCGCGTTGACGATGGCCGTCGCGGTCGACGCGTTGGGCGCTGATCGCGTGCGTGCGGTCATGATGCCCAGTCGCTACACCGCGGATATCTCATGGATCGATGCGCGAGAGATGGCTGAGCGCCTCGGGGTTCGTTATGACGAGATCCCCATCGCCGGTCCGTTTGAGGCCTTCCATGCGTTGCTGGCTGGTGAACTGGTCGGACGCAGCAGCACGGACACCACCGAGGAGAATCTGCAGGCCCGCATTCGCGGGACGCTTCTCATGGCGCTCTCGAACCGTCATGGGTCGATCGTTCTTACCACGGGCAATAAGAGTGAAATGGCCACCGGTTATTGCACCCTCTACGGGGATATGGCGGGTGGCTTCGCGGTAATCAAAGATTTGTTGAAGACGACCGTGTGGCGTCTTTGCCGCTGGCGCAATGAGCACACGCCTGCAATGGTCGAACATGCAATCGGTGGTGAAATAATTCCAACTCGTATCATTGATCGCCCGCCGTCGGCTGAGTTGAGGCCGGACCAAACGGACCAGGATTCGTTGCCGCCCTACGACGTGTTGGACGGTATCCTTGCGCTCTACATGGAGCAGGGTTTGCCCGCTGAGGACGTCGTAGCGGCTGGATTTCCGCCCGAGGCGGTAAGCCTTGTGGTGCGTTTGATGCGGATTAATGAGTACAAACGTCGCCAGGCCCCGGTCGGTATTCGAGTGACCCATCGTGGGTTTGGACGCGATTGGCGCTACCCGATCACCTCTCGATTTCGTGAGAGCATTCCGACTGCCTGATCAAGGAGAACTGACCATGAAACGGATCACAGCGATTATCAAGCCGTTCAAACTCGACGAAGTGCGAGAGGCCCTGGGCGAAGTGGGTGTCACCGGATTGACCGTCACGGAAGTGAAGGGGTTTGGGCGCCAGCGGGGGCATACCGAGCTCTATCGGGGCGCCGAGTATGTGGTCGATTTCCTGCCAAAAGTAAAAATAGAGGTGGTGGTATCCGATGGCGCGCTTGATGGCGCGATCGATGCAATCGTCAAGGCGGCCCGGACCGGTCGCATCGGCGACGGGAAGATTTTTGTGACGGCCGTCGAGCAGGTCCTCCGGATCCGGACCGGTGAGACCAACGAGGACGCGATCTAGCTCGATTTAGTTCACGTCGGTCTCGTGGCGTACTGCAGTTTCGTTGCGTAGGGCGGGGAACAGAATCACGTCGCGAATGCTGGGTGCGTCGGTCAGAAGCATCACCAGTCGATCGATTCCGATCCCGCACCCGCCAGCCGGCGGCATGCCGTATTCGAGCGCGCGAACGTAATCGGCGTCGTAGTACATCGCCTCTTCGTCACCAGCCTCTTTCGCCCGCGCCTGCGCCAGGAAGCGATCCGACTGGTCCTCGGGATCATTCAATTCAGAAAAGCCATTCGCGATTTCGCGGCCGGCTATGAAGAGCTCGAAACGCTCGGTCACGCCGGGTGCATTGGCCGATTCGCGAGCCAGCGGCGATACTTCGACGGGATAGTCGATGATGTAGGTCGGATCCCAGAGTTTGGCCTCGGCGGTTTCTTCAAACAAGGCCAGCTGCAACGCACCGACCCCTGCGTTTTTGAGGTGCGGAGTCTTCGCGACATGGACCGAGCGCTCACGAAGGGCATGCACTAGCCAGTCGCGATCATCAAAATCCGCGTTGGCAAGTGACGGCTCGTGTTTCCGGATCGCGTCGACAATCGTCAGACGCTCAAATGGCTTGCCCAGATCCAGTGCGCGGCCCTGGTAGTGCAACGCGGTCGTTGAACAGGCGTGGAGCGCAGCCGCTCGCAGAACCTGCTCGGTGAAATCCATCATCCAGCGATAGTCCGTATAGGCGGCGTAGAACTCCATCATCGTGAACTCAGGGTTATGGCGAACGCTGACGCCTTCGTTCCTGAAATTACGATTGATTTCGAAGACTCGCTCGAACCCCCCTACAACGAGTCGCTTCAGATAAAGCTCGGGGGCAATTCGCAGGAACATGGCCTGATCGAGTGCGTTGTGATGCGTCACAAACGGTTTTGCCGATGCGCCGCCGGGGATAGGGTGCAACATCGGGGTCTCGACTTCGAGAAAATCATGTTCGGTCATGAACCGACGCAAGGCATCAAGCGTTTTAGACCGAGTAACGAATGTCCGTCGGGTCGACTCGGTGACAATTAGATCGACATAGCGCTGTCGGTAGCGGATTTCGGTATCCGTCAGGCCATGGAATTTGTCGGGCAGGGGACGAATCGATTTTGTGACCAGTCGAAGAACCTGACACC
>Ga0114963_10003557_pt1 | contig 10653 bp, 24 predicted proteins | sample C_131016_EF_Meta_FD_87019 | JGI IMG/M metagenome (GOLD analysis project Ga0114963, IMG submission 87019) | Freshwater microbial communities from Lake Croche, Canada to study carbon cycling - C_131016_EF_MetaG | ecosystem: Environmental > Aquatic > Freshwater > Lake | place: Lake Croche, Canada...
CCGATCTGGCCGAATTACGGGGAAGAACCTATTGATTCATCCGCGGCTCTTACTATCTCCCGCGCCAACTCCAACAGTCTCGCCGTCTCGACGATCACGACCGAGCCCCTACGGTTCGGCCGGTGCCACACGATCGGCACCTTGCCAGTGGGTGCGTCAGCTCGAGCCTGTTCGACCGCAGGCCATAGCGTGAGCTTCTCGGTACGCTTCGCTTCGACATGGATCGCCACGCCGTCGAGCACGACATCGGGTGAGTCCGGACCGCCCTGGTACTGCACACCTCGACGGGCATCGACGCCGAGCAACGTGCCGAGTTCGGCAGCGGCCTCACGCTCGCCGCGCTTGCCCTTCTCGCGTGCAGCTCTACCCATTGACGGCCCCCTCCGGCCCCGGCGGCAGCGGCTGCCGATCCAGCAATCGGGTCAGCGTCTCTGCGGCTTCGCGTGAATGCTTGCTTCGCTCACGCAGCCCACGAGACTTCGTTTCGTCGGCGTCGTTCAGCAGGCCCGCGCGCGCCCAGCAGATTGCAACGAGATCCTCGTTTGTAAGCCGCTCCTCGCGGAGCCGGGCGATCTCGGACAGGCTGTTTCGACAGCGGATCTCAAGGTCAACCATTTTCGCGTTTCTGTTGGCGTTGTAAGCGTCGATGATCCGACCGATTGCGTCCGGCTTGTCCGGGAACCTGCTTCGATCTTCGATCAGTAGTCTGTTCTCCTCGCGTATCCTTGCCAATTCGTCAACGTCACTCATACGGCACCTCCCTAAACTCAACCCACGCTCCTGCAACGCCAACGACAACGGCATACCACCACAGTTCGCCGACGTAGAACCCAAGTCCGATTTCGATGAACAGCGCAGCCAGCCAAAAAACGAAACACCCGAGAGGAATCCAAAAAACGACGACCGCAAGCAGTGCCACTCCCTCGCTGACTCCTTGGCCGATCACCTTGCCTCCTCCCCGCCGCCGCTCGCGGCCAGATTGTCCCGTTCGGTGCATTTCCGCTCGGTCTGGCTTCCTGGCGGCCCGATCTGTCCCGCTCGGGACAGTTGCGCGGCCTCCAGTTCCGCCACGCGGGCCTTGAGCGTGTCACGCTCCTCCGCGAGACGCGCCATGTCAGCGTCGGCCTCTTTGAGCAGTTCCACGCAGTCGCGATGCCGCTTTTTCCAACAATCAATCCAGACAGATGTCGGCTCCTCGTCGGTCACGACGCGGACGGAGTCGACTGGGCTTCCGATCCAGTCCTGGCAAATGTCCTTCCACTCCCAACCGGACGCGGGCCCGGCATCGTCGAGGTCGTGAGTGATCTCAAGCACCACCCGCTCCGTCCGCAGTCCCTGTTGCATTTCCTCACCTGTCCCGTTTTCCGACATCGTTTCCGTAACAGAAGCAATCGCCTCGCCTAGCGTCGGCAGCGGCCGATCCCTGCCGTCCTCGGCCGCTCGGACGGCGGCGTCGTGCGCGGGGGCGCGGCACCAGGCGTGATCAGCCATTCGACCCCTCCTTCCGCTCGCGGGCGGCGAGCATCGCGTCGGCAAAACGGTATGCACCATCGGTCACAAGGCTTGCGGACGCCTCTTTTTTGCTGAACGTCGCAAGCATCCCCTGCAGCGCCGCCGCCGCGAAGTAGTCGCGAAGGGACATCCCAGTCCATTGAAACTCCTGCCGCGTACGGTCATCCCACCGCGTCTCCGGGAACGCTGGCCCACCGTCATTGATCTTCTCGCCCATCCTCACCACTCCCGCGGCGTTGCCGCTTCATCGTTGGTTCGCTCAAACAGCAGTTTCTTTTGCAGCGGGTGCTTGTCGATTCGTGGCCTGCTTGGACAAGACCAACTGCCCCCCCCCCGTTCACCCAGCAATTTCCAACCGCTTGCCTTGAGCGACGTTCCAGGCTCGTCGGCAAGGATGTATGTGATGAGCCTTCTGAATCCCATTTCCTTCGACACCCGCCACGCCGCTCCGTAGAGCAGACTGCAAGCGTTGCGCGTGCCGTCGCTTGCAAGCCTTGTCACCTCAAGCGTCCATCCATCGTCGGAATGTCTCCCCGTTGGTCGCCCGACAACACACACACCGACGATTTCTCCAGAGTCATCCGCCGCAGCCAAAGAGAACTTGTGACCGACAGGCGGTCGGTGGTGCCGATGATGCTTGGCAATGAACGCCACCGCATCAGCAAAGTCACATGGCACCACCGACAATCCCATCCTCACCCCTCCCGCGGCTTCGCCGCTGTTGTTGAAACTAAGACGCCAACCGGGAGTCGAACCCGGATCGCCCGTGAGGGATTCTGCCCGAGGGGCCAACCGGCCCTTGAACTATTGGCGTCAAACAGATCACCGCCCGACCACCTTCCGCACCACTCGCACCGGTGCTGTGACGGCCTTGGCACACTGGCCGCCGACGCAAGTTGTCGGCCTGGTCGTCTTCCGCAGCGGGGCCGCGTGAGCCGTAGCGGCACAGAGAGCAACCGCCAAAATCGCCGTGATCGTCCGCATGTGTCACCTCCGTGTGAGTGAACCAGACCAGATCGCAACCTACCGCAGATTTCGTCTCGTCAAACCCCCGGCTGGTGGCCGTTCGGCGGCACCAACGCACGCAGCCGGCGGATCTCGGCGGCGGCCTCGTCGAGAATCTCAAACGAGAACGGGCTGTCGTGCGGCACGGCGGTGATAGCCTCAAGGCGTTCCACGATGTCCGGCTCCGGCGGTGCCGGCAGGCGCACCAGCGGCTTGCCGTTCGTCGGCACGTGCGATCCGCAGTAGTGCCGGCCGTCGGCGTCTCGCCAGCGAGCCGGTGCCGGGCAGTTGGTGCAGGTCTGTGTCATCGGTTGGCCTCCTGCTCGAGTTGCTTCATCGCCTTCGCCCGTGTCGCTTCAAACCTCGCCTGGTCCTCGCCTTGCCAGCCCTTGACCGCGGGGCGGTCGTCGGGCCGTTGCCCGCCCTTCGCCTGCTTCGGCGAGTCGTACTGGCCGCCGAGGCACAGATCGACGAACCTCGGCCCGAGGAACTGCACAAGCGTCACCGGCGACTCGAAGTAGCGGCATTTCACGAGCCGCTTCGCCGCCTCTTCCGCCTTGTCGCCCCAGCCGGCTTCCGCCAGCCGATCCGACCAGCCGTCCGGCGGCGTGGTTGGCTTCCACTCGCGGCGATTGCCGGCAGCCGCCCCGGTGTTCCAGGCAGCCCGGAACGCCTTCCACGTCTCTTCCGGGGATTCCGGCTTCCACGGCGCAGCTTCTCGCGGAGGAGGAGGATCTTCTCCTCTATCTCCTCTATCTCCTCTGCGATGCGCGACCATCGGACGTTCCGGCGCTCGTGCGTCGGAAGGTTCCGGCGCTCGCGCATCGGAAGGGTCAGGAGGCCGCTTTCGGCCGGGATTCCTGTCTTCGTAGGATTTCGCCCGGTCGGATTGCTGGATTCTCGACTTGGCCGCCTGGCTGAACCGGCGATCCCACCCTGGGATAGCAACGGTGGCATCCGTCTCGTCGATTTCCAGCCACCCTACCGCGGCCACGTGATACCAAAAGGCTTGATCCTGTCCGCACGTCCGCACGAGCCGCGGAATGGTCATCCGTGCCCGGCCGTTGGCCGTGTTCATGGCCGCCCAGCCCCACAGCCGCAGCAGCGAGAAGACGATCTCCTCGACCGGCCGCCCGGTCGTGTCGATCAGCTCCTGCACCTCCGGCTTGTCTGGCAGCCCGATGTCGTAGGCAATCCACTCACCCGCCACTCACCACCTCCTCCCCGTCGTCCTCGAGCTCTTCCGCCGCCGCCGGCGTCGCGTCCCACAGCTCCTGTAGCTTCCGCCTCTCCTCCGCCAACGCCTTTCTCCTCGTCGCCACCGCAATCAACAGCTCCCGAGCCTCGAGCATCCGCAGATCGTCCAGGCGGTCGAGGATCTGCTTCTTGATGCCGTCCAGCTCGTGGGCCTGGGCGAGGGCGATGAGGGCGGCGTAGTCAGAGGGGAGGGTCATGGGGAGTCCTTGGTGTTCCATTCCGCCCCGCCGCGTCGAAGCGGCGTCAGTGCCTATCACGAGGCGGCTGCAATGTCAGATCAAGTCCACGAGTGTGTCGTAGTCGAGGCCGTTGACGAGTGGAAAGTTGCTCCCGAGCTTCCACGGGATTCGGGACAGACGTTCACCGTCAAGCTCTGCGTTGAACGCTCGAATGGTTTTCGCAGCCATCACCGCGTTTGTCGGCTTTTGCCGATTCAATCGGAGATGGATGAAATGCTCACGAAGCACATTGAACGGACGATCCTTGTCCCCGCCACCATCTCGCATCGTCTCGATCAACTGGGATGCCGCCTCCGGAGACACCATCGAAAAGACGTAGTGCATGGCAGCCAGCAGAGACTTTGAAGGAAATGTCGCGCATGACTGGGCCGAGGGAACGCTATCCCGGAAGGTTGGATTCTTCTCAAGGATCGTCATCGCCAGCGCCGGAGAGAACCCGGCTTGTGCACAGCCACCATCGACAATTGCGCCACTGATGCAGAAGAGCCAAAACATGCGAAGTCCGCCAGCGATAACATTCGGGTTGGCTTCACCCTCGATTCCGAGAACGTCGCCAACTGTCCTCGCCCTTCCACGGTCGATCGTGTGGAACGTCGATTCCTGAACTCCGTACGTGATGTTCGTGTCGATCGGGATGCAAGTCTCAGCGCACGCCATGAGGCGGTGCTGTCCGTTTAGGATGCGGCCAGTGTCCGCCACGATGATCGTCTCGCCGTTGAACACCCACTCGCCTCGACGAAGGCACTCGCACAAAGAGCGAAAGTGGAGTTTAATAACGTTCCTGTTGTTCCTATTTGCTTCAAGGAGTTTCCTCGCAACGTCAGGAGTAATGATCGTCCGTTCCGTCTTAATCTTCGTCGGGACATACACCGCAGATCGGTGCTGACCGTTGATCGCCGTAGCCATAGCCTTGTGCTCTCCTCTGAAATCACCGCCCACAATCCGGCAACGTGCCGAATCGAATGTCTGTCAGCCCCTCCCCCCACCCCCCACCCGCCACTCCGTTTCACCCCGCCTGGCGGCCGACATGACCTCCAGCCCCGTCCGCTCGACCCGCCCGAGCCGCTCGAGCCGCTTCATTCGGCGGATGACCTGCTGGTCGCTCATGCTGCCAATCCGAGCCGCCAGCTCCGTCTTGCCGGCCGGCCCCGCCGCCAGGGCCACCAGGATCATCCGTTCGTGTTCGTCAACGGCGGCAGCCGTCATCGCCTGCCCGGCCGCGACCGAGGTCGGCGGATCGGTGCGCCGAGCCGGGGCCGCGTCGAATTCGATGTAGTGCTGCTGCCGATACACGCTCATGCCTCCGCCTCCACTGCGATCAGTAGCTGCCTCGCCCGGTAGATCGCCGCATCAGCCGCCCCTTTACGCTCCGCCTCGTCCTCGCACTCCGACCACCGCAGACATGCCGCGGCGAGCTGGTGGAGAGCCTTGGCCGAGCAGATCTCGTAGCCGCCCTGCACCGCCGAAACGACCATCGCAGCCTTCCGTGCCTCTCGCACCTCGCGGGTGCGAATCACCGCACACGCCTTGCAGGTGTGCTCGCGGCCGGCGGCCGAACTGCGATTGAAGACGAACAGGTCGAGATCCTTGACCTTGCCGCATCGCCGGCACTCTCGCCGATCCTCCTCGGCGACCGCCTGGGCGTCGTGCTCGCTGCACACATCCGACATGCCAACCTCCGTGTTACTGCTGATCCCGCTTTGGCATGGGCACCGTGAAGACGTGCCGAACCACCTTCCTGACACCTTGGCCGGTGTAGACCTTGTCCACGAAGTGCTGGTACACGTACAGACCATCCGTGTACGCCATGCACTCCACTTCCGTGTCCCAATGCACACGTTTGCCGTCGAGCGCGCCGCCGATGATCTCGATGATTCGTAGTCGGGCCATAGTCACTCCTACTTGACGGATCGGGCGAGCTTGTCATAGTCCAGGCCAACCACACGCGGGAACGTCTCGCCCTCGATGAACTTCAGGAGCTTCGGATTTCCGCCGGTCTTCTCTGCGTTGAACGCCTTCACGGCCCTGGCCGTGTAGCCAGACACCATGCTGCTGACCGGAATGTTGCTATTGATGACCCACTCGCGAAGCACGTTGAACGGACGGTTAACAGACATCGTCCCGTTCTTCATCACGTCTACGAACTCGTTGGCAAGTCGGGGATCAGAGAGCGAGAACACGTAGTGAAGGAAAGCCCCGACGGCGTTGCCAAGAAGCCGGCAGCCGCCGACGGCAATCACGCTCCGCCGAAGTTCGGAGTGCCTCTCAATGACCCGCTGGCACACGCGAGAATTGAACGATTTGTTGGACTTGCCGACGACGTTGGCACCGTCAAAGCAAGCGAACTGGTAGAGCGAATTGGCCGTCGCCGCCAGCGTCCTCGTGTTGACTTCGCCGTTGATCGCAAGAACGTCAGAGATCGCACGTGCCTTTCCTTGATCGACGGTGTCAAACACCGAGTCATCAAGGCCAAACACGACCACGGACTCAAAGTCACATCCGGTGCGGACGCACTCCTCGAGCCGGTGCTGACCGTCGAGCAGCCTGCCAGACTTCCCGATCTTGATCGTCTCTCCGTTGAGATCGAAGTATCCGCCCTGCATCGCAATGCCGATCTTGGAACGGTTCTGCTTCGACATCCCGCGATTCTTCGTGTTGCGATCAAGGAACGCGGATGCAAGAGAAGGAGTAAACCGAACAACAATCGCAACGACACCCGAGTCCTCGATCACATTGCGAGACGGCACCATCTCAGCAATCGTGCTGAGAGTTGGGTCGTCCGCTGTCAGATAACCTGCTGCCATTGATTCGTTCCTCTGCGTGTAGATCGATCCCCTAACACATCCCACCCCGGCCGCGTCGATCGGCCTCCGTGCCTGTCACGTGAGTGGTTGTCGTTGCTGCGTTCCGGGAAAGGTTCGGTGCCCAACGATCGCCGGTGTAATGCAGACCGCCGGCGGCTGCGACGAATCCGCCGGTAGATGCAGCGGCCCCACGTCGGGGAGCCCATTCGCTGCAAGCAGCGGGCCAGGGCGGGCCGGTAATGTCATCAGTGACCGGTGTAACCAAGCTGGACGCAGAGATCGGTGACGATCTTCTCCAAAGCACGAACGCGGTCGTCCATGCTCACTCCACAGCGTGATTCAGGCTCGGCCTTTGCCTTGCACAGCGCCACGTTCGCCGACGCGAGGATGCGATCCGCAGCCGACTTGCTCACGAAGATGCTCTTTCCGCTCGTGACCTTGAGCAGTCTCCCGGCCTCCATCGCCCTCTGAAGAGCCTTGTAGTCACGGCCATGACCGGTAGAGCCGTCCTTGCGAACCGAGTAGCTCACCAGCGGAACAAGATCGGCAGGGAACGGGGCGCTCTTCATGCCAGCCCTCCCATCGAGGCCACCGCCAGGGCGAGCGGCAGCATCCACATGAACGGAATGTCGTCCTCGCCCCCGGCCTCGTCGCCTCGAGCGGCGGCGACACGGGCCGCGGCTGTCTGAGGCTTGTGTTCCGCCTTCTTCTCCGTGATCGTGAGCTTCGACCTGGCGATGCCGTTGACGTAGACCCGGTGCCTGCCATCCTTCTCGAAGACGGCGTCGCCGTTCTTGAACGCCTGCTTCGTGGTCAGCATCACGAATCGACCGACGAGCGCTTCGTCAATGTCCATGTCTTCCGGCAGTCCCAGAGCGTGCAGCAGCACCATCGCCCGGTCGTGGTCTTTCTGATCCGCAGGGTTCAACCACACCTGCACCCACTGAAAGCTGCCGCTCGCTGTCGCCAAGTCGATCACGACCTTGCCGAGCTTGTCGATCCACTTCACCTTGCGAATCTCGAAATCACGATCGCCATCTGGTACTGGATCGAGACTCGCTTCCGCCGTTGCGGCCTCTTCCTTGAGCGTGTCTTCATAGCTGCGATCGAACTTGTCGAACCTCATCGCGTCTCCCCTGTCTGGATGTCCGGCCGAATCTCCTCGCCGACACGGACGATCCGGTCGGCGTCACCGTCGATGATCTGCTTCGTGATCTCGAGGAACTTCCGCGGGCTGATCTGGCCGTTTCTCACCAGCCCCGTCATGTCACAGATCCGCATTGCTTTCTGCTCGTCAGCCGCCGCACGGTCACGTTGCCGCTTCGCGGCAATGTCCCGGCTGATCCCGTCTCGATAGCTCATGTCTCGACCTCCCGCATGGCGATCTCGATCAACTCATCCCGCAAACGAATCACGGCGAGCGAAAGAGGCTGTGGCGTCCCGCTGCCCTCGTACCACTTCTGAACCACGTCCCGGCACAGCTCAACGACGTGAGGTGCGTGGATTCGGCACGCCTCCTCGCCAATCGCCGGGACAAGCGGCTTTCGGCCGTACGCCTCGAGCCGCTCGCGGACTCGCTCCGCGTGCATTAATGCCTTGGCTGTTTGCTCCTCTGACATCAGCGGCCCCCTTCCCGAATGCGCGCCGCCTGGGCGGCGAGCAGCGCGGCCATCGCGGCCACCTTCACGGCCGCTTCCTCGCGGGCAGCTTCCTTCGTGGCGTGCCAGCCTTTGGCGTTGTGAAGGCTTCCGCCCACTTCGGCGTAGAGCGTGCCGTGAACGTCCACGGCATCGGCCTCGCTGAAGTGGACGAAGACGCCGTCCGTTCGGACATCCCCGTAGACGTGGGCTTGGTGCAGCTTCATGCCACGACTCCTTCGATCTGTAAGACACGAGTCTCGATCGCATCGTCCAGCTTCGCCCGCAGTTCGTCCGACAGCTTCCCGTCGCTGACGGCTGTATCGGCGTCGTCGCCGATCTTCCCGAGCTCCTCAAGCGTGGTTGCGGCGGCGACACGGTCCCGCCAGCCCGGCCGCTTGGCGGGCTCGGCGAAGATCGGGGCCAACGACTCGATCGCCATCGGCAGCTCGGCGTCGAGGCCATACCGATTCTTCGCGTCCCACGCCGCGGCCCGCTCGAGGTGCAGCAGGCGACGCTTGCCGCCGGTCGCCTTCTTTCGGCCGTCGCTGCCCTCGCTGACCGTGGTCTTGTAGTTGCAGAACGCCAGGAGGTCGCACCATTCCTTCAGGAGCGGTGCCGTCTGCTTCGTCAGCTTCAGCTCATAGCGGTCGAAGCCGTCGGCCATGTCCGGCGGCGACGTTCGCTGAACCTTGGAATGAGCCACGAACGCCACGTTCAGGCCGACGCCGATCAGCGCGTCGCACTGCGTGAGGAACCGCCCGAACCCTTCCGCCAGGAGCGTGTAGCCCTTGCCAAAGCCGAAGCCCTCGATGCTCTTTTGCTTGTGTTCCGCCAGGAGGTGTTCGACGAGCAGACGCTCCGCCCAATCCGCCGAGTCGATCACGACCGTGCGGAACTCGCCGGGCTTGCTTCCGATCTCGGCAATCGCGGCCCGCAGCTCGTCCCACGATCCGATTGACACACGGGCCACGTCCAAATGGTGCGTGCCCTCTTCCGTGTCGAGGATCACCGGCGACGGGAACGCCGCTGCCAGCGTCGATTTCCCAATGCCTTCCGTCCCGTAGATCACCGCCCGTACCGGCGTGTGCCGGCGTCCCCGCTGAATGTTCAAAGCCATCTCCGCTAACTCCTCTTTGAATCCCAGTCACAGTGCAACGCTTGGAAACGCTCCTGGCGTCGTCTCATCTCTTCCACCTTCTCCGGCGTCCCCGGCAGCGCCGTCGTCGCCGCCGGCTGCACCACCACCTCGATCTCCCGGCCGATCCCCTGGAACTGGCAGATGATCTCGACGATCACATCCAGCAGGATTCGCGGGTCACCGGCCATCGCCGCCTCGACGTACGAGTCCCCGGCCAACGACCGGCCGCCGGCCTTCACGGGCGAGGCGTAGACGTTCAGCACGTGCGTAAGCCGTGCCTGCTCCCTCCGCGCTCGCCGAATCCATTCCGCCACTCGCGGGCGAACGGCCTGGTGGATCCGCACCCGCCGCTGGCCCTTCGTCTCCGGCCGCGTTCGCACCGGCTTCACGCGCCAGAGGCGGACGGCGGCCTTGCGTGTTCCGGGCGCGGCGGAACGAGCCGGCATGCGCCAGAACGTCCGTTGCACATGGATCACGCCTTCGGCTGCCATCTCGCCTCCTCCGTGCGTCCCGGCTCGAGTTCCACCCGAGCCGGGTGCCATCCGTTCCGCTCCCGCTCCGCGGGCTCCCTGCCGCTGGCCTCCTGCCGCGGCCCGTCCTTCACATATCCAGTGCCGACGGCGGAACGACGATCCACCCGCCGTCGATCTCCACCGACACGCGGCCCGGCTCGGCGGACATCACGCGGCCGCTGAAACGCTTGCCGCCGCTCTCGCCCTGGACCCAGTCGTCCACGCTCGGCAGCGGGCGGCCGTACACCTCCTGCATGCCAGCGATTGCGCCGGCGGCCTCACGATCACCGGCTGACATCTCGATTGCTCCTGCCATTGGATTCCTGCTCCTGTGCTGTGAGCCTTTGGAAAAGCTCGGTCCTGTAAACGCCCTGCTGATCGTTCGCCACCACCTCTAGCCGCACGCGGTCGCCTCGGATTGAATGCACTCGCACCACAACGTCATCTGCGTCACGATCTCCGGGGATCGTGATGGATTGGCCTTCGCGTCGATCGAGTCGAAGTGGCATCTCTGCTCCCGTGCCTTCTGCGTCTTCCGCTGATTCC
>Ga0114963_10003562_pt1 | contig 10648 bp, 8 predicted proteins | sample C_131016_EF_Meta_FD_87019 | JGI IMG/M metagenome (GOLD analysis project Ga0114963, IMG submission 87019) | Freshwater microbial communities from Lake Croche, Canada to study carbon cycling - C_131016_EF_MetaG | ecosystem: Environmental > Aquatic > Freshwater > Lake | place: Lake Croche, Canada...
ATGCCTTTGCAAAAGATGAGGAGTGGAAATCAGTGAAGGCGGAGAGTGAAAAAAATTCAGGCCCATTACTAGCTTCTCAAAGTACCCTTTATCTCTCATCAACTAATTTTTCTCCAAATGAGTAAATTATTAATTAGGCGATATCAACATCTGTAATCCCGATGGTTTTCTTTGGATATCTGCTCTCATAATCCTTTGGTCCCAGGTTCAAGTCCTAGTGGGCCCACCATAAATGAAAAATACCAACCTTCGGGTTGATATTTTTTTAGCACCCCAATGCTGGTCCCCATCTGCTTTGCCATTAAATGAATATTGCTGGCTATTTACCATCAGTGAAAATATCTCCCAGGCCATAATAAGTATGAGTATTCTTATATCAATGGCTCTGACTGATTTTTCTGCCGCTATAGTAATAGTGATCTTGCTTAAAGATTGTCGCAATGTAAAATAAAGTAATCAGCTAGAAGAGATTTTAAAAAATAAAAGCAACTAATTCAAGGGGTTAAAAACATGGCTGAAAAGCTCACTGCAAATCATTCAAGCCTTACCTTAGCTGATGCTAACCGGATTATTGATGAGGCCCTGAGATTACGTTCAAAACACGTTATGTTGCCACTTGCAGTAGTGGTATTAGATTCTGGTGGGCATGTGGTCTCCTTCAAAAGGGAAGACGGTTGTGGCATCTTGCGTCATGACATTGCGATTGGTAAAGCGTGGGCATCAATCGGAATGGGAATGCCAACCAGACATATTAGGGATAGATTATCGGATCGACCCAACTTTCAAGCAGCTTTGGCAGCGGCATCTGGCGGAAGATTTATTCCTACTCCAGGGGGAGTCTTAATCGTGAATCAAGAAGGAATTGCAATAGGTGCCGTCGGCATTAGTGGTGATGCATCAGATAAAGATGAATACTGCGCGATTGAAGCCATTAAATACGCTGGCTTTACTGCAGAGCCCGCTATACCGGCGCATAACTGGAATGACGGACGGTTATGAACATGATGAAAGTCATTCAATCCCTGTTATGGGTCTTAGCATCGTATTTGCTTGTTTCCATAGGTCTTGCTCAGACTGCTGCCCTACAACCTGCCTACCCTGTTAAACCAATTCGTTTAGTAGTACCCTTTCCTGCAGGTGGCCCTACTGACCAATTTGCACGTCAATATGCGCAAGCTTTATCGGTTCAATTAGGAAAGCCAGTAGTGGTCGATAATAAAAGCGGCGCTAGTGGTGCGATTGGAAGTCTAGAGGTAAAAAATAGCGCTCCTGATGGATATACCTTGCTCTTTGGCACTGCCTCTACTCATGTTTTGTATGGCCTGATTAATCCAAAGCCTCAGTACGATTCCATTAAAGACTTTACCGAAATTGCAGTAGTTGGCGATGCGCCCATCGTATTTGCAGTAAGCCCAGGAACAAAGGGAGGTTTTAAAGAATTCATTGAATACGCACGCATCAATCCGGGTAAGTTGCAATACGGATCAGCGGGAGAGGGAACGTATTTGCACATTGTGGGCGAACGTTTGAAATATGAATTAGGTGGACTAGACATTCAGCACATACCATTTAGAGGAAGTGCTCAAGCGATTCCTGCATTAATTGGTAATCAAGTCAATATGACGGTTGATACATTAGGTTCATTAATTAATCAACATCGGGCTGAAAAGTTAAGAATTGTTGCCATTGCTGCCTCTAAAAGATCACCTTTGATTCCTGATGTTCCAACGGTTAATGAGGTAACAGGCTTAAAAGATTTCCAGGCAGCTTTATGGAATATTGTTTCAGCGCCGGAGGGCTTATCACCTCAGTTGACCAATACCTTGATCTTAGCAACAAGTAAGGCTCTCAAAAATCCTGAGCTATTAGATAAATTAAATGCAATATCGATTCAACCAATCACTAATATCACAGGCATTGCAGCAACCGGATTTATTGCTAAAGAGCTCGTCAGCTTGCGACCGGTTGTGCAATCGGCTGGATTGAAAAAAGAATAACCCTGACTACAGATTATTTTTCTAAAGTAATACCACCTTTTTTAATAATCGCAGTCCACTTCTTAATATCAGATGCCATCAAATTATTGAGATCTTCTGGTGGTCCAATCAGCGGTTCTGCCCCAAGCTCTGAAAACTTCGCACGAACTGTGGGATCAGCTAGGGCTTGATTCACATCCTTATTGAGCTTGTCTACAATACTTTTTGGGGTATTTTTGGGTGCGATGAGCGCAAACCAAGCAGCAGATTCATAGCCTTTTAGTCCTACTTCAGCAGCGGTAGGTACATCGGGAATAGCAGCTAAGCGTTTATTAGAGGCAACCGCTAGCGCTTTGACGCCTCCACTATTAATTTGTCCAACGACATTGGGAAACAACTGAAAACTAGTTGGCACGCGGCCTGCTACAAGATCAGTCACCATATTAGCGGTAACACGATAGGGCACATGTAGCATCTTGGCCCCAACGAGTTGTTCATAGTAGGCCCCAGCTAAGTGCTGAGAACTACCGTTACCAACGGAGCCATAGCCAACGTCAGGATTTTTTCGAACATAGTCATTCAATTGCGCAAGACTGGTGATATTGAGAGTTGAGCTCACCACTATTACATTAGGTAAAGCTGCAAACACAGCGATCCCTTGTATATCTTTTTCAGGGTCATAACCTAGATCTGGATTTAAGATTTTATTAATTGCCAGGGGGCCTGAAGTACTAATTCCGATCGTATAGCCATCTGGTTCTGCTCGGACTAGCGCTGCAGTCCCGACATTACCACCTGCTGCTGGGCGATTATCAAAGACAAATCGAGCGCCAGTATTGTTACTCACTTTATCGAGTAACACACGAGTCACGACATCACTTGCGCTGCCTGCAGAAAATGGCACGATTACTGTAACGGGTTTATTGGGATAATTTTGGGCAAAGCTACTTGTACTTATGAGGCAGGTAATGAGGCCAAACAATATAGCCGGGATTAAATTAATATTGAGCATCCTGAACCTTTCCTGTGGTTGAGTTAAAGCGTTCTTGCATGACTTCTTCGAGGGATAGACTGGCTTTCGTATGCGCTCCACCACCACGCAGACAATATTCTTGGGATTGATGAGGGGACTCTGGCCTCCTGCCATTGGCATAGGCCTTAGCATCTTCTAATAATATTTTTCTAAAGCGAATGATACCAACATCAGTAGGAGATAAATTCTCTTTGGTGCGATCCACAATGTAACCCTGACTTTCTTGAGCCATTTGGTCTTGTTCAGCAATTCCTTGAATTCCAGTAAATGAAATTGTTTTTTGCTCCTCACGACTCATGAGGTATTGGTTACTACGATTGCGCAGGGGTACATAGCCTGGACCCATTTTTGCAAATTGCCCAAAACCACCTTGAATATATTTTTTGCGCTCTTCATCGGGTATAGCAAGCTCTGGATGCCATGCATAGACATACATCCAACAATGATGATCATCAATAGGTGTCCAAGAGTAACCATAGTATGTTTCATTGGGCATCGCCGAGGGCGTGATGGAATGAGTTGGCAGCATGTATTGGGTGAGGCGCCAATAATGATCTCCTGGATCAGCATTCCTAGCGCCGCCAATCAGAAAGCCTACTGCATGTTCAATGATTTTAAAACGCGGAGCTGGATCGTTGCGCAACCAGCGGATACGTTTCTCATCGGCTGCAATATTAGTATTGTCATCTTTGACAAATGCTGGGGCGGGCATATGCAAAAAAGAAAAGTGTGCCGTATCGAGAGCCCCTTCCATTGAATGTACCCAATTGCACTCGATTAAACGTTTAGAGACGTAACGGCGAGAAGGTGGAACTAGGCCAACTTCTAATTGAGGAACTTGTGCCGGTTGTAGTTCTGGTGGCCCCATATAAGCCCACACCATATCGGCAAATTCTTGGGTGGGATACGCCTTAATTTTGATCTTGCCGTGATAGGAAGCATCTTTAGGGATATTGGGCATATCAATACAGTTGCCATGAATGTCGTATTTCCAGCCGTGGTAGATACAACGAATGCCGCACTCTTCATTTCTGCCAAAGAAAAGGTCTGCACCACGATGGGCACAAAACGGTTCGATCAAGCCAGTTTTGCTATTCGTATCACGAAAGAGCAATAGATCTTCGCCCATCACTTTGACGCGAATTGGTGAGCAATCGGGTGTTGCCACCTCTTCAGATAGTGCAACCGGATGCCAATGACAGCGTAAATAGTTGCCCATTGGTGTGTTGGGTTCACTCGTGACTAGAAATATATTATCTTGAGAAGAAAGCATGTACCCTCATCATTGGCCAGTTGTTTAAATATTCTGAATGCAAAAGTAAGTTTAGGTTACTTTATATCTCTGAGTCATGCAAATCCTCATCAGAAATGGTGGGGGTTTTGTCATTTGAGCGTTACTTTAAGTAACGGTTGTTATAACTTTCTTTTTTCGTCCATTTCTATAAGAGCATTTGATGCAGCCTCTTCCTTGTGATCTTGAGTAGACTCTAGCTTCCCACTCATGGTTGCAAGCCGAGCATTTCCACCATGCCTTGTAATTTGAGCGCTGAAGTACTTCTTTTGGTGAAAGTGTATTTTTTGGATGCCACTCTCTAGCTAATATGGGGTTAGAAGCTTGAAGTGAATTATCAGCGCTTACCTTATTACCTTTGCAATAAGGGCATCCTCTGCCTCTATTTCGAGACGAAATAATTGCCTGCCACTCATGCCCTTTTTGACATTTCCACCAAACTTTTATTCCTGAGTTTGGTGTTACATCCTTAGGTGTCAAATCATTCTTATTAAAGTCCCATTCCTTAGTTAAATTAGGATTTTCAAGAGCGAGATTATGGTCGGTTGATGATCGCCTTCTTGATCCAGGCCCTTTGCCGCAGAATGGACAGCCCCTACCAGTAGCTCTGCTGGCTATTATGGCTTGCCATGAATGGTTGAGTTTACATAGCCACCAAATCTTTTCATTACTTCCAGGAGTAAACATATCGGGTGTGAATGCACCATTTTTTTCGTAATCCCATTCACTGGAGAGGGTGGGATTTATTACAGCCAAAGATTTTTCAAATAATGGAGAAGGTAACTTACTTAAAATTGCTTTGTATAGATCTTCGCCAATTAACGTTTTGTTATTTGCGTAGTCTGATAAAACCTGTTTATTTTTACCTTTAAACGGCGTCTGTTCTGCTAACCAGCCAATAAAATTGAACCAAGATAGAGTATCCAAAACCGAAGAGTTAAATTTGAATTCGTTTAACCCTAGTGTGGGTAATTTTTCATCTCTTAAGCGGGCGACGAAAAGACCGTGATCAGTAAAGAATTTATCCTTCTTTTGATCGCCTGAAGTTTTTTCAAGATGCCAAATATATCCATCTATTTCTATTGCTAATTTTAATGATGGAATGTACACATCAATTTCTTTTCCTTGAAATTTAGTTCGCCATTCCGTATCACTAAATAGAGATTTTAATTCTGCATAAGCTCGAATTTCAACCTTAGACGTTGAGGGTTTGCAAATAGGACATCCTGTCAATGAACTTGTTCTGCTTGAAATTGCAGCTTGCCATTCATGTCCACGAGTACATTGCCACCAGGCTTTTACAGCGCTCATAGGCCTGAATTCATTAGGTACTTTCCCATTATTTTTCACAGGGTGCCACTGTTGTGCAATTAATGGGAATTCAGTAGCTAAATTAGATTCTTCTGAAGCTAGTTTTCCAGCGCAGTAAGGACATTGGGCTCCATTTGCTCTAGTGGCAATTATTGCATTCCATGTATGGCCTTTTTGGCATCGCCAATTTGCACGAATATTTTTAATGGCAGTTACATTATGAATATCAAGGCTTAGGTTTTTTTCATAATCCCACTCTTTTGCTAAATTTGGATGTGTGACTGCAAGATTATTTTCTGCGTTTGCAATGCTAAGAGAGCAATAAGGGCAGCCTGAATCAGAGGTCGAGACACGGTAATTTATTCCCATCGCCCAGTGATGGCCCTTATTGCAAACCCAATGTACTTTTTTATTGCTTTGAGGTAATAAGAGCTCTGGATCGACGGCTAGATTTTTTTGATAATCCCACTCTTTTAATAAGTCTGGATAATGAGATGCAAAAGAATTAATCCCATCAAATTTTCTACCCAGACATATAGCACACCCACTTCCATCGACTGTTCTTTGCCTTATTGAGCATTGGTAACTGTGTCCGTTTTTACATTTCCACCAAACCTTCTTTTTGCTACGTCCAAAAATAGTTTGGGGTGTAGTCGAAATATTTTTTTCGTCATCCCATTCAGAAGAAATTTCTGGATATAAAACTGCTAAAGAGCTGTTTTCAGACAGTCTTTTTTCTATACATTTTTTACACTCAATCTTCTGATACGCTTTTTGTGCCCACTCTTCACCACAGTCAGGGCAAAGGCACCATATTTTTTGTGAACTAGATTGACTGGTTGAGGTGGGGTCAATTATTTGACTCTTATTTTTATCCCAATAGTTTTGCACATCCATGCGCGACCAAAGCGTGTTTTCTGGTCTCAATACACCCTTGCCTACACAAGTTGGACAGTCAGACACAAGTCGACTATTAATCCTGGCCTGCCACTCATGGTCCATACTACATTTCCAAAATACCTTTTGAGGTGAGCCCTGGGTAATCTTATTTGGATCTAGGGTGGTATTTTTTGAAAAATCCCACTCCCCCATCAATTTGGGATTTTCAGCAATTGGGGGATGTTTCTTTCTTGTTGTCTCCACTTTTGCATATTAGCATTTCAAGCGTTACTTTAAGTAACGCTTATGGCTCAGCACTCTCGCGACAAACGGTTAATTAATCGTTACCTACATAAAAGGCATAGATTGAATCTAGGCCTTTTTCTTTACTGGAGTCTTCTTAGCTATTGGCATAGATGGTGTGACAGTTTTTTTCTGCCTAACTTTTGACGGTTGCCCATGAATCACTAGTGCGCCCATCTTTTTTGCAGGTGCAGAAATGGCACTAGATTTATTCGCACCACTCCAGCTTGGTTCAGAAATAGAATTAAATGCAGCTCGTAGCTTCTCTCCCCATACCTGATGGATCATTTTGTAATAAGGATTAGATTCATCTAAAGTCACTAGCTTGCTTGCCTTAAGAGAATTCTTTTCGTAAACCAATAAATCTAGAGGTAGCCCAACAGAGATGTTGCTATTTAAGGTTGAGTCCATCGAAATCAAAGCGCACTTAGTAGCCAGATTTAGCGGGGTCAAAAAATTCAGAACACGATCCAGAATAGGTTTGCCGTATTTGGATTCGCCAATTTGGAAGTAGAAAGTCTCTGGCGTTGCCTCAATAAAATTGCCAGCAGAGTAGATATTAAATAGACGTGGCCGCTCACCTTTTACCTGACCTCCAAAGATCAGGTTGCAGTTGAAATCAATGCCTGCTTTTTCTAAGGCCTTGTGATCGCGATCATAAACTTGCTTAATGGCATCTCCAACCACTACAGCTGCATCATGGGCGTTATCCACATTCCATAGATTTTTACCATTGAGCATTTGGCCTTGCAGAAGGATTTCTTTGATAGCTTGGGTGATAGCCAGGTTACCGGCGCTCATCAGTGAAAAAAAACGATCTTTGTCTTTTTGGAACAAAGTCATTTTTCTAAAGGTCCCGATTTGATCTACGCCGGCATTTGTGCGGGTATCCGATAAAAAAACAAGCCCATCTTTTAAACAAATCCCAACACAATACGTCATAGCTTAATCCTTTGATTTAATTCTTTGAATTATCAAGCAATTATCTGAGGATAGTTTAAGGTAACTTTTGAATGGAAATAGAAGCGCTAAGCTCCTCACCACCACCGCCTGTGCGCACCCCCTTAACGGGGGCGGCAGAGTAATAGTCTTTGCCAATAGCTAGGCGAATATGGCGGGCATCTACTAGGCATGCGTGAGTGATATCAATGCTGGTCCAGATTCCTTTATCGATATCACTGCAAAAATCAATCCAAGCATGGCTTGCTAAGTTTGGTGATTCTTCAGCAAAGAAATATCCGCTGACATAGCGGGCTGGAATGTGGGATGCACGACATAAGCCGAGCATGATATGTGCATGATCTTGGCATACACCTGTTTTCATGACAAAAGACTGCGCAGCAGTGGTCGCAAAATTGGTTTGCCCCGGTGCGTATTGAATAGTCTCTTGAATTGCAGTTGCCAGCGTGAGAACATCATCGACAGAATTCTTCTTGGGAAGTTTGCTAGCAAAATAGGCCAGCATTTCTTCGCTTGGCTCGGTCAGGTTGGTTTGCTGCAAAAGATAGTAGGGCGATACAGCTTTTGGGTTGTCGATAAACTCATAGGCATCTTGGGTCCGAATTTCACCTTCCGCCTCAATCATCATGGATGTATAAGGGCTCTCTTGAACAAAGACGCTATAAGTATTCCCAAAAGCATCAATTGAATTAGAGGCTTTAATTGAAGTGTTGATTTTCCATTTACTAACCTCCTGGCCCGCATTGGAGTTTGGAGTTAGGCGTAATTCTTGTATGGAGTAGCGCACTGGAGTTTCATAACGATATTCAGTGCGATGGCGGATCTTTAGGTGCATATATCCCTTAAATAGTAGCTAATGGGATAAGGTATGCACTACTGAATTCATCCGCAATATGATTAATGCGCTCCAAGAAGGTCTCGATAAATTCCTCTAGGCCTAGCTCAAAGACTTCATCAATGTCGGAGTAATCAAGACTTGCTTTGAGTTTTCCTAGTAGACGTTCAATCTCTTTCGATTGTTGGTTCTTCACCTCAGAGATCAGGGGGATCAGTTCATTGATGCAGCATACTAATGAGCGTGGCATTTGCTTGTTGAAAATCAACAGCTGAGCTACTTGCTTTGGAGTGACTTGATCTGAATAGATTTGACGATAAATTTCAAAAGCGGATACAGACCGAAGTAGTGATGCCCAGTGGTAAAAATCAAAAAATTTATTATCGGTGCCATCCTCTAACGCTTGAATGGCTGCTTGATCTTCATATTTATTTTCTAGAATACGAGCGGTGTTATCAGCGCGTTCTAATACCGTTCCTACTCTAATAAAATAGAAGGCTTCATTTTTGAGCATCGTGCCATGCATCACACCTCTAAAGAGATGGCAGCGGTGTTTTACCCATTCTAGTAATCGACTAGGATCAGTTTGATTCCTTGCTTCTAGAATTTGCTGTAATTCGAGCCAAGTAGTATTTTGGGTTTCCCATACTTCAGAAGTAATTCTGCCTCTGATCACGCGTGCATTTTCTCGAGCCGCAAATAAACAGGAAACAATGCTCGATGGATTGCCAGCTTCATAAATCATGAAGTCCAATACATTTTCACGATTGATCACATTATGTTTACTCAGAAAGCTTTCTTCTAATTTTGAGATTGTGAGTAATTTTTTCCAGCTTTGCTCTAGAAATTCTGCCGGTTGAGGTAATAGAGATGTTTGATGATTGACATCAAGCATCCGAGCAGTATTTTCCGCCCGTTCAGTGTAACGAGCCATCCAATAAAGGCAATCTGCAGTACGACTTAACATGTTTGCCCTTTTTTCATTCCTCTAGCACCCAAGTATCCTTAGTCCCGCCACCTTGAGAGGAGTTCACAACTAAAGATCTCTCTTTAAGAGCAACCCTAGTCAATCCGCCAGGGACCATTTTGATAGTTTTGCCTGAAAGTACGAAAGGTCTCAAGTCTATATGCCGAGGCGCTACGCCAGATTCAACAAAGGTAGGGCAGGTTGACAAAGCTAAAGTAGGTTGTGCAATGTATTTATCGGGATTGGCAGTCAGATGGGCTCTAAATTGTTCAATCTCTGCCTTTGTCGATGCTGGGCCTACTAACATTCCATAGCCACCAGCACCGTGAGTAAGCTTGACTACTAGTTTGTCGAGGTTCGCTAATGTATATGCCAAGTCATCTGTCTTGCGACATTGATAAGTAGGTACATTGTTGAGAATCGGTTTCTCGCCTAGATAGAACTCAATCATGTCCGGAACGTAAGGATAGATCGATTTATCATCTGCAATTCCAGTGCCAATAGCGTTAGCTAAGGTCACATTGCCTGCTCGATAAGCAGAAAGTAGACCCGCCACTCCAAGAGTAGTGTCTGAGCGAAAGGTTAGCGGATCTAAGAAGTCATCATCAATGCGGCGATAGATTACATCTACTCGCTCGGGCCCCTGAGTGGTACGCATAAAAACTTGTTCATTCTTTACAAATAAATCTTTACCTTCTACCAACTCAACTCCCATTTGCTGGGCAAGATAGCTGTGTTCAAAATACGCAGAGTTATACATGCCTGGTGTAAGCACCACCACGTTTGGCTTTTTTACATCATCTGGTTTGACTGACTTCAAACACTCCAATAAAAGATCTGGATAGTGCTCGACAGGGGCAATACGATGTTTTTGGAAGAGATCTGGAAAGAGGCGCATCATCATCTTGCGGTCTTCGACCATATAAGACACGCCAGAGGGGACACGCAGGTTATCTTCTAGAACATAAAACTCGCCTTCGCCTGCTCTAACAATATCGATGCCTGCAATTTGTGCATAGATGTCACGTGGCACGCTGAGGTTGCGCATCTCAGGTCGATATTGCGCATTATTAAATATTTGCTCCGCAGGAAC
>Ga0114963_10003565_pt1 | contig 10643 bp, 7 predicted proteins | sample C_131016_EF_Meta_FD_87019 | JGI IMG/M metagenome (GOLD analysis project Ga0114963, IMG submission 87019) | Freshwater microbial communities from Lake Croche, Canada to study carbon cycling - C_131016_EF_MetaG | ecosystem: Environmental > Aquatic > Freshwater > Lake | place: Lake Croche, Canada...
CTTGTTTCATTTTTGCTAATTTTGTATACTGCAATAAAATCTTTCTTATACCTCTATCCGTATAAGGACCCTTACGAATCTACTCAAATAAATACTTCACTTTTTTCTCCTTATGGCTTTTAATATGGGCTACTAATACTTCTCTAAAGTCCTTGGGAAAGGGCACTATTCTATCTTTATGGCCTTTTCCATCATTTATTCTTATTTGACATTGACTCAAACTCACGTCTTCTATCTTGACTTTAATGAGTTCTCCCACTCTTATTCCTGTATATAACAAAGTCTTAATCAATATCCTTTGTCTTATTTATTCTATCAGTTTATTGATATTCTCCACTCTCACCATTTTCATACTGAAGCAGAAAAATTATTAGCAATAGCCCACCAGCCTGATAGCATGGAAAATCACCAGATCATTGTACAGGTCATTAAAAAAATGCAGAGTGGCTATTCGCACTAATAAATTAATTTATAAAATAAAAAATTAGACTTGCTTCACGCTTATGGCAACAACCTAATAGTTATATTGTAGGTTGTGAATATTATTCAATATTATAATTAAATAGCACCCCTTCTATTTAATTATGTTGTTGAAATAATCGTCAAATTTTAATTGATTAATTTTTTGTTAATTTCTTACTGATATGTTTAGAAAATTAACAAAACATTAGGTTATTACATAAAAGGCATTTCTTAGATGGATAAAGATAATAACGTAATTTACTATAATTTTAGTAAAACCCTTACTAAGAAAAATAAAACCTTTGAAGCCATTAATGAGAGATGCTTAAAAAAGAATAATAACTTTAGCATTGTTTTTCAAATAAGAAAAATTGGAGATATAACTGAGTACATGGGGTTTGATAATGGTCTGCCTATCTATACGACTCCCTATCACAAAGCCGTAATCGAAAATGATATTCAGAAATTGCATTCTCTTTTAGTACCGCCTAGCAAAAATCATAAGATTATTAATCTCCATTTTAAAAAGGAAGGTGTAAATCTAAATATAATCGACTATGCAGGATTTTCTCCACTACTTTATGCAGTAGAATATGAACAATATGAGATAATACACTTGTTGTTGGTGCATGGCGCTGATCCATTTTTTTGCAGCTTAGGAAAAGCATCTTCTATTATACTTGCTTTACAGGGATCATCACATCGTATTTTTACTTTATTACTTAAGAAGTGTTCTATAAATGCTTTAGCAAGAAATATATATAATTTCAGCTTGTTTTGTTCTTTAGAGAAAAAACAATCTTATGGGCAGAACTTAAAACTCCTTTTAGAGCACATACCTGCACCTGAAAATATCAATATTGCAATACAAGCTGATTTTCCCAAAATTGCAAAATCACTGATGAATAAAGATTACGTTATTAATTATCAAAATTTTTCTAACGTAATGTGGAACCAGAATATTGATCTTTTGAAATATTTAATTAAACAATCTCAGTCACCAATTGATTGTTGTATTGATAATCCACTTAAATATGCAATTGAATATGCTAAACTGGATGGAATATCACTTAAAGTTATAGCAATAATTTTAGAAAATCTATCGGATTCTTTAGCAAAGCTAATCAGAAAAAATCCTGAATGGAAGATAATATTTCATTGTGCAGCATATAAAAGAAATTCAAAATATCTAAAAGCAATTATTGAAGCTTACTTTAGCTCTTCTGAAGTTGCAAACCTAAATGAATTCAAAGAGATAATAAATTCTTCTCAATCTTTGAGTTGTGACTCTGGTTCACTTAGTACTCTTGAATACGCTATTAGCATTGGCTGTAGGGAAAATGTTGAACTTCTTCTTAAATATGGAGCAGATTTAGAAGCAATTAGAAAAAAATACAATTTTTCTTTTATAAAACGTATTGATGAGCATTTAATATATAAACCTATAAAAAACGACAATGTTGTTTGTTTAGAGCTAATGCAAGATTGTGAATTAAATCTAAAATTTCATTATCCGGTAGCTTTTTCTTTTGAAGATGAGAACCCACTTCATTTTGCAATACAGGAAAAGTCATTAAATTGCGCCAGGTTTCTTTTAAATCACTATAAAAATAGTGAACAATTTTTAAAAAAAGAAATAGATTTCAATTATCTAAAAGCAGCACTAAGTTCGGCTAACAAACAGTTAATAGATTTTGTTATTGATAATAGTCTTGTCAAAAGAAAAATTACAAAAATGGATATGAAAAAGTATTTCACAGCTGATTTTAAAAAGTCTTTTAAAAATCTGCCTGTGGATGTTTTCAAACATTTAATTATTAAATATCCAAAATTTATTAACTACGGAAATTCTATTTATTTAGCCCAAACCATTATTGATGCTGAAAATTATGATTTATTTGAGTTTCTAGCAGAAAATTATCCATCAATTGTTGAGTTAGGAAATTGCTTCAATATTGCATGTTGGTATTCATATCGGTGTTATAATAAAAACAATAACATTATGAAAATATTACAATATTGCCTTAAGAGAATCGAAGTTAATGGAAAAGATACAAGGGAACAAACTCCTCTGTACTCAGTTTTAAATTACAAAGATGTCCCATTAGAAGTGTTGAAAAATCTAATAGAGCGAGGTGCTGATGTTAATGCCAAAGATAATAAGGGAAATACACTACTACTATATTGTATAAGTAGCTTAGGAGAAAAAACAGATTACCTGTTGAAACATACAAAAGTAGATTTAACTGCTGTCAACAATGAAGGTAATAGTCTTTTACATTTAATTACCAGAACTTCTGATCAGAATAAATTCTCATCAGCATTATTTAAAAAAGCGCTCAATGCAGGTGTTGATATTAATCTAAAAAACAAAGCTGGAAGGACTCCTCTCTTCTTTGCAGCTCAGTACTCTTTGTGCATTGATAATGTAAAGTATTTACATAAATTAGGAGCTAATCTCAATGTTATAGATAATGAAGGTAACTCATTATTGAATGTAGCACTTACTAGTGAAACAATAGAGTACGTGTTAAAGCATTCAAATATTTCTTTAAAATACCAGAATCGTTTAGGAGATGATGTTTTTTGTAGCTTAAGTAAATGTTTGAACATTAGAACTGAAGAGAAAATACAGTTTTTTGAAAAACATGCATATAGTATCAACTCTAAGCTATTTAATGATGATTATCCAATACTCCTATACTTAAAAGATAGCTGTGAGGGAACTACCGAGTTCTTAATGGAGTTGATATTAGAATACGAGCTGGATATTTCAGTAAGAAATAAAGAAGGTAATACCATCTTACTATGCGGAGAAAAATATTACAATATTCCTTTCGTATTAGATCTATATAAGCACAATATCATACAAGATTTTGATACCACAAATAATAAAGGTCAGAATATTCTTCATATTACTTTTGCTAAAAAAGAAAAATGGCAAAGTAAAATTAACGGAGATTGGGAAAGAAAGTCTACTGAAAAAAACATAATTGAGCTTGTATCTCTATTAAAGGAAAAGAATTTTAATTTTAATCAAAAAGATAATAATGGTAAAACGCCCCTTGATTGTTTAAAAGAGTTAAAATGCTCATATGTTGAAAAAGCCTATAAACATGGATTAAAAACAAAATTTCATGAAACTACGCTATACCAAGAACATCAGGAAATTTTGAATAAACAATTCCAGGACCCAAATTATTTTACTGGAACATTCAATTTTTCTAAAATCTTGACAGCAATTTATTATTTATCGAGAAAATATAGTAAAGAAGAAATTGCCAATATATTAAATACTAAAGACAATACAGGTATAACTTCCCTGCTCTATCAAATTAAACAAGAACGTTCTTATGAGGTAGAATATTCTTCATCTATTAGGTTACTTCAAAAGTATGGAGCTTTAATCCCAGAACACCAGCTATTATCTGCTACCGAAGAGGTAGTAAAAAATAATCTAAACCCTTTACAATTCACGCAATTAAAAAACCACAAACACATGATTCTTGCTTTGCAATATGTGCTTGAATATAAAAAAATCAAATTAGCCAAGTTATTGCTAGCTAAGATTAGCATGCCAGATCTATCTTGTGAAGATAAGTCTGGTATGCTATTAGGAGCCTTACTTGGAGACAAAGTTTCTATGCAATTTATTTTGCGTCACAAGTTAATACCAAATGTCAATAATAATGAATTCAATGATTACTTTGTTAAACATCAAGAAATATTCTTTACTAAAGTTAAATTAGGTGCATTTAAAATAGCCATAAGTAAAATAGATGGTTTTAAGTTTTTCATTACCAATCCCATACTAAATGATAATCAACTATATTACGGATTATTAGAAAGATTTTGTTATTTTAAGAATTTTCCTTTAGTAAAATATTTAATAGAAGAGCTTAAATTTAATGTTAATGAGCGCCTCAACAACACACCATTAATAACTAGTATAGAACAGCAAATTGAATCTGATGGAATAAGTGAGTATCTAATATCAAAAGGTGCTGATGTTAACTTAAGGTCTGATTATTTAGAATCATCGCCTTTAGCACTTGTGTTAACAACTAATCAACGCCCTACATATAATTTATTGATAAAAAAAGACGCTGATACACAGGCACTAGACTTCCTTACATATAATCCTCTAATGCATGCTTTACTATATATTACTAATATTAGCTTTAATGACAAAGGTGCATGTAATGGCAGTATTCTAGAAGATTTCATTGGAAATCATAACCCAAACCTTTCTATCATTAGTGATAGTGAAGATACAATACTTCACACTGTCGCAGGCAATGCAAATATTCCATTAGAAAATCGTGTAATTAAAGACTTAATAGAAAATACTATTAAAGCTGGTGTTGATATTAATTTAAAGAATAAAAACTTAGAGACGCCTCTTTTTAAATCAATAGAGTATAATAATGAAAAAGTATTTTTCATGTTAGTGAGTTTAGGTGCTGATGTTAATTTAAGCGTGACGGAAGATAACTTGCATCCTCTTTGCTATGTTAGAAATAAAAAGATATGGGATTTTTATCTTTCACAACTCAACTTAAGTCAAGTAGAGCTTGAAGATATATTTTATCATTATTGTAATTATAACTCATACTTACCAATCAATAATGATTGGGAGCTTATATTAGATTATTTCTTAGCTCACGGCTTTAAAATTAATCATCGTTTTAAAGATGGGAATACTCCGATACTTGTTGTAGCTAAAGCTAAGAACCGTTTTAGTAAAATAGAGTTTATTGAGTTATTAATCTCAAGAGGTGCTGATATAAATGATATTGATAATGAGGGTAATACCGCAGCAATGTTGTTTGTTCAATATTTATATTGCAGTCAAGGAAATATAACTTTAATTTTAAATTTTCTTGAAAAATATCAGAAATCTATAAAATTTAAGCATAAAAATATGTTTAATAAAAACATATGTGATTCTTTAACATTAAACAAATCAGTGACTAAAAATTGGAATGTTAGCAAAGATTATTCAACATTATTAAACAAAAAATTAAACAAAAACTGGCATGTTAATATATCTTTTCCTAATAATATCGATAATTTGAAAAAATTCTTTTGATAATTTAATTGAAAAATAAAATGATCCTAAGTATCATTAAATTTGATATAAGTTAACTAAATATTAACTTATTGCTATTAAGCTAATTTCATATTTAAACTAAGTATTAGGTATCTTTCCTATGACAAAAAACACAGAAGATAACAGCTCTCTTCCCAAAGACAAAAAAGCTTTATCTGAAGATAAAAATATCGATAGTAAAATTGCAGATCTTAAAGATCTTAAAAAGAGAATTGCTATAACTCTAGACCCATCAGAAGCAGCAGCATTGTTAGCAGAATATAAACAAAAAGTCAGTGGCATCCCTTCAGATTTATTACCTGAAAGCTTAAACCTAAGTAAAATTGAAGAAATTTATGATAAAGTTATAAGAGCTATTAATAGCCAGACAAATGCTATATATAGTCAAGAAAACATTAAATTGATTAAAGCTGATCCAGAAGAGATAAAAGTTGCTGAAGAAATTAAAAGTAAAATATCACGTAACATTCAACTAGTTCGTGAACATCTTAATAGTGAAGAAGTAAAAGCTAATACAGGACTGAGTGCTGAAATGTTAGCTGATGCTAAAGAAGGCAGAGAAATATCTTCTGGAAAAGCAGATGAGTGGGCCAAAAAATATAAAACTCAACGTGAAGGTGATAACACTGCTGTTTCAAGATCAATAGAGCATCCTACTGAAGAGGAAAAGAAAGCGCAAAAACAAGAAGAAGAAAGATTGACCAGAAAATGGGGCCCTGATCACCATGTAGTTAAAAAATATAAAAATGAATGGGTTGAAAGAAATAATGAACTTGCTTTTGAAAAAGGAAAATTAGCTTATCGATTAGAAACCCAACATGAATTAATATCAGACTCTCGTTCAAGAAGTACTATAGAAGAAAGCTTAAGAAATTACGGTATGGATCCTGAAGCCGAAAGACAAAAAATTAAAGGTTACTTAGAAAAGTTGGGTTTAAAAGTAAAAGAAAGATCTTCACTAGCAGAAGCTATAGAAGGTAATATAACAGATAAAGCTTTAAAAGATAAAGTTGATAAAATAGCTGGACTTTCTAGCGCACTGCAAACTACCAGTTCTAGTGCTGAAGCAAAAACACCATCTCTTACTCCAAAATTTAAAAATCCAAAGCCTCCCACTAAAGGACATTAAATGTCTATAGAGGATTAAAAGGCGTAGAAAAATGCTAAAATTCAATATTAGTTACTATATAAATTGAATATTATTTAAATCTTACCAAGTGATATTATTAAAATAAGGGGCAATAAAAAATGAAAACATCAGAAACGTCAATATTAGGCGAAGAATTAATTAAAGAGGTAAACCAAGGGTTAAGGGAAGGACTGAAAGTATTTCAAAAATTAGTCGATAATATGACCACTGAAGAACATGTAGCAGCTGTAAAAGATTCATTAGATTTAACAATTGAAGGTATTAACAATTTAAGGCGTAATCATGCAACTGTTGATACTGATGTATTGGAATCATTTGGAATGTTAATTAAAGACATTAAAAATTTTAATAAGCTTAATAAGGCGGACCTCATTCCTATACCAAAAGAAGTTAACGAAATATTATCCGATATTAAAACACCTGATGCAGATAAAGCTTTAAAAAATAAAGTTGATAAAATAGTTGGACTTTCTAGCACACTACAAACTGTAAGCTCTAGTACTGAAGTAAAAACACCATCTCCTACTCCAAAAGTCAACAATCCAAAGCCCTTAAGTAAGCAACATTAAAGCAATAAAGTAAATAACTTAACTAAATTAAAACTAGTAAAGTATATTACATTATTTATAAGTAAATTTAAGAACGTTTTATATAAAAAATATTAGTAGATTTTACTAATAAATCCTGTCATTATTTGAATTAAGTATAAATTTACTTTTGTCAAACATCATAATATGTGGTAACGAAAATGAAAGTATCAGAAAAATCAATATTGGGAGATGAGTTAATTAGACAAGTAAATCAAGGGTTAAGAGAGTCGCTTAAAGTAGATCAGAAATTAGTAGACCTTATGACGACTGAAGAGCATGTAACAGCCGTAAAGGAATCATTAGATACATTAGTTGAAGGCATCAATAATTTAAGAAGAAATCATGCTACTGTTGATCCTGACGTAATGGAAGCATTTAGAACACTAGTGCAAGACATTAGGAGCTTTAATGAGCATAATGGAACAGAGGTCATCCCTATATCCAGAGAAGTTGATGATATATTGGCCGGGGCACCTTTTGCTACCACTGGTAGCGGATATCATAATACCAATAGTACAAATCATGTATCATATGGTGAAGATAACCACGGACACGGGCATTACCACGCGATGGGAGAGCATCATCCTCTTGTTGGCGTAACCCATGAAAATAACGGTTGTTGTGGCGGTTGCGTAATGATGTAATTGATCGAAAGATCAATACATTGCAGTGTTAAAAAATTGTTGATAGTCAGAACTAAAAGTTCACAATTACCTTAATAGAGATAATGTAAAAGCTAACATAAAGCTGTATGAGTGCTGTTGTAGGGGCAAATACCTACCACAAAGGCAAATACATTAGCCAAATTTCATAAAAGTCAGCAAAATCAAGATAAGCAAGATATTTCAGTCTTAAGGGGAAAACCCACCATAAGAGTTCTTAATTTAATATAAGCAATAATAGTAAGTTAAAAATTAATAATTAATTTTAATCTACTAGTTGACAAATTAATTTCAATCTGATATTTAAGTAACTCTTTTGTAATGAAGGTTAATTCCGTAATATCTTAAGATATTCTTAAGGAACTGGAAAAGTAGAAAAAAAGATTTATGATTGGGTTTTACATGAATCCCGGGAAAACGTTACACCTAATAAACGGATTGAGCAAACCCTAGCTATTATTAATGAAATGCAACAATTTAGGGAGAGTTTGCATAATGCAGGTTTATTATATTTACTTAATATCAACTTGCTCCTAAAATGATCTAGATCTATAATATATTAAACTATAGAAGGAGGTCTATTATGGATAAAAATGTAAATACTAGTAAATTAATTGAATTATTAGATGTGTTGCTTGCTACAAACTATACTTTACAGCTTAAAACTCAAAATTTTCATTGGAATGTAACTGGCCCTAACTTTGGTAGTTTACATAGTTTGTTTGAAACGCAATATAATGATCTTGCTCAAGCAAGTGATGATATTGCTGAAAGAATGCGTGCAATTAATAGTAAAGTTGAAGCAAGCTTTTCTCATTTTATGCAAATAACTAAAATAAAAGAAGGTTCGCAGTTATCAAAATGGACTGAAATGGTTGAGCAACTTTATAAAGATCATCAGCTTATGTCTGATCTTTGTAAAAATGCTATTATTGAAGCTGAAAGTTTGCATGATGAAGCCACGTGCAATATTCTTGAAGAAAGAATGGAACGTCACGAAAAGTTTTCTTGGATGTTACGAAGTACGCTGGAATAAATGATCCAATTTCTTGAGGACGAACAGTATGCTAAAGAATTTTTTAGAAAGAGTAAATAAGCATATTGATGATCATGGCTTTGTTATTTTTGCTACTGAGCTTAAAGAAACAAGTGAATTAATTTGTTTTGTAGGTTTAGCTATTCCTAGCTTTGAAGCACATTTTACTCCATGCGTTGAAATTGGATGGCGTTTAAGTAGTAAACATTGGGGGAAAGGCTAGAGACCATCTAAAAGTGGGTGCTAGGAATTAATAGATTTTCAACTTGTATGCTCTAAATTTAAGAAAGATCTTTATTTTTTTGAGCATAATTCTTTTAATGGCTATAACCCCCTAAATCAAAGCTATACAAAGATTCTTCATGTCGCTTTTTTCACTAATGTTGGAGAATACCCTACAAATTATTGAATACAATTATAGTTCTTGATTACTAACTTCTCCACTTACCCATTGCTCCCTTATATCTTCGTTTTGGTAAATAAGATTAATAATTTCCGAGTAATTATCTTTATTATGGTCTAACTCGCTTATTTTTATACATTTATATAATATGTCACCAGTTTTCCAGAGTAAGTAGTTTTGTACTCCTGGAATAGGTTTGATATACTGACAGCTTTCATCTTTAGTATTTTCTATAGTTTTACAATATTTTACGCATGGTCCTAAACTAGATGCAGCTATTGATATAGCACTACTTTTTGCTTGTATGTTTGTAGTATTAGCAATTTCAGAATATTTATAAATTTCTTTTACACAGTTAAGGCAGCCTTTTTCTGAAGCAGCTTTTAATAACGATTCTTGTAAATTAGATGTTAATACAGGGATTATACAGCCATCTAAAGTATCAGTAAATAATAACTCTAAACATTCATTATAATGTTTTTTTATTAAATCTTTTACAAGAGGACTAATATATTTTTGCCAATAATTAATTGCGGGTTTGAACAATTGCATTATATTATCACTTATGCCCTCAGCATACAGCTCTGGTACCCTAACAAAGAACTCAGTTGGCTGTTCTTGTACATCTCTTCTGAAATAATCAAAAACTCTAAGTAGTACAAACGCGAACTCTTCAGTCCAGCCATAACGCTTTATAAGAGATTGATAGGCCTCTTCTAATTTTGCTTCTTGTTGCTTTATGCTAAAAGATTCATCATCAAAGAATTTAACAAATAAATTTTTAGTAATATGTTCAGGTTTATTTGATAATATATGCCAATAGTTAAGCGATAACAAATCATCAACATCTTTATTATATATATTATATTTACCTTTAGTCGCGTGTGAGATAATATTTGATATTGTTTCATTGACAGCATCAACATATTCGACTGGAGGATAAAAATGGCTATGACCATGATAAGGCAATCCATGGTTTTGAAACAATATATGAATCATTGCATGACATAGCTCATGCACTAACGTAGAGTAAAAATGTGGCCAGTTAAGAGGCATATTTAATAGATTATCTTTATATACAGCGTCAATTTTGACAGGCATAAATGCTGGAATAGTGCCTACTGGGGGTAACTTTAACGAACTCTCGAAAAGCGCCAAGTAGGTCTTTAGAGTTTGATAAGCCTAGCTTCTAGCCATACAGAATGATTTATTTGTTTCATTGTTTAA
>Ga0114963_10003566_pt1 | contig 10642 bp, 11 predicted proteins | sample C_131016_EF_Meta_FD_87019 | JGI IMG/M metagenome (GOLD analysis project Ga0114963, IMG submission 87019) | Freshwater microbial communities from Lake Croche, Canada to study carbon cycling - C_131016_EF_MetaG | ecosystem: Environmental > Aquatic > Freshwater > Lake | place: Lake Croche, Canada...
AATTGATAATGCAACTCTTCAATTAGTTCTTTCCAACGCCACTGTTGAAGGTACTAAGACCGCCAAGGTCAGAGTTTATGCTACCAATTATAACGTTTTAAGGGTGATGTCCGGCATGGGAGGTTTGGCGTATAGCAATTAGTGAACTTGTTACGATTTATCGTGTCAAGTTTATTATATTATATTTGTAAACTTTATAAAAATATTTAATAATTAAATTATTGTTTTTTAATTATTAAAGCAAAAAACAATGTAAAGACAATACACAATTACATATATAAAATGAGCGTAGACATTGTAAATCTCATTGAAAGTAATCCGATTACCAAATTATCAGGTAATTATCAGTCAAAATTGATTAAAAAGGTTCAAAATACCTTCAATAATTACGAACAACAACTATTTTTGTCTAGTTTTTATTGTTATTTAAAATATGATACAAAAAAAGATTTTGTCATTGATTTAGATAATGTATGGCATTGGTTAGAATTTGGTCAAAAGGTAAATGCAAAACGAGTTTTAGAAAAAAATTTTATAATTGACAAAGATTATAAATTATTGCTTTGCCAACTGGCAAAGCAAGATGAAAAGACTCATGGTGGTCACAATAAAGAAACATTTATGTTAAATATTGACACCTTTAAAAAATTTTGTCTAAAAGCGGGAACCAAAAAAGCAGATGAAATACATGAATATTTCATTAAATTAGAAAATATCATGTTTGAAATTACAAAAGAAGAAGGTGAAGAATTGAAAAAACAATTATCACAAATCGAAGATTCAAAAAACAAGGAAATGGAAGAAAAATTAATAAAACAAAGAGAGACAATTTTATTAAACGAATATGCTCATTCAGGTTCATTAGTTTACATCATAAAAGTAAAATCTTTCTCTAATGGTGAATATGTTATTAAAATTGGACATAGTACAAAGGGAATACATAATAGGTATAACGAACACAAAGGAAAATATGATGAATGTTTCCTTTTAAATTGTTTTTCAGTAGACAAAAGTAAAGATTTTGAGAGTTTCATACATACTCATGAAAATATTAGATTAAATAAAGTTACTAATTTATTTGGACACGAAAAGGAGAACGAACTTTTTTTAATTGGTAAAAATTTAACATATCAAAAGGTTTTACATATTATTGAAAGTAATATTAAAAATTATAACTTTAGTATTGGTGAATTATTAAAGGAAAATGAAGTTTTGAAAATGAAATTATTACAAAATAACCAAAATATACAAGTTGATAATAAAAGTAATTTATTACTTGAAGAATTAACCAAAACAATTAAGAATTTATCCAACAAAATAGATAACCTAGAAAAATCTAACAAAGAATTATCAGAAAAAATAAGTTCATCTCAAATCAAAACATCCACCGGATTCAATGAACCATTAGTTACGCTTGGCCCAAGACTACAAAAAATCAATCCCGAGACATTCGAAATTATCAGAGTATATGAAACTGTCAGTGAAGCAATGAAAGAAAACAATCAAATTAAAAGGTCCAGTATCAATAAAGCCATTATAGAGAACACTATTTATCATGGATTTAGATGGCTTTTTGTAGAGAGAAACCTAGACCCTAATGTCATATCACATATTGAACCTACAAAACAAACAAAAATCCAAAATTTAGGATATATCGCCAAATTGAATGTAGAAAAGAATGAAATCTTAAACGTTTATTTGGATAGAAAAACTGCTGCGAAATTGAATGGTTACGAATCTCCATATTCATTAGATAATCATGTTAAAAAAAATACATTATCAAATGGACATTATTATAAATTATACGACCAATGTGATGAAGAATTAATAAACATTTTTAACAGTAATTATGGTAATCCTATTTTATACAAAAATGGCATTGGTCAATATGATTTAGAAGGTAATCTTATAAAAGAATTCTCATGTAAATATGATTGTATAAAAATCCTTTCTATAAGTGATAAAACATTAACAAAAGCATTAGAAAAAAATATGCCATATAATGGTAATTTTTTTAAATCACTTGGAAGTAAATTGGCTGTAATATAAATTATCATGTTTGTAATATATATAAACAAAACCTTTATATGTCATACCAAAATTTTGAACCAATAGATTTAACGCGAATTACCCTTGAAATTTTTAAATTAATTGCTCGTAATAAACAAGATGATGTTTTAGCTTTAATAAACAAATATGCTATATATACAAATGAAAAAGGCGAGAATATTTTTCAAATTAGAAATCAGGAACTAAATAATATTTTTATGTCTTGCTGTAAATATGAATTAAAAAACGCGGCTTTAATTATTATAACACATTATTATCCACACTTTAAATTTGATTTAGGATCGATAAATATAAGAAAAAGAACAGCATTAATGATTTGTATAGAAAATAATATGTTTGAAGTTGCTTTAAAATTATTAGAATATCCTGATTCATTGCCAGAATTGAATAATAATAAAGTTGATGAAAATTTTACAGCGATACAATTTATAGCGAATAAAAATTTATCCAGTTTACAATCAGGAATACCAATATTGGTGAAAATTATTACATATTATTTAGATTATAATCCAGCAAGTCAATTACTACATAAAATTATTGATAATATTTGCGATAATCAAGAACTTAAAAATATACTACAAGGATTGTACGGAGATGAAATAGATTTTAATAACATTTGTCTTCCTATACAAGAAGCTCAAGCAACTCGCTCTATTATGGAAGGTAATCCTGATATAATTAATACACGTAGTGTAACAAGTAGTAGGATAGTAGCAACACCTTTTACACACCCTCAAGCTATTCCAATAAATCCAAACGACGACACTTTTGATGAAAGAATGTATGGAAGAAATGTACGTCAGAGGCATAATGGTGGTAAACCAACTCGTAGAAAACGGGTGAAAACACATGCTTCCAAAAATAAAACAAAATCAAAACAAAGAAAACATAGAAAACATAGAAAACATAGAAAACAAACAAAAAAGAATAAAGTAAAATAAAGTAAAATTACATAAAAATATTTTTATGTAATTTATAACAAAACCAAATGTCACATAATATCGATAAAACATTCTATATAAATTTAGATAAACGAACTGATCGGAGAGAAAATATCGAAAAAGAATTGACAGATTATAATTTAAATTTTGAACGATTTCCTGCTGTAGAATTACCCAATTTTGGGTGCTTGGGATGTTCATATTCTCATTACAATGCGATAACACTTGCGAAAGAAAGAGGCTACAAAAATGTTCTTATTCTTGAAGATGACTTCACTTTTGTAGTAAGTAAAGAAGAATTCGAAAACCAGATGGAATTGTTTTTTGCGCAATTTAACACCACTACAAACGCCAATTATAATGTTTGTTTATTTTCATATAATTTATTAAAATATTCTGAAAGCAACCATGATTTTTTATACAAAGTTGAAGATGCGCAAACCTCTTCGGGTTACTTAGTAAATGAAAAATATTATGATATATTATTAACCAATTTTAAAGAAGGGTATGAAAAATTAGCAGAAACATGTCAGCATTGGCATTATGCTATTGATATGTATTGGAAAATTTTACAAAAAACCGATATTTGGTTCTGTTTTACGAATCGAATTGGTAAACAAAAATCAGGATATAGTGATATTGCTTCGCAATATGTTGATTATGATGTTTAGTTTACAGTGATGATTACATTTACCATTTCGTTTTTTTAACATTAATCACTTGACCGCTTCCTCTTTTTTTATTAGCAGTTGGATCGTATTTCTCTTCATCCTCTTCATCTGGATTATAATTTTTCGATAAATCCCAAAATTCTTTCGACCCTAATCTAAAATCATTGTGATTGTCTGCTTTGTACCAAAATACTTGATCCTGTAATTTATTCGATTTTACATTGTTGTTGATTACTAAACATTCATAATTCTCCGTACATTGATCCATAACTTGACAAAATGATTCAAAAGTAGGAAACATGCCAGCATAATTATCATATATACGTTTACGGTTCGCAATGTAGTTTTCTCTCAAAATAAAGACGTAATCTATATTCGTACGAAGAGTTGGAGGAATACCCAAAGGATATTGCATGGTTATAACTAACATTATCTTCCAATGACGACCGTTCATAAAAAGAAGTCTCATCATTTTATCACGAGACCATGTATTATCATACAAACAATCATCTAAAATTACAAATGCTCTCGGATCAATAGTAGTGCGTTTATATGTTTCCATGTCTTTTTTAATCTGTTTTAAAATCGTCCTTTGTCTTTTTAAAATATTTTCAATAATAACAGTATTATATTCATTATGTATAAATAGTCTTGGTACCATTTTACCGTAAAATCCATTCCCTTCTTCAGTTCCAGAAATAACACTTCCGACTGGAATATCTTGATGATAATATAATAAATCTCTAACTAGAAAACTTTTACCTGTATCACGCTTACCTATTAAAACGATAACTGGTCCTTTTGATTCATTTGCTTTAAAACTAATACTTTTCATATCGAACTTTTTTAATTCTAAAGACATAAATATTACATTATTTAGAAAGTTTATTTTTTATTTTCACGCAAAATTAGTTAAATTAGCATATTATTTATATATTATTTACCTAATAATGTCTCAAATGTCTCAAATGTCTCAAAATGATATTCATTATCAAAAAAGAAAAAACGCTGAACTTTTTAAATGTTTAGAGAAGAAAAATATCCTTTCTCTCTCTTCTTGTCAAAATTATATTCCAATATATAATCGATTCTTTTCATTGAATGAAACCAATTACAATAGTATCAATCTAAATAATAACTTTTACATAGATAGGATAAAAAACAAAACATATGATAATATAAATTTATTTACATGTAGCATTAAAAATGTCAAAACAGAACAAGTAAAAGATAAACAAGTGTTTATTAAATTAGCACCATTATTAGATCCATATAAATATCTAATTGGAAAATACAATATTTTAGATAATAAAATATATCAATTACCCACTGTAAATTCTAATGAAACAAATTGCCATTCAAAGTTTTTGGATGTAAATAATTCAGCTTATGTAGATGGTTTTTTTATTTTTTTAACTTCAAAGTTGAATGAGAATTACAATTTTTTTCATGGAATTAATTATTATGGTTCATTTCTTTCTATAAAAAATGATTTCAAATTAAATATTTTTGACGATTTAGAATATTTGAATAACTCTGAATTTTTCAATAAACAAAAAAATATACTGTTTAAAATCGATAATTATGAACACTTGATAAGGGACGATAAAGAACTACAAAAATTAAAACCGATTAAAATTCATTACAATTCGAGTGAAAAATCGAATTTAACTTTATCCTTCAAAAATTTAAACCATGAATTAAACAATGATTTGTTTGAAGATATTTTTACTAATGATGATTCACGTATCAACATCCACAGTTTAGATGATATGAATGAAATTTCATTTGATATTGATGGTTTAACAAGTGATAAAATTACAACAATAAAATCGACTTCAACATGTTCATCGAGAACATCTTATACAATAGACGCCGAACCCGAAGATTTTAATATAGATGATGAAAAATGTAGTAATTGTAATTCAGATGAAGAATATGACAACGAAAGCGTCAATAAAATAGAAAATGATGATGATTGCTGGGAAGACATTAATTCAACTGTTTCCGAAGAAGAAATATTCGCAACTATTAAAAAATTTCCAGTACAAGTTATCTGTATGGAAAATTGCGAAAATACTATGGATGATTTAATCATGAATAATACTTTATCCAATGATGAATGGTTTTCTATGCTTATGCAAATAATTATGATTTTATTAACATATCAAAAAGTTTTTTCATTTACACATAACGATCTACATACTAATAATGTCATGTATAATGAAACTAAACACAAATACATAATTTATCATTACAATAATAAAATTTATAAAGTACCAACATTTGGAAAGATATTTAAAATTATTGATTTTGGTAGAAGCATTTATAAATTCCAAGGTAAAATATTTTGTAGTGATAGTTTTAAAAATGGTAACGATGCGGCAAGTCAGTATAATATCGAACCTTATTTTAATGAATTAAAACCTAGATTAGAACCAAACTATAGTTTTGATCTATCCAGATTAGCGTGTGCTATTTTTGATTACTTAGTTGAAGATTTAGAAGAAATTAAAGATATTTCAAAACTTGATGATCCCATCAAAAAATTAATAGTGGAGTGGTGTTTAGATGATAAAGGGATCAATTTATTATATAAAAATAATGGAGATGAGAGATATCCCGATTTCAAATTATACAAAATGATTGCTAGACATGTTCACAATCATACTCCACAAAAACAATTAGATCGCCCTGAATTTAAACAATTTTTAATAGAAAAAAACACTATTTTAGAAAAGAATATTGCTGCTGTTATTGAAATTAATATTGATAAGATGCTTATTTTACAATAAATAATAAGGATATTTTAGATTATTTTTTTGTATATTATAGTAATGAGTAATAGTTATGGATTTATTATTACAAGACATGTAAACTCAGAAGTTACAAATCAATATTGGAATCAATGTATAAGATGTATAAGACGATTTTATCCATATCGTAAAATTGTTGTAATAGATGATAATAGCGACTATAGATTCATAAAAGCGGATTATGACTATAAAAATGTCGAAATAATTCAATCAGAATTTAAAAGGAGAGGTGAACTATTAGGCTATTATTACTTAAATAACAATAATTGGTTTGATAACGCTGTTATCATACACGATAGCGTCTTCTTTCATAAAAGAATAAATTTTGAAAAATTCAATAATATCAAAGCAATACCTTTTTGGCATTTTGAAGCAGATAAAGAGAATGTACAGAATTCATTGCGTATTATTTCTGACTTAAGATATAATGAATTATTACGAAATAAATTATTATTAAATGATATTTTGTTTAATGAAAATGAAAAATGGCATGGATGCTTTGGTGTACAAAGTTATATTAGCCGATCTTTTCTAGTTTATATATTTAATAAATATAATTTAAATAGCTTAATTAGCAAGGTGGATAGTCGTCCAGATAGAATGTGCTTAGAAAGAATTTTCGGCTTGATATTTTCGTTAGAATCACCTTTTACTAGAAAAGTTAAATCTCTTTTAGGATCAATATACAGTTATAAACACAACTTTTCATATACATTTGAAGATTATAAACGAGATCTTCTTGTTAATAAAAAATTACCAGAGCGAGTGATTAAGATATGGAGTGGCCGATAATTTTACACATAATATTCATTGACAATTTTTATAAAGTGTTTTCGTTTTTGAGGAGTCATTCTCGACCATATAAAAATAATTTTACTTTCTAAACTTCTTTTAGGATTGAATTCTTTTGTTTTATTTGAATCGTTATGAAATAAAATTAGATCATTCAGCAAAATAAGATAATTATAATGAAAACCATAAATGTTTTTTACCAATTCGATATCTCTTGTAAATGAAACAATATCCAAACGCAACTTTCTAGGTTGTATTTCATACGTGTAAGGTATAATATGATTCACAATTACATCATATGGCAATTTTACCATATTTTTTTTGATAATATTTACAATGAGTGTCATGTAAATATTATAATTATTATAAATAATTTCTAAAATTCGGGATTATCAATAAAAATAGGTGTGTTTGTCGGTAAACCATTATTACCATTCATAATAGGTTTTATTTGATCTAGAATAAAACATCCTGAAACAATACTAAAAAATACAACAATAGTATCTCTTATCAAGAATTTCAATGGCTTGTTTTCTTTTTCAACAAATCTCATTTCAATAAATTTGAAAAGTAGAAATACAATTGAAATAACAGTAGCACTAAAGAAGATATTATCCATAAAATACTAAAGCAGATTCTTATTTTTCATTTTACGCATTTGTGTTTGTTTGTTTTGTGTCGTGTTATTTCATTCAAGCAATTCAATGTCATCTATGATCAAATCGGGCAAAGTTTCAAGTTCAGGTTCATTAATAACATGAACATCTAAATTATCCAATTCAACTGTTTCATTGAAAATTTGTATTTTATCAGGTTGATTTTTATCACTCGAATCGTCGGTCTCTAATTTTCGTTGAATTGCTCTTTGCTCGCTTATTTGCTCTAAACGATCTATTGTTTTTGGCGCAACAATTTGCTGCTCTTTATTGAACTGGTCTTTTACCGAATCAACATCATTAAATGATATTTTTACGTTTTTATCGTCTACAATTTCTTTTTGCGAATCCATTTTTAAAACCTCTTCTTTAATTTCCTCTTTTATTTCTTCAACAACATCTTCTTCTACCGTCTCATCCATATATGCTCGTAAAATAGATTCGACGGGAACGCTTTCTCTCAAAGTGTTCATTATACATTCTTGTACAATAATTTCCAACTCTCTATTGTATTTTTGTATCTGTAATGGGGCTAAATTCAATTCAAATAAATAAACATTTTTATATATTTTTCTCGCCACATGAATATAAACATTATGAATAAAATCATCTAATTTTGGAATATTAATATCGATTTTTTTTTGTTTTTGACCGACTCTCATTACAGTCAATATCTTCAACTGAATAATGTGAACACATGTTACTAAATCTTCTAAATAAGCACAACCAGATTTTTCGCATATTCGTTTTCTCTCATTTTCTATTATTAACTTGTTCCATTTTGGAACTCTAGAAATCAAGTTTTGAAATGTCATTAAATATTTACTCATTTCATTGTTTTCTTTACACAAAGAAATTGCTTCATTTAATATTGATTTATAACCGTCGATTATTAATGGTGTTAAAATAGAAATTAACCGTGCACTCCATTCATTTCTACTTTCATGAAGCGTTGAAATATTAAAATCGTCCATTTACATAAAACTAATATTTTCTAGAGATAGGTTTGAACTTAAAAACACAAAATTTAAAATAAATAACATAAATAATTTTTCATTCCGTAATTCTTTCCTCACTTTGTTGTATGTCATTAACAGCTCATATTTTTTTTCGCTGGTAATAATATTTTCTATAAACTTATGTTTTTCTAAAAGTTCCATTATATCCAAGCCACTATATCCCTTTTCATACAATTTCACACAAAATTGCGTTAAACTATTTATTTGAATATCACCCTTTTTAATGGTTTTCTGAAGTTCTCTCTTCAATTTTTCAAACCGTTGCGTTTTGTAATCTTTCATTTTAAAGGTTTCGTTCAAATTATAAGTATGTAAGTTTATTGTTGTACCTTGATATTCTGGTTCAGGAACATAAATTTCGCAAAACCTTGATAAAATTGGTTTCAATAAATTATATTTATCTTCGACAATAATAAAAAAACGTGTATTATGACTAAATAATTCGATACATCGACGAAGAGCTGATTGAGCATCAATAGTCAACTTGTCAGCATTCAATAATATAATACTTTTAAATATATCGCCACCATTTGAATTTATATTTGTTTTTGCGAAAAATTTTAATTCGTCACGTATAAATTTAATACCCTTACCGTGGGCACAATTCACATATATAACAAAATTTTTAATTGTTTCTTTGTCATTATTATAAATTTTATGGATAAATTCATCGACTATGGTTCGTTTACCTGTGCCAGTTGGACCATGGAATATTATATTCGGAATTTTATGCTTGGAATGAAAATAGGCCAATTTTTCTTTTATTTTTTCATGAATGATTAAATTGGAGTTCATAATATAGACAATTTAATAATAATATATACATATTTTTATATATATATTATCATAACTTATTTACTCATATAAAGCAAAAATATAATTAAAAATTAACTTAAAAACATATCTGTATTACACATCATAAATATATGTTAAGACGAGGTTTTTCTACTGCTAACAATTTAATAAAAACAAATGGTAAAATATATGCTTCCAATGTTTTTGAAAAGTCTTGCTACCATAAAGTTGATTTTAAAATCAACGAAGATGCTACAGTTAAAGAAGCAGTGAATCGATTCACAGCTTTCAAAATTGGATGTCTTGCTGTTACTGATAGAGATAATAAGGTTGTCGGTGTTTGTTCTGAGCGTGATTTTATCTCAAAGGTAGCATCTTTTGATAAAAACAGTGCTGACGTTAAAGTCAAGGAAATTTGTACATATGGTCCAATTATTATTGCTAAAACTGACGATACTCTTGAGACATGTATGAATAAAATGATGTTTAAGGACATACGTCATTTATTAGTAGTTGATGATAAAAACGATGAATTTGTTGGCATGATCTCGATCAAGGATTTGATTAAAGAAATTTTACAGAAAAAGAATGATATCATTACACGTTTAAGTGATTTCAAAATAGGTAAAGGTGCTTATTTTGGAAGTGAATAAAAAAATAAACTCGGCATTTTTTGGAAATGTGTTCTGACGTTGAAAATATATAAATCAATCATATAATATCATATAATATCATATAAATCATATATAATATTATACATTCACAATACACATCAATAATCTAAGCAGAATCCGTTAAAGAAAAAGTGTATGGGTTTGCGCGGAAAGCGTCTAAAATTTCAGGCTGTATTCTATCGCATCCGGCACATTCATTGTAATATTG
>Ga0114963_10003571_pt1 | contig 10637 bp, 12 predicted proteins | sample C_131016_EF_Meta_FD_87019 | JGI IMG/M metagenome (GOLD analysis project Ga0114963, IMG submission 87019) | Freshwater microbial communities from Lake Croche, Canada to study carbon cycling - C_131016_EF_MetaG | ecosystem: Environmental > Aquatic > Freshwater > Lake | place: Lake Croche, Canada...
CAAATGAGCCGTTTGGATTCGGCCCGTATCGCCTCCATCAAAGCCGGACACGCCAGCTTGTCATTGAGCGGTACGGTGGTCGCCAGTGACGCCTTCTTCCCGTTTCGTGATGGCCTGGACGTGGTGGTCGATGCCGGTGCCACCAGCATCATCCAACCTGGCGGCAGCATGCGCGACGATGAAGTGGTGCGCGCCGCCGACGAGCGCGGCGTGGCCATGGTTTATACCGGGGTGCGGCACTTTAGGCATTGACTTACTTTTCTTCTTGCAAAAGCAAAAAACGGCCTGCGAAGGCCGTTTTGTATGTGCTCCCACATTGCGGCGGTATGCAAGGATCGCGTAGCTTACAAGCTGGCAAACACCTCTTTAGCTGCCGCCACCGTCTGCGCGATGTCGTCTTCGGTATGCGCGGCGCTGATAAAGCCGGCTTCATAAAGCGCCGGCGCGAAGTACACGCCCCGGTCTAGCATGCCGTGGAACAAAGCGTTAAAGCGCTTGTTGTCGGTGCTGATGACTTTGGCGTAATTTTGCGGCAGTTCGGGGAAAAGGAAAAAGCCGAACATACCGCCTTCGCTGTCGGTGCTAAAGGGCACGCCTGCTGCGTCGGCAGCGCCTTGCAGGCCGCGCGTCAGCGATTGTGCTTTGGCTGCCAAGGCGTCAAAGAAACCAGGCTTGCTGATTTCGCGCAGCGTGGCCAGGCCGCAAGCGGTAGCGATCGGGTTGCCCGACAAGGTGCCGGCCTGGTACACCGCCCCCAAGGGCGCCATTTGCTCCATTACCGCGCGTTTGCCACCAAAAGCGGCCAGCGGCATACCGCCGCCTATCACTTTGCCGAGCACGGTGATGTCGGGTGCAAAACCGGGTAGGGCTTTGGCGTACACACTTTGCGCGCTGCCCAGAGCCACACGCAGGCCGCTCATGACCTCGTCAAACACCAGCAGCGCGCCGTATTGGGAACACAGTTCGCGGGCACGCTTTACAAAAGGCACCGAGGCGCGCACGAAATTCATATTGCCGGCAATCGGCTCGATCATCAGGCAGGCCAGGTCTTTGCCGTGCAGGACAAAGGCCTCTTCGAGTTGCTCTAGGTTGTTGTATTCGAGTACCAAGGTGTGCTGCACCACTTCGGGCGGCACGCCGGCGCTGGTCGGGTTGCCCAGCGTGGCCAGGCCCGAACCGGCTTTGACCAGCAAAGGATCGGCGTGCCCGTGGTAGCAGCCCTCAAACTTGATAAATTTGCTGCGCCCGGTGGCGCCGCGCGCCAGACGAATGGCGGTCATGGCCGCTTCAGTGCCTGAGCTGACCAAGCGCACCATGTCCATGCTGGGCACGTGGCGCAAAATTTCTTCGGCCAACTCCACTTCGCGTTCGGTGGGCGCGCCAAACGAGAAGCCTTCGAGCAGCGCTTTTTGTACCGCCTCAACCACCGCCGGATGCCCGTGGCCCAAAATCATCGGCCCCCACGACCCGATGTAGTCGATATAACGCTGGCCGTTGGCGTCCCAAAAATACGCACCTTGGGCGCGGGTCACAAAGCGGGGTGTGCCGCCCACGGCTTTGAAGGCCCGTACGGGGGAATTGACGCCTCCGGGGATGACGGCGGCAGCGCGTTGGAACAGTTCGAGGTTGCGGTCAGTGGCGGGTTTCATTAGGTGGGAAGTCAAAAAGAAAAGGTTGGTCGGGATCGTCGCTGTCTTGCAGCAGCTCGTCATCGGGCGCTTCATGCGCCCAAAACAGGCGGTCTGGCTGGACGTGGCCCATGCCTGGACGCACCCCGGCTTCCAGGGCGCGGTCCAGGTAGCTCAGTGCCTCGGTAACCGCCTCCGCAAGCTCGGTGCCTACCGCGATAAGCGCGGCCAAGGCGGCGGACAAGGTGTCGCCGGTGCCTACAAAAGTGGCCTCAAGCCGCTCAAATTTTTCGCTGCACATGAGCGCGCTGGCGCTGCACAAGGCGTTGTCGATAAATTGCTCGGGCAAGGGGATGCCAGTGACCAGGGTGTAGGGCACGCCCAATTCTTGCGCGGCTTTAGCGATGTCGCGCGCATCGGGCGCGCGTGGGGAATCCCATTCCGGTAACAGCCAGCGCGCCAAGGTGCCGTAGCTGCCCACCAGCACGGTGGTTTGCGGCAGCAGCATGTCGGCGCAGGCGTCCAGGTACTGGTCAATTTGGTCCTCGTGCCACCACGATAGGTCGGGCATATAGGTCACTACCGGCACGTCCGCATAGTCGGAGACCAAGGCGGCCACCGCGCTCAGGTTTTCTGGGCTGCCGACAAAGCCGACCTTGAATACGTCGGGCGTTACGTCTTCCAAGATGGTGCGGGCTTGGGCCAGCAGCGCGTCGTCGTCAAACGGGAAGTGGTCGGCGATTTCGCTGGTGTCGCGGGCATAGGCCCCGGACATCACCGGCATGGGGTGCACGCCCACCGAGGCCATGGCCAGGCAGTCGGCCATCAGGCCGCCAGCACCGCTGGGGTCATTGGCATTGAAAACCATCACGCTGGCCACCGGGCCGTCAGCCGGCCCGTCCTCGTCCAGGACCATGATGGGGGCGGGGCCTGCCGTGTCTTTTTTGGGGTGCTTCATGTTCGCAAAAGGAGATAAGGCGCCTCAATCAGGGAGTCCAAGCGGCGCCCGGCGGCCCGCCGCGAGGCATTATTTACAATCGCTTCATTCTATTCTCAAGGTAAATACGCTGTGACTGATACCAAAACCTGGATGTGCCTGATCTGCGGCTGGATTTATGACGAAGTTCTGGGCGCCCCCGATGACGGCATTGCAGCGGGAACCTTGTGGGCCGATGTGCCCATGAACTGGACCTGCCCCGAGTGTGGCGCGCGCAAAGAAGATTTTGAGATGGTGCAAATCTAAGCCTGGCTTTTAACTACCGCATAGCGCGCCAGCGTGGCGGCGCGGGCGGCGGCGTGGTCTACCACGGGATGTGGGTAGCTCACGCCCAACTCCACGCCCGCCGCTTGCAGCACCAGTGCCGGTGCCAGCCAGGGCGCGTGGATGTGTTTGGCGTCCAACCCTGCCAGCGCTGGGATATAGCGGCGTATAAATTTACCCGCCGCATCGAACTTTTCACTTTGACTGACCGGGTTGAAGATGCGGAAATAAGGCTGGGCGTCGCAGCCGCTGGAGCTGACCCACTGCCAGCCACCGTTATTGGCCGAGAGGTCAAAGTCGTTGAGTTGCTGCGCAAAATAGCGCTCGCCCCAGCGCCAGTCGATGCCCAGGTGCTTGACCAAAAAGCTGCCCGCTACCATGCGCAGGCGGTTGTGCATGTAGCCGCTCTGGTTGAGTTGGGCCATGGCCGCGTCCACCAGCGGATAGCCGGTGCGCGCTTCACACCAAGCGGCAAAGCGGTCTTTGGCTAGCGCGCCTTGCTCCCACGCGATGGCGTCGTAATCGGGCTTGAAGCTGTTGGCCGCCACATGCGGAAAATTGGACAGCACCTGAAAATAAAAATCGCGCCAGACCAACTCCGCCAGCCAGACGCGCGCGCCTTCGTCACCAGCGAGCTGCGGCCCCAGCGCCAGATTGACCAATTGCCGGATCGACACCGTGCCAAAACGCAAATGCACGCTCAGGTAACTCGGGCCTTTGACGGCGGGGAAGTTGCGGGTGTCTTCGTACGCGCCCATGCGGGGTACAAAGTCAGCCAGCAGGGCTTGCGCCCCGGCCTCACCAGCGTGGATGCCCAAGTCGGCTAGATTGGTGGGCGCAAAGCCGATGTCGGCCAAGGTCGGCACGCCCTGGCGGTAGGCCTCTGGGCGGCTGGCAAGTTTCTGGCCCAAGGTGCTGCAATCCTGTGTCGGCACCGGCCTGCCGCCCAGACGCGCCAACCAAGCGCGCAAATACGGCGTGAAAACGCCATAAGGCTTGCCGGTTTGGGTCAGGATCTCGCGCTGCTCAAACACCACATGGTCTTTCACGCTGACCCAGGCTTTGCGCATGCGCGCCAGCGCGCTTTGCACTTGGGCGTCGCGAGCGATGGCTTGGGGCTCGTAGTCCCGGGCGCAAAACACCGCATCCACCCCTAGCGCCTGCGCCAGCGCCGGGATGTCCTCCTCAGCCCAGCCGTGGCGCACGATTAAGCCGGTATGCACCGCTTCGCCCTTAGCCCGCAACTGCGCATCCATCGCAGCGAGCGATTCGCGGATGAATTCCACCCGCCGGTCGGCGCGCGGCAGCGGGTCCAAAATAGCGCGGTCCAGCACAAATACGCAATGCACTTGCGCGCACGATTGCAAGGCGGCGGCCAGGGCGGCGTTGTCGATGAGGCGTAAATCGCGGCGTAGCCAGACCAGGCCTGAGGAATAAGTGCTTTGCATGGGTGTCGCTAAAATCTCGGTATGTCCGGCGATTTTGCATCCACCAACCTCACGCACCATTTTTTGATCGCGATGCCGGGTTTGGAAGACGGACTTTTCTCCAAAAGCGTGGTCTATTTATGTGACCACAGCCCGCGCGGCGCGCTTGGGCTCATCATCAACAAGCCTTCCGAAATCAATTTATCCGACTTGTTTGACAAGGTCGATTTGTCTTTGCAACGCGCCGATTTGGCTGAGCAGGCGGTGCTGCATGGCGGCCCGCTGCACGAGGAGCGCGGTTTTGTATTACACGAGGCGGCCCTAAGCGCTACCCACAGCGCGGCCAACGCCGCCTATGCGTCCAGCATGACCATCCCCGGCGGTTTGGCGATGACCACCTCGCGCGATGTGCTCGAAGCTTTGGCCGGCGGCCAAGGGCCGAGCAAAGTGCTGGTGTCTTTGGGCTATGCATCGTGGGGCGAGGGGCAATTGGAAAGCGAGCTGATGCGTAATAGCTGGCTGACGGTGGACGCCGAAAAAAGCATTATTTTTGATACTCCTGTGAACCAGCGCTACGAGCGCGCCCTAGACCTGCTGGGCTTGAAGGCCTGGATGATCGCGCCGCAGGCGGGCCACGCATGAGCGCTTTGGCGATGCCTTCACAGGTTGCGGCGCAGTTCACGCCAGCCAAGGCGGTGCCCGCCGATTTGCAGCGTTTTATGGCTTTTGATTTTGGCACCCGGCGCACCGGCGTGGCCGTGGGAAGCCGCCTGTTGGGAGGAGCGCAGCCGCAGGCCACCATTAGCGTGACGGGCGACGCGCGCTTTGCCCAGATTGCGCTGCGCCTTACAGAATGGGAGCCGCAGGCCTTGGTGGTCGGTGTGCCCTACCACCCGGACGGCGCGCCGCATGAGAACACGCTGCGGGCGCAAAAGTTTGGTCGCCAGTTGCAAGGCCGTTTTGGCCTGCCAGTGTTTGAGGTGGACGAGCGTTACAGCACCACCGAGGCCTTGTCCGGTGGCGCTAAAGATGCGGATGCAGCTTCGGCTTGCATCATCTTGGAGCAGTTTTTGCGGAGCTTGTCGCCATGACCCTGGTTCTCAATGCCGAAGCCCTGTACCTGGAGCTGCTGCGCGGTGTGCGACCCCTGTGCCGTGCTGAAACTTGCCTGGTGGGCATCACCTCGGGCGGTGCCTGGCTGGCTGAGCGTTTGCACAAAGACTTAGGTCTTGACGGCACCTTTGGCACAATTTCGTCGGCCATGCACCGCGACGACTTTGCCAAGCGCGGCCTGGCGTCCAGCGGCAAAACGCATTTGCCCTTTGCTATCAAAGACGCGCATTTGCTGGTGCTCGACGATGTGCTCTACACCGGGCGCACCATCCGCGCCATTACCAATGAATTGTTTGACTACGGCCGCCCGGCCAGCGTGCGCCTGGCGGTGCTGGTCGATAGGGGCGGGCGCGAATTGCCGATACAGGCCGACTTTGCGGCGGCCCGCGTGACGCTCGATGCCGGCCATTCCTTGGCGCTGGCGCGCGATGCGGCCGGCGCCTTTAGCTTTGATGTGAAAGAAAAATAAGCCATGTTGCACCGGCGCAATCCGCAACTCAATAAGCACGGGGATCTGATTCATTTGCTCTCCACCGAAGGACTGTCGCGGGAAATCCTCACGCATATCCTGGACACGGCGGCGCAATTTGTTTCGGTGAGCGACCGCGAGGTGAAAAAAGTGCCGCTCTTGCGCGGCAAAAGCGTGTTCAATTTGTTTTTTGAAAACAGCACGCGCACCCGCACTACCTTTGAAATTGCGGCCACGCGCTTGTCGGCCGATGTGATTAATTTAGACATCGCCCGCTCGTCGGCCGCGAAAGGGGAATCGCTACTCGACACGATTGCCAACTTAAGCGCCATGGCCGCCGATATTTTTGTGGTGCGGCACAGCGAGTCGGGCGCGCCGTATCTGATCGCCCAGCATGTGGCGCCGCATGTGCATGTGGTCAATGCCGGAGATGGCCGCCATGCGCATCCGACGCAGGGCTTGCTGGACATGTACACCATCCGGCATTACAAAAAAGACTTCAGCAATCTCACGGTCGCTATCGTCGGTGATGTTTTGCATTCGCGCGTGGCGCGCTCGGACATCCATGCCTTGACCACTTTGGGCTGCGCCGAAGTGCGTGTGGTCGGCCCGCGTACCTTGGTGCCCGGCGATATGGCGCACATGGGCGTGCGCGTGTTCCACAAATTGGAAGAAGGCATCAAGGGCTGCGATGTCATCATCATGTTGCGCTTGCAAAACGAGCGGATGAACGGTGCCTTGCTGCCGTCGAGCCACGAATATTTCAAGAGCTTTGGCCTGACGGCGGACAAGCTGGCACTGGCCAAGCCCGACGCTATCGTGATGCATCCGGGCCCGATCAACCGGGGTGTGGAAATCGACTCTACGGTGGCCGATGGTGCGCAAAGCGTGATCTTGCCGCAAGTGACCTTCGGCATCGCGGTGCGCATGGCGGTGATGGGCATCGTCGCAGGCAATGAAGCATGAGGGCCGCGCCATGAACTTACTTATTCGCAACGGCCATTTACTAGATCCCGCCAGCGGCCTCGATGCGCTAGGTGACGTGGCGATTGCCGACGGTCGCGTGCTGGCGCTGGGCCCAGTGCCCGCCGACTTTGTACCGACCCAAACCCTTAACGCCCAGGGCTGCATCGTCATGCCCGGCCTGGTGGACCTGGCCGCCCGCTTGCGCGAGCCCGGCCATGAGTACGAAGGCATGTTGGCCTCCGAGTTAGCCGCAGCCGTGGCGGGGGGCGTGACGACACTGGTCTGCCCGCCCGATACCGATCCGGTGCTCGACGAGCCTGGTCTCGTAGCCATGCTGCGCTTTCGGGCGCAAAGCCTGCATCAGGCGCGTGTGCTGCCGCTGGGCGCGCTGACGCGTGGGCTCAAGGGCGAGGTGCTGACCGAAATGCTGCAATTAGGCGAAGCCGGTTGCGTGGGCTTTAGCCAGGCTGAAGTCGGCATCGCCAACACCGAGGTACTGATGCGCGCGATGCAATACGCCCGCTCGTTTGGCTACACCGTCTGGTTGCGCCCCCGGGAATTGCATTTGGGCAAAGGCGTTGCCGCCAGCGGGCCGCTGGCCACGCGCATGGGTTTGAGCGGCGTGCCGGTGGCCGCCGAAACGATTGCTTTGCACACGATTTTTGAGCTGGTGCGCGCCACCGGCGCGCGGGTGCACATTTGCCGTTTGAGCAGCGCTGCCGGGGTGCAGTTGCTGCGCCAGGCCAAGGCCGAGGGCCTGCCGGTAACCGGCGATGTCAGCATCAACTCGCTGCACCTGACGGATATGGACGTGGGCTACTTCGATAGCCGCACGCGCCTGAGCCCGCCGCTGCGCCAGCAGCGCGACCGCGAGGCCCTGCGCCAGGCGCTGCAAGACGGCACCATCGACGCGCTGGTGTCCGACCATATGCCGGTGGGCGCCGACGAGAAAGAGCTGCCGTTTGCCGAGGCCGAGCCCGGCGCTACCGGGCTGGAATTGCTGCTGAGCCTGGTGCTGAAGTGGGCGCGCGACAGCGCGCTGCCACTGGCGCAGGCGCTGGCCTGTGTGACGCACCGCAGCGCTGCCGTGCTGGCGGCCAGCCAGGGTGCAGCCCAGGGCGGCATGGGCCGCTTGGCAGTGGGCGGCAAGGCCGATATCTGTGTATTCGACCCGCAAGCTGCGTGGACAGTGCAAGCCTCGGCGCTGCGCAGCCAAAGCAAGCACACGCCTTTTGGCGGCTATGAATTGCCCGGCCAGGTGCGCGCTACCGTGGTCGCCGGTCGGGTGGCTTACCAGGCGACTGGCGCAGGCGCGCTACCAGTCTAGGCGCGTCGCGCTGTGTCCCGGCCATCCAAGCTGCGCGGTGCCTGGCGCTTGCTGCGTTTGGTGCTGCATTTGCTGCGCGGATGGTTCACCATTCGCTGGCGTTTCCCGCACTGGTCGCAAGCGCGGCGTGACCAGGCGGTGCAGCAGTGGTCCCAAGGCATCCTAGATATTTTGGGCCTGCAATTGCGTATTGACGGGCAGTTGCTGCAAAACGGGCCCTTGATGCTGGTGTGCAACCATATTTCGTGGTTGGACATTGCCGTCCTGCATGCGGCAGTGCACTGCCGGTTTATTTCCAAAGACGATATCCGTGGCTGGCCGGTGCTGGGCACCTTGGCCAGCGGCGCTGGCACCTTGTACATCAGCCGCGCCTCGCGCCGCGACGCGCTGCGCGTTGTCCACCAGATGGCGCAGGCCTTGCAGCAGGGCGATGTGCTGGCATTTTTCCCCGAGGGCACCACTGGCGATGGCAGCACGGTGTTACCTTTTCATGCCAATTTGTTGCAAGCGGCGATTACGGCGCAGGCACCGGTGCAGGCGCTGGGTCTTCGTTTTGAAGACGCAGCCAGTGCCGCGCCTAGCTTTGCACCTTGCTATGTGGGCGATGAGAGCTTGCTGGACTCCGCATGGCGCACGGTGTGCGCGCCTTCATTGCGCGCTGTGCTGCGCTGTGCCCCGGTGGAAAACGCCCAAGGTCGCGACCGGCGCGCATTGGCCAGCGACTTGAGAGAGATCGTAATCGGCCTGCGCGCGGACAGTCGATAGCTAACTGCTGGCGCTCGCAGTACGAACTTTGAGGCGAATCGCGGTAATATCGTGGCCCTCACGCGCAAGGCGCTCGAGCAAACTGGGCTGTAACTGGCGCAATTTAGCGGCGATGGCCGTGGAGTCCACCAACAAGCACCAGACTTTGTCTTCAATCGGTCCGGCTTGTACGCCGGAACGCAGTGCGGGGGGAAGCAAGGCAGCGACGCTTTTCAAACACGCGCTGGATTGGGCGGTTAAGTCCACCAAGCGGGCCAAGGTGGGTGAATCCAGACTGGCTTGAAGCACCGAAAACGAGGTGTTGGAGCGGCGCATCGAAACAAATCAGGGGGTAAGACATGCAATTGATTATCACGGATCCCAGGCTCTCGCGCAGCTATGTACTGCAGACCAGTCCGGGCGGTGTGGCCTTGGCGCTGGCCGGTTTTTTTATCGCAGTGACGCTGGTCTCGGCGGTGATTTACCACTGGATTTTGCTCAAAGGCGCGCGCGAAGGCTGGCCGGTCATTAGCCAGGTCATGCGCCTAGTAGTGAAGGACGAGTTTGACCAGCGCGATCGCTATGTCCGCGAAAACATTGAGGTGCTGGCCAAGCGGATGGGCGAGATGCAGGCCAAATTAATGCAAATGGAATCCCTGGCCGAGCGCGTGTCAGGGCTGGCGGGCATGGACCCGGCGCAAGTGCGCACCACACCCGGGCGCGGTGGCGCGCTGGTGGCGGGGCGCACTATGAATTTGCAAGATTTGCAGACCATCATGGACCATATCGAGGTCGATACCAGCGCCCGCAACGATTTGATGACCGCCATCGAGTCGCGCCTGTTTGAGCAAAAAATCAAAAAACTCATGATTCCCACCCAAATCCCTGTGCCAGAGGTCAGCACCGGCTCGGGTTTTGGTTGGCGCATCGACCCGTTCACCGGTATGAGTGCCTTGCACCAGGGCCTCGATTTCCCCGCTGCGGTCGGCACGCCAGTGCTCTCGGCAGCAGGGGGCGTCGTCGTGACCCAGGAGGTGCAGCCCAATTACGGTTTGGTCATTGAGCTAGACCACGGCAACGACGTGTTGACCCGCTACGCCCATTTGTCGCGCACTTTTGTGAAAAAAGGCGATTTAATTAAGCGTGGTCAAAAAATGGCGGAGGTGGGTAATACCGGACGCTCTACCGGGCCACATTTACATTTTGAGGTGCTAGTGCGCGGGGTGGCGCAGGATCCGCAGAAATTCTTGGCGATGGGCCGCGCTGGGGTGGACAAGATGGCGAACCGCTAAAATCTCGTATTCAGACAGGGCGGGTATGCGGTGCATTTTTGCGCCGCCTTAACTCTTTCAAACTATCCACAACGGACTACCACTGCGCTGTTCTGTGAGCACTTCGTTCTCACAGGGCGGACTCTCTACCGATGCCACTCTCCTTTCTTACCAAGTTATTCGGAAGCCGCAATGACCGCCTGCTCAAGCAGTACCGGGCTTCCGTGGCGCGTATCAACGCGCTGGAGGCGCAGTATGAGGGCTTGAGTGATGAGGCCTTGCGCGGCAAAACCGAGGAATTCAAGTCCCGCGTAGCCGATGGCGAGAGCTTGGACGCCATCTTGCCCGAGGCCTTTGCCGTCGTGCGCGAAGGCGCCAAGCGCGTGATGAAAATGCGCCATTTCGATGTGCAACTCATGGGTGGTATGGCG
>Ga0114963_10003572_pt1 | contig 10637 bp, 9 predicted proteins | sample C_131016_EF_Meta_FD_87019 | JGI IMG/M metagenome (GOLD analysis project Ga0114963, IMG submission 87019) | Freshwater microbial communities from Lake Croche, Canada to study carbon cycling - C_131016_EF_MetaG | ecosystem: Environmental > Aquatic > Freshwater > Lake | place: Lake Croche, Canada...
CCCCGGTTCCCCCTTGCCCCCTCCCGCCCTTCGGGGAATTCTAATTCCTTACCTTTTCCAATCATAAGATTTCTTGATGAAAAACTGTTATCATTTTCCTGGGTTCCCGGTGGATAATGCTGAATTTATTGAATATTTTATTTGGAGAAATATAAAATCTCCTTATTATAATTCGTTATTTTCTATTCTAGCAACTCTCCTTTTACTAATTCAACCTGTGGTTTCTCTCATGTTATTATCCAATGAAAAACTTAAATACAATATGTTGATGGTTTATCTTGTATTGACGATTCCTTTCGCAGTCTACAGACTAACAACAAAACGCATGTACTCTGTTGTTTCACCTGGAGGCCATTTACAATGAAAATTTTTGACAAGACATGACGTAGGGTATGAGGTCGTCTTATTTTGGGTATGGTTGTTTTTCTTTTTATTTTCCTTTTTTTATAATAAAAACTATTTCGCTTTTGGATTTGGATTTATTATGTTGTTTATTTCAATATGGAATTATTATCAAGATAATTCAGTTGAGTCAATGTGGTGTTGGGTTGTAAATTCTATTTTTCTTTTTTACGCATTTTATTTATTAGTTTACCTACCGTTTCTCAATAACTTTTTCTCTCCAATTGTTCAAGGTTATAATGAATTCTTTGATAGAAATTGTTTCTATTGTGTCTATCTTATAATTCCATCCTTCGGAAAAAGAAGTTGAGAGAAAAAGTTATCGAACGAAAACTATATTAAAAATAACATCTGCCTTGTCTTCGACATGATAAATGTCTGTTTCTATAATTTTAGAAATGCCGCATTTTTTGAAGACGAAGGTTTGTTTTGGACTTAGAGTTAACTTGTCATAAGGTATTGTAAAAAAACGACTGCCAACATTTATTGTCCTACTTCTTTCTTCCAAGAGAGAAAAAGTTAACGAAATTTCTATATTTATAATCAAATTATTATTTTCATCTAGAATCATATTACCAGGTAGTTCTGGAATACATTTTACAATAATATCTTCGCACATGTCTTCACCATTTTCACAGTCCATTTTTCTCTCAAAATAAACTTCTCCGTGCCACAAAGGAACATAATAAACTTCTTCTTCTATGGTGAGTTTATATACATTGTTTTCGAATAAATCCCGAATACTTGGATTCAATATATAAACCTGGACATTTTTGTATTTTTCCATCAAAATAGCACATACCTTTTCCAAAACTTCGTCTCCAATATGTAATATATTTTTATACTTAAAGAGAAACTGATAGACTTGAATGGCGCGTTCTTTATCCAAGTTTTCAAATAATTTCACTGTGATTGTTTTACAGTTACATACAATATCTTGAATAATAGAGACAATAAAATCGCCGTATCCATTTGTTAATATGTTATCTACAAAAAGACGAACCATGTGAATATAACTCGAATGCGGAGTTGCGGCGACTTCATCATCCATAATATTATTTAAATTACTAATTTCTCTCTTTAAAACTTCATACGCTTCGGCAATTTCTTGAAATTTTTGAGTAGTTTTGTCTTTGTCTTGTGGATTTTTATCGGGATGATATTTGAGAGAAAGTTTGTGATACTGGGTTTTTAAGTTTTTTAAATCCAGTTTATCAAAATTGGAATCGATTTCTAATATATTCAAGGCAGTTTTCAAGTCCATTATATCTATGTATAAACACATTTCTAAATGAAAAATGGGTTTATAATTATAGGGGGAACCCCGGTTCCCCCTTGCCCCCTCCCCGTCCTAGCAGGGAACCCAGGTTCCCCTGCTATAATTATTGGAAAAAAAATGCGGTAATACAAGGTTTGACTTACCCGCCACGTAAACGCAACACAAGATGAAGTGTGGATTCCTTTTGAACGTTATAGTCGGCAAGTGTTCTTCCATCCTCCAATTGTTTTCCAGCAAAAATTAAACGTTGTTGATCGGGAGGAATACCCTCCTTGTCCTGAATTTTTTGCTTGACATTATCAATAGAATCACTTGGTTCTACTTCCAGCGTAATAGTTTTTCCAGTAAGGGTTTTTACAAAAATTTGCATTCTATATGGTGTATTATGAGGTGTGTTTAAATCTTTTTAATAAGAATAGAATTAGTATCCATGAACAATAGTAACCAGATAAAACAAAAAGGATTCTAAATGGCATATAGGTCTATAGTTGTTGTTATAATATTGAAAAAAATGATATGTCTTGAATAACAATTCTTGTGAAAACTTTCGTGATATTTTCTTTTTCTGAACGAGAGACGACAAAATATACCATACAGATTCTGTGATGTCTAAGTTATAAATAAAAATGTCATACAACAAGTCTCGGAATTTTAAAAACTGCAAGTCCTCAATATTTATGATTGCGTTGATGATTTTATCACATATAATTTTGTGAGGTGTTAATATGGCAAACTCATTACACGACGACTTGAACGTTTTTATATTGGTAATAGTTTCAGCGTCTTCATTTTTATCCAACTTTACACCACATTTGTTATAGGCAGTTTTTGTTGGTCTCGCTAAGTGTATAACCTCACAACAATTTAATATAGTTTCTGGAATAAAACTCAACTGTTCCGTAATAAAAATAAATTTCAAGTCTACAACATTGCCACAATTTTGCTGCATGTAACTATAAAAGTTATCTAACAATTCACTGTGAATTTTATGAAAATTTTTACAAACAATAATTCCAGTGGTTTCAGACTTGGCAGAAATACTATCCACAACTTGAAGATAAATTTCATGCCACAACGCTTTTGAATTACACCCCAAAAGAGACATGTCTATTTCGTAATGTATATCACTTATCTTGAAAAAATACTGGACCTTGTTGAAACAAACATTGATTTTTTTTTCATACTTCAAATCACTAGGCGAATATTGTTGTATAGATTTCAACATTTGACTATATTTTCCAACTCCACTTGGTCCATAAAAAATGAGGTTTTTCAAATCCTTCATTTTTTTCGGAAACTTTTTGTATATTTTTTCCATTTTTGGATGCAAGTTTCCATTGGAAAACGCATGAATATAGTCCTCAAAATGAGTTTCTTGAAATTTCATTATAGGAACATGTAATGGAGTCTTTATTTCATAATAGTTGCAAATCTATTTTGTGTGCGTCACGGCAATGACGCTTTTGTAAATTTATAGGTCAACCCGTATTGTGTATCTGTTTCCCAAACTCCTGATATTTTCAACATAAAGTCTCCATTTGTCAAATTCTCCCCATTTTCCAAGAATAATTTAATATTACCGTTTTTCAGTTGTTCGCAAATTTTGAACTGAGGTATTTTATTAGTAATGTTAACCCTTTGTAATAAATCCTCTTCAATACACTTTATATCATCAATTAGTTTCGCATGTGTTATCAAATTGAACGAACATTTAAATTTGTTGTAATACTTTTCGTAAATAACATCACTCAATTTAAGAAATAAATTTATTCCATTCAGTATGAATATTTCATTGGAATAAATAATTCGAATAAAGTTTCCATTATTCATTATGTTGTTTTTAATGGGTTCGCAAAAGTAAATGTATTTTTCATTATACTGGTCTATGTTTTTTACTATATTCATTGAATGTTGTTTTCAAAGTTGAAACCTATATTTAATATAAGAATTTGTGTTTAATGTCTTTTTTGATGTAATTATTAATTTGTTATGTTATAGGTTATTACCCGTCTGTTGTAAAGTAGGTAAGAACGATTCCGATTGTAATTACAGCAATTAAATTCAAGAACCCAATTAAATACAAGAGAGAACTATAAACTTTTGAAAAAGTCTTGTTGTCTTTGTATTCCTTTGTGTTTGTTCCTAAATAGAAAACATAGAGTTGAATCATCATCAATGCGAGAGAAATATTTGAAAAATTCAAGTAACCGGACGAAATATTTCCTTCACTGATACGGTTGAAATGAACGATTAATAAATACATGGTATAACTAATCGCACCCAAAATGAGTAAAAAGGGTCCCGTTGCGTTGATTAGATTCAACATTTTAGAAACGATATTAGACCCAGATCCGGACCCGGTTGCTGTATTGATTTGATTCAATGTTGTGGCAATTAAAATAAGTATTCCAAATCCTATAAATCCATAACCGACAAGCGAACCTTTCAAATTGACAGAACCTGTAGAACCAAGTGTTGACAACAGAATAATAATTCCGACAACAATACATGATTTATAAATAATGGACGTAATGGTTGTAATAGACTTGTTAGATGATGTTATGTTTGAAACGTTTGTATTTGACATATATTAAGTTTAGAAAATTAGCGTAGTTTACAAAATGGTGCACGCTTATTTTTGTGTTTCTCAGCATTATCTACCGGGAACCCAGGAAGATTATAACAGTTTTTATTCAAGAAATCTTATGATGGGAAAAGGTAAAGAATTAGAATTCCCCGAAGGGCGGGGAGGGGGCAAGGGGGCAGCTACGCGGTCCTGGGTCCCCCCTAGGGTTTCTAATCGCTGAGTTAAGATGTCGATTTGTTCTTGCATGTTTTGCATTTTTTTTAATAGAAGTGGTATGATTTCAATATAATTAACTGTCTTATAACAGACACTTTCCCCATTTTCATCTCGATTGTAATCTGTTGACACCAAATTTGGGAACTGTTCTTCCACGTCCTGTGCAATCAGACCATAGTGTTCTTTTCTCTCAACATCGTTTTCATAGTTGTATTTTTTAGGAACCAAGTTGAAAAGTTTATCTATATCTTCCTCGTCAACGTCTTTAATGTCAGTTTTTAATCGTTGGTCAGATGGATTATTAATAGAACCAACCACAGTGAGATTCCCGTTGATTTGCACGTTCGCATTCGTTTTTGTAGGAGTCAAAGTATAAACGTTACTGGTTGATTTCAATAACCATGTTGCTAATGTGTTTGTGTTAATAGTTGCATTAAATGTTTTTACATAAGAAGTAAGATTCGGTTGTCTATATGTGGATTGCATAGAATGAAACTATTATAAAGTAATATTAAAAAACAAAATAAAAATATATAACATAACTTTAGTATATACACAAATTTAACAATGAGTCGTCAAAATATCAATACAAATTATCCGTTGATACCCAACTCGAATGAGTATATGATTGAAAAACGATATGTAAGTATACACTCTGAAGACCGAGACGTAACCAAGTATTTAAACTCAAGTCAGTTTGAGATTGAACTTCCACAAGATTATCTCAATGTAAGCACTGTAAAGTTGAGTAGTTATACTTTTCCTGCTAACTATAATACTTTTTCTCTCTCACAAAACAACATTGCGATGACATTCAAAATTAATGAACCATATAACCCGGCAGATTATGGATTTTATGACCCCTTGTTATCTTTAATGTTTGAAGCGCTCAACGCTTACATGGATAATAATTTTATTATTACTATTTCTGAGGGATTTTATAGTCCATATCAAATTGCCACTGAATTGACCAACCGTTTCAATCATGTTGTTAGTGTTTATCTTTATGAATATTTAAAAAAAAACGACGCAACTGAAGGGTTAGCAACTACATTCATGAACAATGGTGGTTATAACCAGTTTGTCATTGTATATAATGAAGTTACTCAGACATTATGGTTCGGAAATAAAAGTTCTGGATTTACCATCACCAACGATTCACCTTTGTATAGTTTGAGTCGCGAATTGAAGTCGTTACAATGCGTCCAACAACAATATTTAGACTTTTCGAATTGGGGTCTTCCCGCCTATTTGGGGTTCACAAGATGCGCGGTATCTACAATTTCAAACACAAATGGTAATAGTCCTCGTTTTTTTTATGGTGATGTTCAATCTGGCGATAACGGAAACTGGTTACTGCCAGACGACGCATATTCGAATCCAGAAACGGGTGCGCAGTGTAATGTTTTTTATTTGGAAGCGCCCGCCAAAATAAATCTTATGGGGAATTCTTATTTTTATATGGAAATTTCGGGTCTGAATAACATGGATGAAATGATACCATTTTCAATGAATTCATTTACTACACATACAAATGAAACAAGTGGAATCAATAATTCGGCGTTCGCAAAAATACCAGTAACAACCACGCCTGTTGCTCAATGGTTTGATACCTATCACGAATCGATGAAAATATTTAACCCTCCTGCTGAACGAATTCGGCGTCTGAAAATAAAGATTCGTTATCATAATGGACTGCTCGTTGACTTTGGTAAGTTCAACTATTCATTCATGTTGGAGTTTACCATTTTAAGACCACAAAATATAAGGAATTATGTTACATATAATCCAGAATCAGCGTCAACGAGTAGTTCTTCTGTGGTGTTGCACAAATAAGGGGAACCTAGGGCTGGTTACACTACCCTTTGACCCCTCCTGACAGCGTTTTTACATCATTTTTCGTTGAAAAATATAAATCTCATTTAAAAACATGTTGCGATTTTCATAAAATATATTATATATTTTATGAAAATTTGTTATAAAGCGATTTTATTTAACCTTTTGGATACTAGTAAAACTAACTATAAAATAAATTCGGTTTTCAACGAAATAGTCAATTGATAAAAATAATAAATCATTTTTTAAAATATGTTGACGTTATCCATTCTTGTAAAACATCACTTGAACATGTTTTATAGTCTCCACCCGTAAACCCCTTCAACTTTAAAAACGTGGGTTTTTTCATTTCCGCCGTTTTATAATAAATATAGTCTCCGAACCGACCACTTCTCAAACTTAGATGCGGCGACAATGTTCTCACTATTTTTTGCGATATGTCATAATTTTCTCTCATCGCAGTAACATTTTCAAAATTGGAAGCAGTGGGATTTTCCAACACATGCAACACTTCTTCAAGTGTAATATTTTCCATGGGACGATTCCCAAAAGAAGAGAGAGATGTTGTTTGTTTTCCCCACGATGCGTATATTCCAAATTTACCTTTTTTTATAAATAAATCTTCGTCCTTATATTTTCCCATGAGTTTACTCTTTTGTGCTCCCACCTGATTGTCTACAATATCTTCCAATGTATACTCACCATTTTTCAATTTTTCCAAGTCAATGTCTTTGCGAACTGGTATGAATGCGGTGTCGTCACGTTTTTTTGAACTGGCAGTTGTTTGTTTTATGATCGGACCATGTTTCCCTATAATATATTGATGATTTTCATCAATTTTGATTCCAATGGGTTCTTCCTTGACAGTTTCACATAATGAGTCAACCTGTGTGAGACACTCCGCACAAATGTCCGTCCATTTACGCTCTCCTTTGGCCACTTTATCTAACCCCTCTTCCATTTCTCTCGTATAGTCATAATTAAATAACTCTTGAAAATGTGTGTTCAAAAATTCCATGACAAGTATACCCAAGGGTTGTATAACCAGTTTCCCTTTTTCATTTCCAAATACCTTGGTAGAATGACTTTCCGTAATTTCGTCGTCTTCCAAGTCGTAATCTGTACATTGAACTTTTAAACCTTCAATATTCTCTTTTTTCACATATTCACGATGTTGTATTTTTTCTACGATGGTGGAAAATGTGGAAGGGCGACCTATACCCTTTTCTTCTAATAGTTGAACGAGTTTGGCTTCATGGATGTGACTTTTCATGTGTTTCATGGTTTCTCTCGCTGATATCTTCTTATAAGAGAGAATGGTTCCTTGCTTGATGGTTTGTAAAAAAACATATTTGTTATCTGTTTCTTTTTCCTTGGTCGATTTCACTTTTTTCCATCCCATAAAATCAATCATTTCACTTGTACAAGAATAGGTCGCACTTTTGGGAGCAGTTACTGTGGCGCGTATAGAATGATAAGTTGCCGGAGACATGCAACTTTCAAGTGTGGTCGTCCAAATAAGATGATATATTTTTTTGGTTCGAGAATCACAATCTTCGTCAGACAACGAGGAAACAAGGATTTGAATATTAGTTGGACGAATGGCTTCGTGAGCACAAGGAACACCGGTCTTAACATTGACGCTTTTTTTGGACTTGGAACCTTTTTTGACTATAGTTTTTTTAAGTGGTTCGGGTTCTGATTCCAATTTCAATTCCAATACCGATTCTGTAGGTTGCGTTGTTCCCCGCGCAACAAGTTCGTCGATACAAGGATGTATATAACTTGGGTCGTATGATTTTTCCAAATATGACTTTACAGATTCTACAAAATCCTTGGAATATGTTTTACTATCAGTTCGCATATAAGTAATATACCCCTTTTCATACAAGATTTGACAATGTTTCATGGTTTCCTTGGGCGAAATATGTAATTCATTGGAAACCAATTGTTGAACGCGCGAAGTGGTCAGGGGTTGAGGTGGTTCTTTTTTTATAAGAACTGGGTTTGTATAATTATATATGTGTTCGTGGTTTACTGTTTCTTCTAAAAAATCTTCCACTTCTTTTCCAGTTTCATACTGTGTGTTAAGGTCAAATGGAATACACATTGTAGTAAAATATCCTTTGGTAGAATATACTCGTTCACCCGGTGAATTTTTTATTTCCAAATAATTATCATAAATGATTTTTAGCGCTGGGGTTTGACATCGTCCGGCGGACAGACTAGTTTCTTTATTACGTGAAATATGTTTCCAAAGATAAGGCGTAACTTTGAATCCAACAAGAATATCTAATACTTGACGCGCTAACTGTGCGTGAACCAAATTCATATTGAGGGTTTTGGGTTCTTGCATTGCTTGTTGGATGGCGGTTTCCGTTATTTCATGAAAAATAATGCGTTTGGTTTTTTCTATAGAGAGACGAAACATGTCGCAAATATGCCACGCGATGGCTTCGCCTTCGCGGTCGTCATCTGTCGCCAAAATAACTTCGTCCGCACTAGCAATGTCCCGTTTCATGGATTCAATATGTTTCCTTTTTTTTACGTCATCCAGGATTTCAAATTTTGGTGTGAAATTTTTTTCAATGTCAATGGATTTCAATGATGATAGTTCTCTCAAGTGTCCGTAAGACGCAATCACTTTATATCCTGGACCTAAATAATTTTCTATTTTTTCACATTTTGCGGGAGACTCTACAATCACAATGCGTTGATAATTTGTTTTATTACGAGGTTTTGTTGTTTTTGACATGCGGTTGTAAGGGGGTGGTTATAGATAAATATGTTATATCTTTATAACATATTTTTACACCTTTTTGGAAAGTAGGGGGAAACCCCCCTAATATTGCAATAATTTTTAGAATGAATGATTGAATGTCGATATGCATTTTCGAGTGAGACTTGAAAGTTATCTAAATACCAAATAATTAGGAGGGGTCGCAGGGTAGTTTAACCAGTCCTAGGTTCCCTGCTAATAAAATAGTCAGCATTATCCACCGGGAACCCAGGAAGATAATAACAGTTTTTCATCAAGAAATCTTATGATGGGAAAAGGTACTGAATTAGAATTCCCCGAAGGGCGGGGAGGGGGCAAGGGGGAACCGGGGAACCGGAGGTTCCCCCTAAAAATAGTATACAATTATATTATATGGACTCTGAAGAATTAATAACAACCGAAGCAACAATAACGTCTCTCATTGTGTCACATCAAGCAAGAATGTTATGTATTTTATTGAACATTTTCGGAGACGCTATGTTTGGGGGTCAACCTAAAATTCGTTTCAAAAACTGTGCGATTGTGAAATTATCTCTCTTGTGTGAAAATTCAACATGGAAACTTTCGCAGGAACTTTTTTATGATGGAGAGATTGATGAAATGAAACCAGACTACATTTATTTTACAAACAATCCAGAAGTGACTGGTCTACAAAATATGGAAGGAAGGTATCAAGAGTATCCATTTCATAAACAAACTATACAAGACGGTGTTCTTAATAAACTAAAAATATCGCCTAACGATATTGACCCAAATATTATGTACGAATTTTATTTGATGCGTCATGGTCAGGCAACGCACAATGTGTATAAAGGAGTGGCGAAGATGAAATCAATCGTAAATGTAAATACGGAACTTACTCCGGTTGGTATACAACAAGCACAAAGGGTCGCAGCAGACTCTGGAATATTGGATATTCCATTTAATTATCTATTTGTATCCGACCTTGTTCGAACACATCAAACGTTGAATTCGCTTGGACTATCTTCGATTGGCACACAAGTAATTATGCTCCCATGTAGTCATGAAATTGATGGTCAATGTCCTACTTGTGATGGTTGTTCAACTCCATTTGTTCCTGGAGAAAACGCAACTAACAATAAGAGTTTTCAAAACGGCGCGGTCATCGTAGACACAACATATTACACTGGTTTTTATTCTGGAAAAAGAAGAGGGTCTGTTTCTGGTTTTAATTCGAAGAGAGAAAATTGTGCTAGCAATACATTTCTTGGAATTGCAATAAAAATAATACATGAAAAAATGGAGGCGAAAATCAAACAGTTTGAAAGTCTACCCGAGAGACCGTCATTTTCAAGTGATGACTTTGAACAAACGCAAGATGCTGGAAAACGTTCAAAAACAAAAAAAAGGCACTATCGTAAGACTGGTACCCGCCGCGGTCGAAAAAGTAAAAAACAGCATTATCCACCGGGAACCCAGGAAGATTATAACAGTTTTTCATCAAGAAATCTTATCATGGGAAAAGGTAAGGAATTAGAATTCCCCGAAGGGCGGGGAGGGGGCAAGGGGGAACCGGG
>Ga0114963_10003573_pt1 | contig 10637 bp, 7 predicted proteins | sample C_131016_EF_Meta_FD_87019 | JGI IMG/M metagenome (GOLD analysis project Ga0114963, IMG submission 87019) | Freshwater microbial communities from Lake Croche, Canada to study carbon cycling - C_131016_EF_MetaG | ecosystem: Environmental > Aquatic > Freshwater > Lake | place: Lake Croche, Canada...
GGCGAAGTTGCCAGCCGATCAGTTCCCAACGATGCAGCTCGTGACGATGCCCGGGCGCTCCTGGCCCGAGGATGGGCGGGGCTCATCACCTCGGCCTCGTTCACCTCTGAGTTGACCAACCTGGGGCCGGGGTTCTTCGCCAACGTCGGAGCCACCACCGAGGTGGTGGCCGAGCACCGTGGCCGACTCGGCCTTCCGCCCGTCTTCCTGCACGACCAACGGGTGAGCTGGATCGAATTGGAGACCGGGGCGGAACTCCACGTGCGACTGCTCCTCGCCAGCAACGAACTTCCTTCGATCAGCCCGCTGGAGCGATTCGTGACCCGCAAGCGGATGGCCGGAACCCTTGCGCCGGCGATGGTCGCCTCCTATCCCGTCGGTGAGTCGTGGCCACCGCCCGATGACCTGCGCACGGCTCACCGGCGCACCCGCCGAGTCCGCCGTTGGGCTGCCGCTGCCATCTTGGTCAGCGGCATCATCGACCTCCTCGATGCCATCACCCCGCCGCTGCGGGGCCGGCTGCACGTTCTCCAGCAGTTCCTCCCGGTGCGAGCCAGCGTGGCGGCTGGTGCCCTGGTCGCCTTGGCCGGCCTGGCCTTGGTGGCCATCGGGCGGGGCATTCTTCGTGGTCAGCGTCGGGCCTGGCGTGTGGCCGTGGCCATCTTGGGCGGCACCATCCTGTTGCACATCCTCGCCGGAGCGGACATCGAGGAGTCACTGGTTGCCGCTGGCGTCTTGGTATTCCTCTTGATCAACCGCAAGGAGTTCCAGGCCGCCTCGGACTGGACCTCCATGCGATCGGCGTTGCTCACGCTCGGAGTTGGGGCTATCGGTATTGGCGTGGCGACCGTGGGCCTCCTTGAGCTGGTCACCCATGTCGACCATGGTTCGTCGACGCTCTCGTGGTGGGCCACGTCCTGGGCCGTTGCCGAGCGATTCGTCGGCATCCAGACCGAACCACTACCTCACCGCATCGACCGGTTCCTTTCGCCGGCCCTGCTGGTCATCGGCATCACACTGGTCGCGGTAACCCTCTACCTGTTGACTCGCCCGGTGGTCGACCGGCGCCTGACCTCGGGCAGGGCAGCCGAACTGCGGGCCCGAGACATCGTCAAGCGCCATGGGTCGACAACCCTCGACTACTTCGCTCTCCGCACCGACAAGCAGTGGTTCTTCCATCGCGACAGCGTTGTGGCCTATGCCGTCTATGGCGGCGTGTGCCTGATCTCCCCTGACCCCATCGGGCCGCGCAATGAACGCGACCAGGTCTGGGAGGCGTTCCGCTCCTTCGCCGACGCACACGGCTGGACCACCGCCGTCATGGGAGCCGGTGAAGAGTGGCTTCCCGCCTACCGCGAATCAGGCATGCACGACATCTACCTAGGCGACGAAGCCGTGGTGCAGCTCCAGCAGTTCTCGTTGGCTGGGAAGCACATGAAGGGCCTCCGCCAGGCCCACAATCGCATCGCCAACTACGGCTACACGGCCACCTTCCACGACCCGGCACACCTCGATCCTGGCCTCATCGACGAGTTGACCGGCCTCATGCGCCTGTCGCGTCAGGGCGAGCACGAACGCGGGTTCTCGATGATGCTCGGTCGGATCTTCGACCCTCGAGACTCTGACCTGCTTCTCGTCGTCGTTCGTGATCCCGACGGCCTGCCCGCAGCCATGTGCCAGTTCGTGCCGGCCACCGGCATCAACGGCTATTCGCTCGATCTCATGCGTCGTGATCCGGGCGAGCATCCCAATGGCCTGCTCGACTTCGCTCTCTGCTCGACCATCGAGCACCTGGCCGGACGTGGTTTCGAAGGCCTCAGCCTGAACTTCGCCGCCATGCGCTCCACGCTGGCTGGCGAGCGAGGTGACGGCACGGTGCAGCGAGCCGAACGGTGGTTCCTCAAGCGCCTGTCGAGCTTCGCCCAGATCGAGTCGCTGTGGAAGTTCAACGCCAAGTACGAGCCCGAGTGGCTTCCCCGTTACGTGGTCTTCGACACTGCAGAGCACCTGGTCCCCGTGGTCGTGGCCATCTTGCGAGCAGAGTCGCTCTGGGAGATCCCTCTCGTGGGCCGACTGCTGGCCGCCGGTGCGGAAAAACGCATGCTCGCCGCCCAGCAGGAGACCGATGAGTTCCTGGCCTCTGTCGTTCCTTGGGACGAGGATGGAATGACGACGAAGGTCAAGGAGTCCTCACCGATGTCGCCAGAGTCCATCGACAGCATCATCTGAACCAGGGGTCGTTGATCCGTCTTGGTCGAACCCCCTCCGACCAGGTGCCACTCTCCGTGGCGCTATCGCGGGATTCAGTGAACCGTGGGTCCTTCGGCCAGCGATGTAGTCGACATGCCGGCGACCGAAGCCTCGCCACTCTCGTCACCCGTCCGGCCGGCGAACAGACCCACCAGACCGACCGCTGCCAAGGTCACGAGCACGACCACGACGGCTACGAACACCGTCGGGCTGCTCCAGAGGACCAGTACGGCAAGCCCGAGAGCCAGCACAGCCCACTGATAGGCACGCCGATGGGCGGCAACGGCATCGTGCACCGGACCCGACGTCAACCACGACGGCCGCTCCTTGCTCGTCACCCACGCTTGGACCTGACGATTACCAGCAATCAGCGCAACCACCAGGATCACCACGCTCACGATGAGCACTGCCCGCACCGAGTCGAGCAGCGGGGCATCCACCGTGTCGATCACCGCCGTGCGGGCGTTCCTGACCTGGCCGGGCACCAAGGAGTTCAGATACTGGTTCCTGGCTACGTTGGCCACGGTCAGCAGCAACGCCATCGACAGAGCCAATCCACCCGACGCGCGCACCACGCCCTTGCGGCGATCAAGGGCAAGGGCCACTGCTCCGGCAAACGAGAAGAGCGCCAAGATGGGCAAAAGGAGGACCAGTTTGTTCAGCAGCCGGACCGTCCGCTGGAGCTTGAGCAGCTCTTGAGACTGGAACAGGACGACAGGTGCACCCGAGTAGTTCGGCACGCTGTTGATGAACGTCAGCCCCTTGGCTGACAGACGCTTCTTGACCTCGGTTTCCACCGTGCTCAGATTCACAGTCACCTGGCCGTTTGCTGCCGACACTGCACCCTCAGTTCCTCCGGTCAGCAGCGTGTCGACCTGAGCGTGCGAGGCGCGGACTGCTGTGTCCCACAGCTTCTGGAACTGCGAGCTCTGGACCACCTTGAGGGTCGCCTGATACGAGAGGGTCTGGACCCCGGTGGCGATGGGTGCAGCCAGGAAGTCCGCCTTGGCCGGCAGGGCGTCCTTGACCCTCTGCTCGATGTCCCCCTTGGCCACCACCGCTTCGCTGACCTTGGTGGCCACCACCGTCTGGACCGCAGCGTCCTTGGCCAACGGGGCGATCGTGGCCACGAACGTGTCGGTGTTCAACAACTCGTTGCGTGCATAGACGGCGACGACCGAGACGACCGCGAGCAGGCAGGCAAAGACGATGAGGACCCACGAGAAGATCGACCGGGCCCGACGCTTGCCCCGGCCCTTCTTGGCGTGCTGCTCCTCTCGTAATGCCTGGTTCTCCGCCTCGAGCTCCTCGACGAGCTGATGGAGTTTGATCTCTTCGACACTCTCGGCCGACGCACCGCCTTGAGTCGATGTGGTGTCGTCAGATCCGCCGGTGTTTTCGCTCACCTTGCAACTGTACTGATGAGCCTCACTGGGAGAAGGGACACCCCGGACGCAGCAGTGGCCGCCCACCTCGAAGGTGAGCGGCCACGAAGCCGCAACGGCTGGGTTCCGGCCTCAGGGCCGGAGGTGGATCAGCTGAGGATCTTGGCCTTCTGGGCCTCGAACTCGGCGTCCGACAAGACACCCTTCTCCTTCAGGTCGGCCAGCTTGGCCAGCTGATCGGCGCTGGTGCCGGTCGAGCCAGCGACCTGCTGCACGTAGGAGTCGAAGGCCTTCTGCTGGGCCTGGGCCTGCTGGGCTGCACGCTCGTGCATCTCGCTGCCGCGGGCGATGAGGTAGATCAGCACACCGAGGAGCGGGAGGATGATGATGAAGATGACCCAGAACGCCTTGGCGGCGCCGCCCAGGTCGGCCGAGCGGAAGATGTCGACAAAGATGCTGATCAACAGCCAGATCCAAAGGATGAACACGAAGAACATGAACATCATCCAGATGATGCTCAAGATCGGATAGCTGTACGCGATGAGGCTCACGAAGGGCTCCTTGGGTTAGATGGCGAGATCCGGTGCGGCACCGCCTTTTCGCAGACTAGCCACGAATGGACCGGAATCACGGGACCTTCGACAGGTTTGCCGGTTGTCGTCTGGCTCCCCGGTCGATTCGGCCCGAAGGCCGCACTCGTCCGCGGGCAGGGCGTAGTCTCGCTGCAGGAGCTACGCCCGGAGGCCGCATGTTCACCATCTTGATCTTCGGCCTGCTCGCCATCGTGCTCGTTGTCGCCTTTATCTCGAAATTCCGCCGGCGGAACGACTGGCCCGACGACCAGTGATCGCTTCCGCCGCATTGGCCCACAGGGGTATCCAGATGGGTGTCGTGGTGATCGGCATCGCACTCGCCTTCGCCGTCCTCGCCTCCGCGCTCGAGACAGTCGTGCTCCCCCGAGATGGGTTCACCCGCATTGCCCGCGTGACCTTTGCCGTGGTCGATCGCCTCCTAGTGCGCCGGTGGCGCAACGCAGAACGCACGGCAAGCATGCGCGGCATGTACGCACCAGTGGCACTGGCCACCCTTCCTCTGGTGTGGATGATCTTGATCATCGTGGCCTTCACCTTCATTTTCTGGGGTATCGGCTCGGGCACGTGGCAGCGGTCGATGGAGATCAGCGGTTCGTCGGTGACCACGCTCGGCTTCGCAGCACCGACGGGGGCTGGAAAGAGTTGGATCGCCTTCGTGGAAGCCGTGATCGGCCTCGGGCTGGTAGCGCTACTCATCAGCTACCTGCCCACCATCTACGCCGCTCATCACGATCGAGAAAAAGGCATCCGCACGCTGCGCCCGTTCGCCGGCACTCCAGCATCATCCGAGCAGATGCTCACCAACTTCAGGCGGTTCCAAGCCATCAGCAATGATGCGACCTGGGAGATGGCCTCGCAGTGGCTCCTCGAACTCGATCAGACCCACTGTTCGTTTCCAGCCCTGAGCTACTTCCCTGAAACCAGCCCTACCCAGTCCTGGGTGGCCTCCGTGGGAGCTCTGCTCGACACGGCGGCACTCATCGTGTCGACCAGCGCCACCCCCCTGGGCCAAGGTGATTTGGGAGAGAACCAAGGGCCGTTGCTCGTCTTGGCCCATGGAATTCCGTCCGTCGTCCGCATCGGCCGGGCTGTCGGACTCCCGATCGACCCACCGGTCACGTTGCTCGATCTCTTGGCCGGTGGAACCGACGGACATCCGCCGGAAGCGATCTCCGTCAGCCAAGAGGAGTTCACCGGCCTCATCGATCGGTGCTTCCACCAGGCCAACGTTCCGGTTCCTGACATGGACCTGGCCTGGCAGCGGTTTCAGGCGCTGCGATCCACCTATGACCATGCCCTGCGGGGACTCGCCGGCCTCACCATCGCCACTCCTGCCCCGTGGACGACTGATCGACCCGCCAAGGTGGGTCGACCCCGTCTGGTGACCAACCGACCCCTGCGTGCCGACTGGTCGCTCCCGACCACGACACCCTGACCATCCGAGGAACTCGCAGCGGGACCCCATGGTCGGCAACCGGCCGAACAGCGAATGCGCGCCGCACACTTGCTTCAGCACCCCTGTACAACGGCGCGCTGTCGAATGCACCCTTTCGAATGCACTCAGTCGAATACGCCCTGTCGCCCGACGACTCGTATCCCGTGCCCCGTGCCCCGTGCCAGCACCACGATCTGGGCGGTTCGGAGGCTTAGAGGTGGCTGAACCCACCTGCTTCCTCTTTGGACATCGGCACCGTCTGAGGATGGCGGTCGAAGTGAGCGATGGCTTCGGCCATGTCTCGAAGCAGCAACTCGGCAAGGTCTCGACTGACTCCTTGGCGAACCAGCACACGTTGGACGTCAATGTCTGATGCATCACCAGTGAGCGGGTAGGCCGGCACTTGCCAGCCTTTGACCCGTAGGCGATCAGCCAGGTCATAGAGGCTGTAGTTCGGATCCTCGCCCTCTCGAATGCGCCAGGTGACTGCAGGGATGCCGGTGGACGGATCGGCCGAGCACAGCAGTTCGAACGGTCCGAGCAGTGGCACCTGCTCGGCCAGATAGGCCCCGGTGTCGTAGCAGGCGCCGTGTACAGCCCGATAGCCCTCCCGACCGAGGCGAACAAAGTTGTAGTACTGCGCCACGATCTGGCCGGCCGGACGGGAGAAGTTGATCTGGAAGACCGGCATGTCGCCACCGAGATAGCTGACATGGAAGATGAGGTCATCAGGCAGGTCGGCGGCATCACGCCAGAGGACCCAGCCCGAGCCGAGCGGGGCGAGTCCGAACTTGTGACCCGACGTGGAGATCGACTTGACCCGAGGCAGTCGGAAGTCCCAGACCACCGCAGGGGCACAGAACGGAGCCAGAAACGCGCCCGATGCTCCATCCACATGGATGTCTACGTCGAGGCCGGTGCGAGCCTCAAGGTCATCGAGAGCCGCGGCCAACGCAGCCACCGGCTCATAGGCGCCCGTGTAGGTCACGCCAAAGGTCGGCACGACCATGATGGTGTTCTCATCCACCCGGGCCAACATGTCGTCGACGCCCATGCCGTAGTGCCCGGTCGTCATAGGCTCCTCCCGGATCTCCACATCCCAGTACCGGGCGAACTTGTGCCACACCACCTGCACCGGCCCACACACCATGTTCGGGCGATCCGTCGTCTTTCCCTCGGCCTGACGTCGGGCTCGCCAGCGCCACTTGGCCGCCATGCCTCCGAGCATGCAGGCCTCAGACGAGCCGATGGCCGAGCAGCCCACCGCACCTCCGCCCGAGGGTGCGTTCCACAGGTCAGCCAACATCTGCACGCATCGACGTTCGAGTTCGGCCGTCTGCGGGTACTCGTCTTTGTCGATCAGGTTCTTGTCGATGGACAGGTCCATCAGCCGGTGGATCTCGTCCTCTTCCCACGTCTGACAGAAGGTGGCCAGGTTCTGGCGAGCGTTGCCATCGAGCAGTAACTCGTCGGCGATGGCTTGATAGGCGTCCTCTTTGCGCATCTCAGACGACGGGAAACGATCCGACGGCAGGTGGGCTCGAAGATCGGCGCCGGCGAAGACCGAGTCGAGATCGCTGCGTCGGTCGGGGCGGTGGGAATGCAGGGGCACGTGATCCTCCTGGCTGAGATGCATCTGATGGCGCTGGGTCTTGTGGTCCTCGCTCTGGATGACGTAGTTCCACTACGAAGGGCTCGATGACTCAGGTGGCCCAGGGCTGCTGGTCCGAGTCATGCGCCCGGTGACGCGCTCTGCGCATCAGAGGCCGACGATGGCGTGCACCTTGTTCAGGCGGATGGCCCGGGTGAGGGCTTCGAAATCCCGCTCGTTCTGATCGGCATAGTTCTTGGCGAAGCGGCCCATGGCTTGGTCGAACTTGTCGCTCGCCCCCAGGTAGGCCGTCATGGCGATGGCATCTCCCGATCGGGCGTGTGCCCGAGCAAGTGTCCACCCGCACATCTTGGCGTAGATGGAAAGTGACGCCGGGATCATGGTCTCGGGATCCGGCGAGAGCTTGGCGTCCCACAGCTGCCGGAAGTAGAAGTCCCGAGGAGTGCCATCGGGAGATGTCAGTGTCTCCCACCCCAAGAAGATGTCACTTGCGCTTTGCATGAGACGCTGGCCAGCTACCACTCGATGACCCTGGTTGCTGTAGACGCTGGGCGCCAAGAAGGGTGCGAGCACGGAGCGCTCCGCCTCTTTGACCTGGAGCATCAGCGGGTCACCCTCGTCACGCCCGATGAACAGGGCCACCCAGCACCGGGTGCCCACCGAACCGACTCCCACGACCTTGCGGGCAAGATCCACGAACTCATAGCGATCGAAGAGTCGGTGTCGGTCACCGATGAGCGTCTTCTTGTACCTGTCCAACGTGCCGGTCAACCGACTCGCCACGTAGTCCTGGCCCTCGTCGGCGAAGACGTCGGTGGCCGGCACGAGCAAGGGTGGGTCGGCTACGAAGCGCAGCGTGCCATCGACCCGTTCGGTGAGTTTGGTCAACGCCCTCAAGCTGTCCTTGCCCCGAGCCTTCTCGATGACCTTGGCCATCCCGGCCATGGCCTTGGGGCCGGCGTCGGCCCCCCAGCGGGTCACCAGTTCGTTGGCATCGAGCCGCTGATACCAAAGTTCGAGGTTGCCCATGGCGGCGAACTCCGCCATCCCTTGGCGATAACTGGCCGACATGAATGCCACGAGTTCGCCACACCGTTCGGCAGACTCCCCGCGCGCACGCCCAGCGATTTCAAAACTGGCGGCCAGACGTTTGACGTCCCACTCGAAGGGTCCAGGCAGGGTCTCGTCGAAGTCGTTGACGTCGAAGAGCATGTCCCGCTCGGGTGAGGCGAAGCCCCCGAAGTTGACGAGGTGGGCATCGCCGCACAGTTGGCAGTTCAGATGCGAATGAGGCTCACCGGCCAGGTCAGCGGCCATGACTGCGGCCGCCCCGCGAAAGAAGGCAAAGGGTGAAGCGGACATGCGGCCGTAGCGGATCGGCACCAGTTCGGGCACTCGGGTGGTGGCCTGGAGGGCCAGGATGTCGAGTGGATCGGTCCGGTCGTCGGGAGCAGACCACTCGCCGTGACTGGATCGAGGAACCAGCTGACGGGCTCGCCGTCCAATCGCGCTGCGTTCCTCGATGGTCATTCTGGACATCGGGCCATCATCGCATCCGGCGCGGCCTGGGAACAGAGGAAGAGGTCAGCGCTTCGCCTTGCGACGATGGTTGACGAGGATCATGAGTCGGTCCACGACGGCACCGAGGACGGCGGAGATCACGATCACCCAGATGAGGCTGACTTTGGCCGAGACGAACACGAAGCTGACCTTGACCGATTCCGAGTTGGCCACGGCGAAGGCAATCAGAAGAATGAGACCGATGGCGGCAATGACGAGTCGGACGGTCTGGGCAGCATCAGAGGCCGCAGCCTTGGCCTTCGAGGACCCAGCGCTGTGGCCCTTCGCTTCTGGCTGGTCAGGCGATTGTGCCTGGGTCATCGGTTCTCCTTGCGTCCTGGCGCGCTGGACGATGCGCGGGTTCCGAACTCTACCGGCGAACCATCAGGTGCCCAGGGACACACTTCTCCGGGACCAGCCAGCACGGGCACGTGGTCACGCTGGTGGAGCCCCTGGCCGGATCGACGGGGACCCCGGCGGGTTCAGCCCCCGACAATGAGCAGTGTGGCTCGCTGTGCGAAGTCGAGCAGGGGGCCCGGAATGATGCCGAAGACCACGGTGACGGCCACGCACAGGCCGATAGCGATGGCCGTTAGCGATGGAACGGGCTGGATGCCGCGTTCGATCACGTTGGCCTCCGGTGGGGCATCGGTCAGCACCTCGAGGCTGGCAATACCGGCACCCGGCGCTGCATCGGGTTGCGGGGTGGGCACCGCCAAACTTGCGTCGTGCTGGCTGGCATCCTCCGACGTGGGCACGGCACCCGACCGGCCGACCGGCGAGAACATGGTGACGGCCACCCGGAGGTAGAAGAAGGCGGCCACCGCCGCCGAGGCCATGGCCACGGTGGCCAAGACGTAACTCTGGGTCGATTCAGCCGCCTCGATGACGCCCAACTTGGCCAAGAACCCCGTGGTGAACGGGGCGCCAGCCTGGCCGAGTAGCAGCACGCCAAAGGCCAGAGCCAGCAGCGGCTGGCGGTGGGCCAAGCCTCGGTAGTCGCTGATATCTGTTGCCCTGTCACCTGGTCCTGCCACCACCGAGATGACCGCGAACGAACCCAGCGACAAGAAGAGATAGGCGAAGAGGTAGTAGAGCGAGGCGGCCACGCCCCGGGCCGAACAGACCTCGACGCCCAACAAGATGAAGCCGACGTGATTGATCGACGAGTACGCCATCATCCGCTTGAGATCACGCTGGTTGAGGGCGACCACGGCGCCGAGGATCAGGCTGAGCACGGCCAGGACCCAGATGATGGGCTGCCAGTCGGCCCGGGCGGTGGGGAACGACGTCACAAAGACGCGCAACAGGGCAGCAAAGGCACCGGCCTTGGCCACCGACGCCATGAACCCGGCGATCGGTGAAGGTGCGCCTTGATAGACGTCGGGCGACCACATGTGGAATGGGACCGCTGCCACCTTGAAGCCGAACCCGACCAGCAAGAAGGCCAGGCCACCGAGGAGCACGCCATTCGATGCCACCACATTGAGGGCCAGGTAGTCGGCGATCTTGGGAAGGTTGGTCGTCCCGGTGGCGCCATAGGTCAGGGCGATGCCGAAGAGGAACACGGCCGACGAGAAACTGCCCAGCACGAAGTACTTGAGTGCTGCCTCTCCCGACTCGGCCCGCTTGTGGTTGAAGGCAGCCAGCACATAGAGCGCGATGGACAGGATCTCGAGACCGAGGAAGACGACGATGAGGTCGTTTGCCGCTCCCATCATCATGGCTCCCGATGCTGAGACCATGGCCAGTACCTGATATTCGGGTCCCTCGATGTTGTCCCGCGTCAGATACCCATCGCC
>Ga0114963_10003576_pt1 | contig 10629 bp, 19 predicted proteins | sample C_131016_EF_Meta_FD_87019 | JGI IMG/M metagenome (GOLD analysis project Ga0114963, IMG submission 87019) | Freshwater microbial communities from Lake Croche, Canada to study carbon cycling - C_131016_EF_MetaG | ecosystem: Environmental > Aquatic > Freshwater > Lake | place: Lake Croche, Canada...
ACCGCTCCTTTACCCACGCAACCCCGCAGACGCCGAGCCAGTATGCCGCCTCGATGGATTGCCCCGCCAGATTACAGCGCCGGTCCAGATGCCCCAGAATCGCGTTACCTTCACGCGCCGCCAGCCTCGATGCATCCGAATCGTTCATCGGAACAACCGAAGCGTCCGGTTTCGTCGTGGTGACCAGAGCCACCCACTTCGTGAGCAATGGTTCGATCAGCGGATCAGTGATGTACCGATCCTGCTCGTTATCATCCATCAGCGATATCGCACGATGCGTCGCATCATCCCACCCCAGCCACTGGCGCCCCTCCATCATGGCGATATTGAGCGTCCAGTCACGTTCCAATGGTTGACGCGCCCGCCGCGCCCGAGTGAAGCAATCCTGCACGAACGCCGACAGCCGCTGGTCGGCGCCAATCTGGTCTTGTGATCGACCATCCTTCGCCTCGTAGTCCCTGGGCGTTAATTCAGACTTGGGATTATCTGGATCATTCAGCTTCGGGACATTGGCAGACGATCCGCCAAACCAATTCGGCATTCTCATGTGATTATTTCTTGCCCGCGTCCACCAGAGGCTTCAGAAGCCCCGCCTGATCAAGCGTCGAATCCCCGAACGTCGCCCGAATACGCGCGATCAGCGCCGCTTTTTGTTGCGCCGCGATCTCCACAATCGCCGCCGGAACATCGTCGATAAATTTTACGGGACGACTACCACTCACCAAATACTCCCCCGTCGCCACCAGCGATTCCTGATACGCGAGGAAATCCTCCTCGTTTTGGAAAGCGACATCAAACGATTCCTTCGTCGTCGCATTGACGAACGACCCGATAACACAATTAGTCATAGCGATTCCTTCCTCACCTTGTAGATAGCAAAATAATATTCGTGACGTAGGCGACACACCCCACCAACGCCGCGAGTAGCATCAAATTCAGGACTTGACCTGGCGTCTCGCGCCCCGGAGGTTTTATCGACATCACAGCTTCCTCTTCGCCCGCTCCGCTCGTCGCGGGAACAACACATGGCGCCCGATTCGCAGCAGGTACAATTCCCGCCAGATGAAAAAAAAGCCCGCCCCCATCGTCAGGACAAGCATAATAAATAAGAAATGAGTCATCACTTCTTAATATTTTTTCTTCATCCGCATGGCCATCGTTCTGTCCTGCTTCATGTCCGTAGGGGAATTCTCGGCGGCGCCGCTTTTCATGTCCGCCTTCATATCCGCCTTGCTGCCTTCCATTTTCTGCATCATCCGCACCAGCTTCATCTGCGCGTCAGACATCTTCTTCTTTTTCATAACTTCCTTTTCCCTCGCTTCTGCATCCATCTCGGCGCTACCGCCGCATTCTGCGCTACCGCTTCCGGCGCCGGCGGCGACTTGTACGGGCGAACCATCAGCCCGTAACGCCAGGAATCGCCCGCGTGGTCATCACGATAACCCGCATCCAGCTCGTCTGGATCACTGACCGCAGACATCGCGCCCGACAAAAACTTCACCAATCGCGGCGCCGCCCCACGCACGATCCACATCCGAGGATTCCCGTCCCGCCGAGCCGCGATCCACTCGCCGCCATTCGACCAGCCCGCCTTCCGATCCTTGACCGCCCGGACCGCCGGAACCCCACGCCGCCACCAGACCTCGACCGGATACTCGCCGAGCCGCTGCTCTGGATTCTCTGGCGGAAACGTCGACGCATAGTCAAACGCCACCAATTCCACCCGCGAACAATCCCAGACCCCGTCCGGATTCGCCTTATCAACAGGCGCCGCCACCCCTAACCGAGCGCACAAATCCAGAAACGACTGGCACTGCTGGGACGATTCCTGCCCCGCCTGGTAATGCTCACCCAGGACATAGATATCGCCCGCCTCATCAGAACAAAACACATGAGAACAAGCCGGAGCGTTCGTACCGTAATCGTGACTTGCCCAAATCTTCCAATGCCTCGGAATCGCAAACGGCGTGCATTCGTGAATCGCCTCGCGGAACTTCCCGAACAGCAGACCGCCCGCCCCGACCTCCTGCTGACATTCCCGGAGGAACGACTGCAGCGTCATGTCGTCGATTTCCTGCTGGCAAATCTCTAAATCTTTCCCGGACCACGTAGGGACGCCCTCGACGATGATATCCCTGCCGCCCCGCTCCTCCGTCCGCAACCCCTCGACCGCTATGATAACCGCAGGATCCTCACGATTCGCCAGCATCCGCAAATCGCCCGACAGCGTCTTCGACATGATCGAATTTGCGTGAATTCGATTCTGGACGAACACAATCGCCGCGTCGATAGAACCGGCCGGAATCACCCCTTGCGTGATCGTCTGTTCCTTTTTCTCGACCCTGGCGGCGCTGTCTCCCAATTCATCGATATCGTCCAGAACAATTCCGTCCGGACGAAGCGCTCCCAGCTTGACCCCACGCGCCCCGGCATCCAGACCGAACGCCAGCACACTGAATCCGGTATTGGTTCTCAGCATGGACGCCGACCAGCCCTTGCTGTAGCCGTATCGGTTCACCGCCCGCTCAATCCCCAGCGATTCGAATATCTCCGCGATGCTCTGGACATGGCGATCCGCCGCCTCTTGCGTCCGAGAACAGTAAAGCCAGAACTTCCGCGACCGCCGGACGCAAGACCGAACAATCCCCAGCTCCACCGTGGACGATTTACCGTGACCTCGCGGCCAGCACTCGATCAATGCGCGAGGCTTTACGCCCAGCTTTAATCCATCGAACCACTCCCACGCCCGCTCATGATGCGCCGCCATCGGAGCCGTTAGAGACGCCGACACCGCCAGCCATTCTGGGTATGCTAATTCTGCGCCTGGTAGGGGAGCCTCATCCTGCTTCGGAACCAGCAGGGACGCCAGCCCCTGCATCAGCGTGTCCTGCTTCAGTAATCGCCGCGAATTGGGACGCAATGACCGCACGGGTATCGGTATCGGTAACATATTGATCTAACAACCCACGCAACGTACCAACAACCTGCAAAAACCTTTCTTCCGTTACCGCCTGCTCCGCATTTTCCCGATCCGCCAGCGCCTGAGATTTATCTGTTGCAATGGCGGCCGCCATCACCAAGTCCTTGTAAGACGCCTCCTCAGACAGATTCTTCGCCGCCTCCAGCGCCTGATACGCCAGCGATTCCCACCGTTCGCGTAAACTCTCTTTTTTTATGACCGAAAGTTCAGTCATATTAGGGCGAATGGCTCCACCCTTCGCCCAATATTGCAATGTCTGAAACGGTATCCCCACCTGCTTCGCTGTCACCCGTACATTCCCGCGATTCGCCTCCAGATACGCCAGCGCCGTCGCTTTATCGTCCTCAGTGTAATACCGACGCGCCATCACTTACCCTTCTTCGCCGCCCTCATATTGTCGATCAGGTTAGGATACGGACGACCAGCCGCTGCCGCGCTTGCCTTCGCGCTTGCCTTCTGTTTCGACGACAACGGAGTAGATTTCTTTTCTCGCGCAGGTATGCGCGATGGATCAGGAGTATTCCATACCGCTTTTTTCATGGGCACTTCCACTTTTTTAGCGATAGATTGATACGCGATTTGGGATCAGACGCCGTCTTCTCAGACGTTAACTTCGCCTTCATCCCAGACATCCTCGCGCAGAACGACGCCTTCCGTCCGGCGGCCGCCTTCGTCTTCGGCGCCGGCGCTGGAGGCTTGAGATTATGTCCCGCCGCCTTCGCGCTTGCCCGTCCCGCCGCGTTCAGTCCGCCGGACGGACTCTGCCCCGCCTTTCTCTGCCATGCTGGAGTTTTCATCGTTGTTTCTGTCTCAGTTCCAGAGGTTTCAAAACGTCAGTATTGAGTATCCCGAATTTGTACTTCTGGAATCGTTTTGTGTGACGTTGTACGCGCCGATCCCGCTCCCGCTTGAACGCCCGAAGCGTCAGCCCTTGCTTAGCGGCCTGTTGCTCATCTTCGCTCATGATTTCCCCGCCAGCGTCCGAATCAAGCATGGCGCATCATCCCGCACAACCTGTCGATGCAAATCCCGGTAACACGCAGGAGTCCGCGTCAGAAGATGACGATCACGGTAGACCATGCCGCCAGCCCGCGCAGCGATACGCCGGATGGAACTATAGGAATCGTGACGCTTATCCCGATCTGGATGCATGACCCCAGCAAATAGCGATAGCGCGTCTCGATCCGAATCTGTCATTGATATTTCTGACGTAACGGTAGACTGTCCGCCCGTTTTTCCCTGTCATCATCGCCAGGGACGGTCGGAGAATAGTGTGATGCAGGTATCCTTCCTGCGATATTGTCGAGGTAATTTTAGCGCAATAATCCCATAAATAGGGGATTAAATCATAGTTAGTGTTGGAATAACAGCACTAATGACGCATAACGAGGCCCACAGCCAGCGCCGCCGCATGACAGTAGGAAGTTTTTATCGAGTAACGCGCCTCAACATAGCGGCGCAAGCGGGTACGGTAGCGAGTAGCGCTCTCTTTGTGGATTCCCATGCGTATCGCCGCCGCCCTATACGTCAACCCATCGACGACAATCAGCCTGGCATAGGCAATCTCCGGCGCCCCGGACGGCAAATACTCACAGGGAACAGACGGCATGGCGCCCTCCGCATTCAGACGACAAACAACAACACCGTCATTATACCGTCAGAAAAAAGAAGCCCGGTCAACGTTGACCGGGCTTCCTTTCACTTATTGCCTCGCCTCATGACGAACGCCACCGGCGAAAACTCCCGCGCCTTCTCCTGCAAGTCCGCCCCGCTGAAGCGCACATACCTCGCTGTCATCCGCGGCGAGGTATGTCCCATCAAATCCTGCAGCGCCCGCGAATCGCCGCCCGACAGCAAAAACAGCACCGCGAACGTATGACGGAATGCGTGAGGATGTACCCCTGCAACCCCAGCTCGTTCTCCGACATCCGCCAGGATCGAGCGAAGACCGTGCCGCGTGATTCCCTGCCCGATGTTGCCGCCGGATTCCGCCACAAATACCGAACCCGCGAGATCCTCGCAAGGCATGGACGCATTTAGATACGCCCACAGCGCCCGATTCGTGTCGGCGGACCAGTAGACCGTCCGCCGCTTGTCGCCCTTGCCGCTGATCGTCGCCCGCCGCTGGTCAAAATCCATTTTAGACCAGGTTAAATCGCACAATTCCGTCGCCCTCAGCCCCGTATCGAGCAAAAGAAGACAGATAGCGTAATCCCTCAGATTCCGTATCGAATTACCCTGTTTCTGTTTCGCCGCCAGTAGAACGCGACGGATATCCTCGCGTGAGAACACCCGGAAGTCATGGACGCCCTCGCGGTCGATAATAGCGCGTACCGACGCCATAGGCGATTCGGAAATATACTGCTGCGCGACCATCCAGTTACAGAGCGTGGTGATATGACGGCGGTAATCCGCCACCGTGCGGGCCGCCACCGCACGATACCGGACCGAATCCGCAACGCGGCGCCCGGTCTTGTCACCGCGCACCTCGCCGACCTCGCCCCAGCGACCCTCCGGCAGCTCATGCGCCGTCTGGAGATAGATAAAGAAGTGGCGTATAGCGTCTGAATCAAACGAGCGACGGCCTTCGCGGCGAAGCCACCACAAGAGCTTCCCCGAGACCAGCCGCACATTATCCAGATACGTGGCGCTACAGCGCCCCGATTTACAATCCAATACCCACGACTGGATGTATTTATCCAGCGATTCGATAGTCACAGTAGCCGGTTTTACCCGGCCAGCGACGGGCGCTGTTTTCCTGCAACGTTGTGTTCTGATAACCATTTTGAGCGTACTTTCTGAAAAAGACACGCCCGTTTACAACCCAAAAACCCCGAAATGACCTATCTACATCTATCAATTAGCCGTAATAACCGACAGATGTATGGGCAGTACAGGATTTGAACCTGTGACCTCTTCCGTGTCAACAGTGTGTTGTGTTTTGAGAGGGAATCACATTTTTTGAGAGGGAACAGCCAGATAAACGGGCGAGAAAAAACGACAACGATGTGGTCACTTTGCACGATAGGGATTCTGTGGGCATTTATTTTTTATACGCGCCCCCCCTATAGGAAATGAAAAAGAAATAATAAATAATAAATCGCCATCAATCCAGAAACGCCGTGTTTCAACACCTGTTATTCGTCTGTGAAATCTATCGGCGGCCCCCATCCTAAAAGAGACGAAATGAGCTTCAATGCAAACAAAATCGCAACCGCCCACCACGCTTTTTTCTGAATCCAATCCATAGCAGTGCAAATGAAATCAACCGTCGCATTCAGCCATTTCAGCCGGGGAAATTGCCCTGAAAGAATGGCGAACGGCAACAGCGCCCATCCAAAGATGAAAGAGAAAGCGATAATGCCGATGGCAATCATGAAAAGCGTGTCGCCCATCGGTTCGCCGTCCCATCTCACCGCCGCTTGTTCCTCCGGTAGAACCCGACCACGATCCCGGCAATCATGAACGACGGCGCCGCAATACGCCCTTCGCCGTTGTAAGGCTCCAGATATGGCGGGACGCCCTCCCGGTAGACTTTGCAGGTAATCCCATCCAGCCCCAGTAGCGCGATGACCTCGTCGCCATCGTTCGCCGTGCGCGATTCCTGGACGAACAGAATGTCGCCGTCCTTGTACGCCGGTTCCATCGAATCGCCCGCCACCCGGATCGCCCGGACGTTATCAGGTATCGCCTCGCCAGCCCGGACATCGTAAGCATAATCCTGTCCGGCGCCGGTATGCGTCATCGATGCTGTGGCGCTACCCTGCACCAATGGTATCGAGCGTAGAATGTCCGCGTTCACATCGGGACCAATCAGACTAATAGCATCATCGGAAAGCGACGGCGCATTCGGTGACACGCGATGCGCCAGCTGGGGATAACCGGCAAGCGTAAGGTAACGCGCCAGAGTAGATTCTCGATCCTCCTGTGGCGCCGCTGCTTCGACAAACTTGATAATGAATTCGGGACGGACGCGCAGACCGCGGGCCATATTGTAGATAGTCCCACGACCAACGCCCGTAGCTATTTCTGCCTGAGCATAAGACCATTTACGACGGTCTAACGTGTTTTTGACTTCATCTGCAAGCATTATCAATCTCCCTTTTTCGCCTATCAATTCACTGGCATTGCGCGACTGCTGATCCACAAACACATCATACAGCAAATTGAAAGTCGTCGTCAAAGTTAGTTTCAAAGTACCGTTGACACAGATTGTCAAAGACGGTATTATACATTCAACAAACTTTGATGAAAGAGAATTTGTATTTGTTAACGCACGAACAGGAAGCCCGCATCATCCAGATGTGGGAACAGACTGACCTCACTCGCGCCGGTATCGCCAGTGAGATCGGCCTCTCATACAACACATTCACGCTCTACTGCGAACGCGCCGGCCTCTTTCTGAGAGAGAAGCGGGAAGCCTACAAGGCGCCCCGTCCGGCGGTCGCCGAAGATGAACCAGACTCCCTACCTACAAAAACAAAAACGCCCCCCCTGCGCTAACAGGAAGGGCGTAGAAACGGACACGTTATGTCAACCATAAACATCTTATCACGCAACACGAAACGCGCCCCGCTGGTCACCGGCGGCCAGCTCTCGTATCGCACCGTCCTCCTGCCCGTCGCCCGCGTCGCCAGAGCCTACGCCATGTACGCCGCCAACCCGCGATTCACCGACGTTAGCATGATCGTCTCGCCCACCAGCCCGAACAACGGATACGTGACATTCCGGCCCAGCAACCCGGAATGCGCCGAACGCATGATCGAGCAATTCAGCGACGACCGCGCCCGCCGCGCCCAGACAACCCTCGACAACGCCCTCACCTACGAGTGGGACAGCAACCCAGACGGTTCCGAAATCTGCTACTCGCCCAAGCTCAACAAAGCCACCGGCGAAATCACCTACGACGCCTACACCGTGTCGCCGACCTCCTGCGACTGCGCGGACTATCAGTACCGCTGCCGCCGCCTCAACGTCCAATGCAAGCACCAAATAGCGCAGAGCCTGCGCCGACAGGAAGGACTGTAACCATGCCAAATATCGAATTGCGTCAACGAGCCATCGAGGCATTCACCGCCCGACGATTAGAAGAAGATGCCGCCTCACAGCGGCATCTCGAAAACCTGAAGGAAGAACGAACTATCCTCGTATCGAAAATCATCTCGGCAATGGAAAAGCGGGGGATACTCAACCCCGATAGTATCGACAGAATCAGCATCGAATGCCCGAACGAAATAGCCCGAAACGGCAGAGTGACCATCAACCTGCCGTGCGATTTTATCAAATTCGACGGTAGCTTCTGGCGCCTCCAATATTACTACGATGTTGCAAAGGGGGGAGTATACGACCTCGAATGTTGCCCCCAATGTAGCGCCCATATAGAAGACGACGAATGGGTAAAAATCCAATCCCTCGCGGACTATGGGGAGTACCTGTACTACATTGACACGGAAGAAGGGAAATGACCATGCCCATCTTCACCGCATCCGAACGACAAACCGCCCTCCATCTCACAGTCTGTGAGATGGAGAAATTCGATCCTCTCCAGCGAGACGGGTACATGACCCTCTGGACAACAGCACGACGCGAGGAATGCTACGAGTCATGGAAGGCGCGCTACACATGGTCGCCCAAACTCGAACCAGACAGCAGCCGCTCCGAAATGGCGTTCGCCTACACCGCCACCGCCACCGCCCTCGCAGGATACAGCGCCCTCTGCGCCTATTCCCTCATCGCGCAGCCCCTGCATTTCCTGCCGAAGAACTTCTCGATCACCTGGACCGAGGTAATCGTCACCCTGCTCGGCGCCTACCTCGCCGCGCTCATGTCAGCCATCGAAGGTTCCGCGCACGAAACAGAGATACCCGCCCAGCCGGAGCGAGTAGTCTGTAGCACCCGCCGCACCACCCGCCGCTGCCACGAATGTGGCAAGGCATATCTGGACACCCGCCTGACCTACACGCCCACCCACCAAGACGCAGACGGCAAAATGACAGGCGGCTACCTCCTGCAAGAAATCTGCTCGTCGCCCACCTGCAACTACATCCACACGCCCTAATCTCGACACAGAAAGAAATCCATGATCCCTATCGATCCCGAATTCACCGCCACCGTCGCCGCCCAGCCGATCAGCGACGCCCTGCTCACCATCCTGACACGCGCCAAAGGCAACCTGAGCCAATTACACGCGGAGATCGCCGCCCAGAACCTGAGCTTCGACGACACCATCAGCGAAACCCTCGAATCCGTCGCCGCGAACGCCCTCGCACTGTACGCCCTCTGCCTCAACATCGAAAAACACGGTATGCAGGACACCGAGAGATCCAACGAAATCATCTCGCATCTGGTCGATCTGTACGGCGGCGACGAGTACAGCAGTACCCTCATGTGCGAATGGAATCTCCTGCACGACGAGCGCTATCACTCCCTGATACAGGACATCACCGGATACTCCCTGATCATCCTGCGCGAAATCTTCGAGGAATCAACCAGCGATATCCGTCGCATTTATGGCGTCAACGATTCGCGCGAAGCGATTATCCGAATGTATAACGCCACCCACCCACCCATCGCGCAGGAATCCGGCAGCTTGCAATGGACAGCCGCGTAATCACCCGACAATCCGCACCCGCAACACCAACCACGACGCGTCGAAAGGCGCGCCGTGGTTGCTCTTTGCTTACCGCCCAACGCGCCGTAATCGCGAGCGGTAAGCCGCTATTATCATACGCCCGTTTACGACCAGACACGAAAAAATGACCATCACCCTGTTAAACACCGCCGACGAAATCATCATGCGCTGGGAACACGATAACGACCCCTACGCGGGGAACCGACGCCTGATCCTCATGGCAGACACATTGTTCGCGCCAGGAGCCGCACCGCTTCGCCGCAAAACCTACGCCTGTTCCGTCCAGCTTGCCGAAACCGGCAAGCCCATCGCCCACCATATCCCTGCGTCCACCGCCACCATTTACTGCGACGATCCCGGCAAATACACCGCCCGGTATCGCGTCGAACATCTGACATGGAAACCCATCGAGCTATTCATCCCCGAAGGCGAGGGACAAACCAAATTCGGCGATTTCACGGACTACGAGCACCAGCGTTTCAAGTTTGAATGGTCACATCCGCCCATCGGATGGACATCCGAGGCCGGCACCATCTACCTGCGCTGTCTCGAAGAGTCGCCCTTCCCGAACGACGACGATAAGGGATTCGCCTTCTGCCGCGCCCTTTCGCGCACCCACCGCCTATGGGACTGGTACACCATCCACATCTGCGGACGCAACCTCTCCTACGCCCGCCTCGTCCGTGCCACCCCCGTCGTCACCAGCGCCCCGAAGATAGCCAAGAAGAGGGGAGTACGCCAGTAATGCCGCAAATCACCCCAAAAACCGTTATGAGAATGGGCCTTGTCGAACCGGGAGATATCCCTGACGCGGTACACAACGCCCGTCTGATTGCCCACGCGCCACAGATGTACTCTGACCTCATTGATTTGATTGAGAGTGTTGAATTATTGCCGGACGCAAGCGACCCTGAGACTGATTTGTACATCGCTGTTAACGTCGCCCGTATCACGCTGGATCGAATCAGGGAGGCGCAATCATGACCATCGAAATCATCAAAATCGAATACAAACACAT
>Ga0114963_10003579_pt1 | contig 10626 bp, 10 predicted proteins | sample C_131016_EF_Meta_FD_87019 | JGI IMG/M metagenome (GOLD analysis project Ga0114963, IMG submission 87019) | Freshwater microbial communities from Lake Croche, Canada to study carbon cycling - C_131016_EF_MetaG | ecosystem: Environmental > Aquatic > Freshwater > Lake | place: Lake Croche, Canada...
CTGGTGCGGGCCGTGTTTGGCGATCTGGGGGTGGAGCATTTCGAGGAGTTGTCGCGGGCGCTCGCGGCGCCGGTCGATGCGGATCGCGATGCCGCTCGTCGGCAGGCCTTGGCAACGATCGGCCTCACGCCCGAAGCCGTGGAGCAGAAACCCCTCGAGTCGCTTGCCAAGGTATTTCAGGCACTCGCTCAGGCCCCGGCTGGCGAACGGCAGAGGCGTTCAGAGGCCTTTTTTGGTCCTGCCGCACCGCGGGTGGTGAGCCTGAGCCGGGAACTCTCCATGGCCCGGACGCTTTGCACGCTTGAAGATGTCGATGTCAACCGGCAGCGGCTCCAAGGGAGCGACGGTCTCGCAGCCTTTGACGTGATCAGGGAGGCCATCCAGGCCAAGAAAGACCTCGAGGAGCGGCAGCGGCTCGTTGCGGGCCTGTTCGGGCCGAGAGGCCCGGCTCTCTATCGCCGGGCGACGGAAGTGATCGAGGATGGCAAGGCCACGGAACTGACCGAGGGCATTGACCACGCCTGGGTTTTCCAGTACGAAATTGAACAAGAATAGCACTGTCGGCGGTCCAGCAACGGGCCTGCCAGGTGCCTCTTCGCACCCCTTCCGATCACACACTGGTCACACACCGGACCACTCACTGTAGGAGCGCCGGCACGGCGCAGGAAAAAACATGGCACATAAAAAAGGTCAGGGTTCCAGCCGCAACGGCCGCGATTCCAATGCTCAGAGAAGGGGCGTGAAGAAGTTCGGTGGCCAGCAGGTGCGGGCGGGCAACATCCTTGTTCGGCAGGTCGGCTCGAAGTTCCATGCGGGCAGAAATGTCGGCACTGGCAGTGACTTCACGCTCTTTGCGCTGGTTGACGGCGTCGTCGGTTTCGACCGTGAGGGCCGGCGCATCAACGTGCTCGTTGGCTGAGAGTGTTTGTAGACCGCGTGCAATTTGAAGTGGCGGCAGGCAACGGCGGACGCGGTTGCAAGAGCTTTCGTCGAGAGAAATACATCCCTCTCGGCGGCCCCGACGGCGGCAACGGTGGCGACGGTGGCAGTGTGATCATGCGGGCGCAGGCGGGCGTTGATTCCCTGGCGCCTCTCGCCCATCGTCAGCAGTGGCGGGCCGCCAGCGGCGAGTCCGGAAGCCCCAAGAATTGCCATGGCCGTATGGCGGAGGACCTGGTGCTGCTCGTTCCGCCTGGCACGGTCGTGATTGACGAGGCCACGGGGCTCGTGCTCAAGGACCTTGCCGTTCCGGGCGAAGCGATCGTGGTCGCGAAGGGGGGAGCAGGGGGGTGGGGCAATCTCCACTTCAAGTCGTCCACCAATCGGGCTCCGCGTGAGACCACGCCAGGAGAGATGGGCGAGGTCCGCCGCCTCCGCCTGGAATTGAAGGTGATCGCCGACGTTGGTCTCGTGGGCAAGCCAAATGCCGGAAAGAGCACGCTTCTCTCGCGACTCTCCCGGGCACGACCCGAGATCGCCGACTACGCGTTCACCACCAAGAAACCGATGCTTGGGATCGTGGCAGTGTCGCGGGATCGCAGTTTTGTGCTGGCTGATCTCCCGGGACTCATCGAAGGCGCGCATGCGGGAATCGGGCTGGGGCACGAGTTTCTGCGGCATGTCGAGCGGGCCGGAATTTTGGTGCACGTGGTCGAACCGGTGCCTGTCGATGGCAGCGATCCGCTCACGAATTATCGTGCCATCCGGATGGAGTTGGTTCGCTACGACGAATCCCTGGGCCGGCGGCCTGAGATTGTCGTTGTCAGCAAGGCCGAACTCCCCGGTGCGGAGGAGATCCGCGCCGCGCTGGCGGCGGCCATCGATCGTGACGTAATCGCCGTGAGTGCGGTAACCGGTCAGGGGCTCGACCGACTGCTCGCCGCCGTTGTGGCGCAGTTGGATGCGGCGTCGTAAGATGTGGGTGAGAGTCTTTTCATGACCACTCCAATCCCGGCACCTGGGCGTCTTGGCGGCACCGTGCTCTTGGCCGATGTGGGCAACTCGCGGATCAAATTGGCCGTGATTGCCGGGCTCGGGAGTGCTGCAGCTGGGAGTGCTACCTCTGGGAGTCTGCGGCTGCCAACGGTCACAAAGCGACAGGATCTGGACAGCCATGGATTTCGGCAGGCCAATCTCGAGACCTGGCTGAATCAGGCAGCGCCTACCGACGCGGTGGTGCTCGTGGCCAGCGTGCATGACGCTGCTGCAGCCAGGCTGGAGGCAGCGATCGCCGAACTCTCCGCCACTCGGCACCGTTCCCTACGGCAGCGGCGGATCGTCCACGGCGATCTTCCCCTGGAAGTTGCGGTCGCTGAGCCTCACAGGGTGGGGATCGACCGTCTGGCCGCCGCCGCGGCTGCCGGCATGGTTCGAAGGCCTGGATGCGGGGCGATCATCGTCGACTGTGGTACTGCGGCCACGGTCGATCTGCTGTCGCCAGAGGGAGTCTTTCTCGGGGGCGCCATCATGCCTGGGCCAGCCCTCATGGCCCGGGCCCTCGCGGAAGGCACGAGCCGATTGCCGGCGGTAGCAGCCATGGAGCACGCGATGGAAACGCCTCCTGTCATGCCCGGCCGTTCGACGCAGGACGCGATCGTGGCCGGCATCGGCTGGGGCACCCGTGGGGCGATCGGCAGGCTGGTCGCGGAGGCCCGCGCTTCGCTCGGTGAGGATGTCGACGTCATCCTCACGGGAGGGTGGCGCAGCGTGGTGCGAGATAGCCTTCCCGGGGCGATTGAGATGCCGGAACTCGTCCTCGCCGGGATCGCCCTGGCAGCGGAGCGTGCCTGCTCCCGATGACGGCCGTGTTCTTTGGGCAGCCCAGGAAATTCCGGGTAGAATCCGCCGGTCCGTCTCCGTCACATCCAGGACTCCGTGATCCCAGTGAGCACCCCCCGCAATCAGCCAGATTCTCCCAAAGCCGCAGCCCAGGCGGGACCCAAGGGAGTTCAAAAGATCGAGTCGAAGTCCGAAGCGACGACTGACCACGCCCGCCTCAGGGCTCTGGCGGCGGCGCGGGTGGCCGATGAGACCCGCGGCACCGACGTTCATGTTCTCGATCTACGCGGGCTGACCGACGTTTTCGACTACTTCGTGCTGGCCACGGGTGCAAGCCGTCGGCAGCTTCACGCGATGGCCGACGAGATCGAACTCGTCATGAAGAAGGAGATGCACGACACGCGGCGCGGCATCGAGGGCTACGAAGAAGGCCGTTGGATCGTGCTGGACTATGGCGATGTCGTCGTGCACCTCTTTGACGCGGAGTCGCGGGAATACTGGGATCTCGAGCAGTTGTGGAGCGGCTTCAAGCCGGTGACGCTGCCGGCCGCCACGGGAACGCCACGGTGACTGCGGCCGGCGGCGGTACGGGCCGCGATTCTTTGCACGTCTCCAGTCAGGGTGTCAATTTCCGTGGCGCACTCCGCGGCATGTTTCAGACGGCCCTCGAACGGCTGGCAGCGGACGGTGTCGTGGCCATTTCGGCCGAGGAGCTGCCGGGGCTCATCGAACAGGTTCGTGAGACAGCCGATCCGAAATTTGGCGATTATTCTGGCGCAATGGCGATGGCACTGGCCAAGCGGGCGGGGCTCAAGCCTCGTGATATGGCCATTGCGATCATTCAGCGGCTCGATGTGGGGGATCTGTTCGAACCACCGACGGAGCCGGTCGGCCCAGGCTTCATCAATCTTCGCGTCCGTGGGGATGCGTTGGCCCGAGCCTTCGTGGCGGCCGTCTGTGATCCTCGGCTCGGTGTGTCGGCGGTGGGGCAGCCGGCGCGGATCGTCATTGACTACAGCTCGCCAAACGTCGCCAAGCCGATGCACGTGGGGCACATCCGCTCGACGGTGATCGGCGACGCTCTGGCCAAAATCCTCAGGTTCCGCGGTCATCACACGATCACCGACAACCACCTGGGCGACTGGGGCACGCAGTTTGGCATGATCCTCTGGGGATGGAAGCACCTCCGCGATGATGCGGCTTTTGCCGCCGATCCCACGGCCGAACTGGGCCGGCTCTACAGGCTGGTCCGCAAGCTCGCCGACGCCAAGCCTGAGGAACTGGCGACCGATCCTGCAGCGTCGGCTCTCGCTGGCCGGTATCCAGACGTGGCCCAGGCTGTGCTTGCCGAGACGGCAAAGCTGCATGAAGGCGACCCGGAAAACCGAGCCCTCTGGGAACAGTTCATGCCTTCCTGCCGGGCGGAGATCGACCGGATCTATGACCGCCTGAACGTCAGGTTTGACCACACCCTCGGCGAGAGCTTCTACCAGCCGCTGTTGGGGGGCGTCGTGGAGGAACTGGTGGCGAGCGGGCTCGCGCGGGAGAGCCGCGGTGCAACGGGAGTGTTTCTGGGGGGAGATGACGAGCCGCCGCTGCTGATCCGCAAGGCGGACGGCGCCTTTCTCTATGCCACCACCGATCTGGCGACGATCCAGTGGCGGATGGAGCACTGGAAGCCTGACCGGATCCTTTACGTTGTCGACCACCGCCAGAGCCAGCATTTCGATCAGCTGTTTGCCACGGCAAAGCTTTGGGGCTGCGGCGACACCGCTGCCACGAAGCGGCTGGAACTGGTGCATGTCGCCTTTGGCACGGTGCTTGGCTCCGATGGAAAACCCTTCAAAACAAGGGCCGGCGATACTGTCGGGCTGGAGTCGCTGCTCGACGAAGGGGTGGAGCGGGCCAGGCAGATCGTGGACGGCGGCGACGAGGGCCGCGGTGGTGCGGGCTGGAGCGATGCAGACCGGCGGCACGTCGCGGAAACGGTCGGCATCGGTGCTATCAAGTACGCCGATCTCTCTCAAAACCGCAGCACGGACTACGTCTTCAGCTTCGATAAAATGCTGCAACTCACGGGCAATACCGCGGCCTACATGCAGTACGCCGTAGCCCGCGTGGAGGGCATCTTCAACCGCGCAGCGATCGATCGTGAAGGATTGCGGCAGGAGTTGGCTGGTAGGGCCGGCGACGTCGGTGGAGGATTGCAGCTATCAGATCCCCGCGAGCGGGCGCTGGCGCTGGAACTTGTGCGGTTTGCCGAGGCGTTGGAGGACGTGGAGACCGACTATCGGCCCAACGTTCTGACGGCTTGGCTTTACGATCTCGCCGGTTGCTATTCAAGCTTCTACGACGCCCTCCCTGTGCTGAAGGCCGAGGGGATCGAGCGGAGTAGCCGTCTGGCCCTCTGCGACCTCACGGGGCGGATTCTCCGTCAGGGGCTTGAGTTGCTCGGCATCGGCACCGTCGAAAAGATGTGAGGGAGGCAGCGACATGAGCCGTCGGCTGGAAACGATTCGCAACATCGGGATCATCGCCCACATCGATGCGGGCAAGACCACACTCACCGAGCGGTTGCTATTTTTCACGAAGACGAGCCACCGGCTCGGCGACGTGGATCGCGGCACCACGATCACCGATTTCGATCCCGAGGAGCAGGAGCGGGGGATCACGATCTATTCCGCTGCCGTGACGTTTCGCTGGCAGGATGTCACGGTGAACCTGATCGACACGCCTGGGCATGTCGATTTCACGGCCGAAGTGGAGCGGAGCCTGCGGGTGCTCGACGGCGCGGTCGTGGTCTTTTCGGCCCGCGAGGGGGTCGAAGCCCAGAGCGAAACTGTCTGGCGGCAAGCCGACAAATACGGCGTGCCGCGGATCGCGCTCGTCAATAAACTCGACCGGGAGGGGGCCGATTTCTTCGGGACAGTCCGGCAGATCGAGCAGCGGCTGGCTACCCGACCGCTCGTCCTGCAGATTCCGCTGGGGCTCGGTCCCCCGCACGTCAAGGATCCCTTCCGCGGCCTCGTCGATCTCGTGGAGATGCAACTGCTGACATTCCCGGCCAAGGAGGATGCCTTGGCCGGTGACGGCGGTGGTGCCGCGGTGACGAAGTCGCCGATTCCACCGGAGCTGACGGATGTCGCGGCCGAGTGGCGGGAGCAGTTGGTGTCGACGCTCTTCGACTTTTCCGACGAACTGGCAGAGTTGGCCCTCAGTGAGGCGCCGATCCCTGTGGAATTGATGCGGAAGGCGATCCGTCAGGCGACGATTCGCCGGCAGGTGGTGCCGGTGCTCGGCGGTTCGGCGCTGGACTGCATTGGCGTGCAGCCGGTGCTCGATGCCGTGGCCTGGTATCTGCCGAGTCCGGCCGACGTGCCGCCAGTGGAGGGGATCGATCCGGCCAAGCTTGGCGGTGCGAAAAAAGCTGCGGCAACCCCGGCGATGATCACGCGACATGCCGACCCGAAGGCACCCTTTTGCGGGCTCGTCTTCAAGATCGTGGCCGAGAAGCATGGCGACCTCTCGTTCGTGAGGGTCTATTCCGGCACGCTCAAAGCGGGAAGTCGCGCGTGGAATCCCCTGCGTCAGAAGAAGGAAAACATCGCCCAGTTGTGGCATGTACAGGCCGACCGACGGGAACAGATCGAGCAGGCCGAGGCAGGGGACATCGTGGGCGTGATCGGGCCACGGTCGAGCATTACCGGCGACACGCTGTGCGACGCCAACGAGCCGATTCTCCTCGAGCAGATTCAGTTTCCGGAGACGGTCATCTCGATGGCGATCGAGCCGGAAACCAGCCTTGAGCGCAAGAAATTAGCGGACGTGCTCGAGATGATGAAGCGGCAGGATCCGACGTTTCGGGCTGTGGAGAGCGAGGAGACCGGCCAGACGCTCATCTCGGGCATGGGCGAGCTGCATCTGGAGGTCATTCGGCACAGGCTCGAACGCGACTTCAACCTCCGCTGCCGCGTCCACAAGCCACGGGTGAGCTACAAGGAGACCCTTGCCCGGGCCGTGACCGTGACCGGGCAGGTGAACCGGCAGGTGGCAGGCCAGACGCTCACGGCGTCGGTCGTCATCCGGGCCGAACCCACGAGCGACCAGTCAGCGGTGACTGTTGAGCAGGGCTGGTTTCCTCAGTCCGAGGGGGCTGCAGCACTGGCAGCGATCATGACGCAGTCGGTCTGCGAAAGCGCCGAGCGGGGCGGCCTCAAGGGCTGCCCGTTGTGGGCGGTGCGGATCGTGGTGCAGGAGAGTCCGCTTCCCGACCCGCCCCCCTCCGACGTCGCTGTCCGGATCGCCGCGGCGGACGCGATCGATCGCATGCTCAGCGATGCCGGCACGGTGCTTCTCGAACCGGTCATGCGGGTGGAGGTGACGGTGCCGGAGGAGCACCTCGGGGACGTCATCAATGACCTGCAGCAACGGCGCGCGATTATCACCAACACTGAAATCCGCGGTGGAATGAACGTGTTGACGGCGGAATCGCCGCTGGCGAGCATGTTTGGCTATTCGGCGGCAGTGCGAAGCGTGAGCCAGGGGCGGGCCAGTTTCACGATGTCGCCGCTGAAATACGGCCCTGCAACGGCCGAAACCGCTGAGAACTTCGTGTAGAGAACGGGCCGCAGCCGGGAATGCTGTCCAATCCGCTGGCAGCGGTGTCCACGATCCGCCCCTGGACGAGAATCCGCTCCCGGCCGCAATTGGCCGCAGAAAAGCGGCGTGTTGACACCGGCCGGCGACGATCATAGATTCCTGTCTTCATCCGCAGCGACACCCGCGGTGCCTTCCGGCCGCCGGAGAATGTTGCAGAAAAGAGCCTTTTCGGAGGCTTTCTTCGGACCTGCCGGGCACACAAGCCTGTGCCGGCATGCGATGAGAAGTCGCCGAATCACCTGTTTTGTTCGTTTGTTTGCGATAGTTGTTCCTTCTCGATCCGACCGTATTGGAGTTTTTGCGTGGCCGGTCCGACACAAGAAATCATCAGAATTCGTATGGAGGCGTACGACCACGTGGTGCTTGATCAGAGCGCCGCGGAGATCGTCGACACCGCGAAGCGGACCAACTCCGAGGTTCACGGTCCGATCCCGCTGCCGACGCGGATCGAGCGATACACGGTTCTGTCGAGTCCGCACATCGATAAAAAGGCCCGTCAGCAGTATGAGATTCGCACGCACAAGAGGGTGATCGATATCGTTCAGGCCACTGCCAAGACGATCGAGGCCCTGAACAAACTGAGTCTCCCGGCGGGTGTCGATATCAAGATCAAGGCTTCTTCGAGGTAGCAGCAGCAGGTTTTTCGGCAGCAAGGCCTGGCTCCTTCGCTCAGTTTTCAGATTCCGTACACAGTTCACGAACGCCAACTTCACCACTTTTAGGAGCGCACGACACGGCATGCTTGGAAGGCGTTGTGGGTAAGGCTTGGGGCAGGTTGCCCAGGTGCTCCCGCAGCCAACGGCTTCGAGCGTGATCGCGAGATGGGATCGGCGTCGGTTGCAGGAATGCTTCCGGCTGCATGGAATGCTGTCTCGATGGCGATGCATATGGCTGCAGAAACAAAGGCTGATTCCGCTCCCGCTGCGACCCAGGCCTCTGCTGGGGCTGGTCGGAAGGGTCTCCTTGGCCGCAAGGTCGGGATGACGCAGGTCTTTGATGCGAATGGAGCCGTGGTGCCGGTCACTGTGATCGAGGCTGGGCCGTGTTCGGTGACGCAGGTCCGTTCGGTCGATCGCGACGGTTACGATGCCGTGCAGATTGGCTTTCTCGACAAGCCTCGCCGGCTTGCCAGTCGTGCTGTTCGCGGCCATGTTGCCAAACTCGACAGCCGTCGTTCCAAGCGGGCTGCCGAGGCGGGCGTGGTGGCTGGGCCGAAGGCCGATTGCGAGCCGAAGCGTTTTGTCCGCGAAATCCGGGGTGTCTATCCGGGGGTCGAGGTGGGCGGTGTGTTGACCGTCGATCTCTTCGAGGGCGTCGATTTTGTTGACATCGTCGGAACCACCAAGGGCCGTGGTACTGCGGGCGTCATGAAGCGACATGGCTTCAGTGGACAGCGGGCGAGTCACGGCGTGAAGAAAGTCCATCGCCATCAGGGCGGTACGGGCATGAACACGTCGCCGGGCCGTGTCTTCAAAGGCAAGCGGATGGCCGGTCGGTTTGGCAACGAGCGATCCACGATGCGGAACGTGAAGCTCGTGAGGATCGATCTCGAAAACAATCTTCTGCTCGTGCGTGGGGCCGTGCCCGGTCCCAATGGCGGTTATGTCATGGTGCGGCAGACCAATAAGGTCAAGCGTCGCGGTGGGCCGGCTCCCGCTGGTGGCGCCAAGAAGAAGGCGGGTGCCAAGTGAATCTTGCCGTATACGACATCAGTGGGAAGCAGGTTGGGTCGTACGAAATCGATCCGGCCGAACTGGCTCCGTCTGTCAACAAGCAGCTGCTGCATGATGCTGTGGTGATGTATCAGGCCAATCAGCGGCAGGGTACGTTCCGAACGAAGAATCGTGGCGAGGTGGCTGGTTCCACGAAAAAGCTCTACCGACAGAAGGGCACCGGCAACGCGCGAGCCGGTGCACGCCGCAGCGGTACGCGTCGTGGTGGCGGGCACATTTTTGCCAAGCGTCCGCGCGACTTCGGTTGGCGGATGCCGAAGAAGGCTCTGCGCGTCGCCACCCGGATGGCGCTGGCCGCCCGGCTCGCCGACGACGAGGTCAAGCTCGTGAGCGGACTCGAGTTGGGTTCGCCGAAGACGGCAGTTGTCGCGAAGCTGCTCAAGACGCTCGGCATTGCGGAGAAGACCGTGCTGGTTTCGCCCGCAAAGCACGACGACATGCTCTGGAAGAGTGCTCGCAACATCGATGGTGTCTCGGTGGCGCCGGTTGCTGATCTGAATGCCTGGTCGTTACTCCAGCCCCGAGCGGTGGTGATGACGACGGCAGCCATCGACGCATTTCGGGCGTCTGCTGCCAAGGTGGTGGCTGCGAAGACCGCCGGTGCCGCCAAAAAGCCTGCAACTCGGCGTGCGGGGCCGAAGACGGAGAAGGCTGTTGCAGCAAAGGTTGCCAAGCCGCGAGCGGCCCGCAAGGCTGCCACGTCGTCTGCGAAGAAGGAGAAATAAGCGATGGCTGTACCACTGCCCCCTCCTCCGGCATTCACGCCGCGGCTCGCGCCGCATCATGTGATTCTCCGTCCGTTGGTGACGGAGAAGGGCATGCACCGTGCAACCCGCCACAACGCCTACACATTCGAGGTGGTGACGGAGGCCACGAAGGCAGACATCCGTCGCGCCGTTGAAGAATTGTTCAACGTCAAGGTCGAGAAGGTCGCCGTCCAGAATCGTATTGGCAAGATGCGTCGCAGTCGGATGCGTCGGACCAGTACGAAAGCCTGGAAGAAGGCGGTCGTCACACTGAAGCCTGATTTTAAGATCAATCTGTTCTAAGGGCAGTCGAATTTCCATGGGTATTCGCACCTACAATCCAACCAGCCCCGGTCGCCGCAATGCGAGTGTTTCCGATTTTGCGGAACTCACGCCCGGTGCCTCTGCGCCCAAGCAGCTCCGCGTGCGGAAGCTGAAGAAGGGTGGCCGCAACAATCAGGGCAAAATCACATCGCGTCATCGTGGCGGCGGCCACATGCAACACTATCGGCTCATCGATTTTCGGCGCAACAAGGATGGGGTTCCCGGTAAGGTGGAGTCGATTCAGTACGATCCCAATCGCACCTGCCGAATCGCCCTGGTTCACTATGCGGATGGCGAGAAGCGATTCATTCTCGCGCCCGAAGGGCTGAAGGTTGGCGTAGTCGTTCAGAGTGGCGAGGCCGCAGCGCCAGAAGTTGGGAATTGCC
>Ga0114963_10003580_pt1 | contig 10626 bp, 7 predicted proteins | sample C_131016_EF_Meta_FD_87019 | JGI IMG/M metagenome (GOLD analysis project Ga0114963, IMG submission 87019) | Freshwater microbial communities from Lake Croche, Canada to study carbon cycling - C_131016_EF_MetaG | ecosystem: Environmental > Aquatic > Freshwater > Lake | place: Lake Croche, Canada...
AGAATTGATATTAAACAACACCCTTTTTTTTTCTAAATTATAAGGACGAATATATTTCACACAGTCATCGTATTGTAACCATTTCATTTTACTAACCTCCGTCTTTTCAAAATTATTGGTCAGGAGGGTTTCGCCAAAACTCATATAACCAATAAAATATTTATGTTTATAAGATTTATAATTTGATCCCGTGAATATTTCCTCATAAGGAATCAAATTTTCCATAATTTTTATTTTCGAAAGCCCGGTTTCTTCTACAAATTCGCGCATTGCGCACTCGATATCCTTTTCTTGATAATTTCTGCGACCCTTAGGGAACCCCCATTCGGGCTCGGTCCAGTTATAACAAAAATTGCTTTCATCAATGAGATCTGACAATTTGTAAAAGTCGTTTTTGTTTAATATACCATGTTTTAAAGAATTGAATTTTTCTTTGGAAACAATCTCCTCAATTTTGTATTGATTTGATATTTCCTCGGTACCCCATATCTTTTTCCACAATTCGTCAAACTCCAAATTATTTAAATCTTCCTTTTCACGATCAGTCATCTGTTTCATCATGTTTAAGATGTATTCTTTATTGTAAATAGAATATTTTCCTCTCATAAAATCGATAAATCCTAATGTATCTTTTCTGCATATCATAAGATATTCGATTTGATCGTTACAAAGCTTATTATGGCGAAAAACAATTATTCCTATACTGGTAATCGGCATTTTACATTGGTGAAATACGTGTCCGATCTTTCCACAATTATTACAGTAATTATCGTTCATATTTTTTAATTCAAACCGGATAGTATAATATAATAAACAATCTTTATATATTTATTATTTCGAATGAAATTTAGTCCATCCGTATGGGGGCCTCATTATTGGTTTTTTTTACACACCGTATCCGAATCTTATCCATTATATCCAAATCAAGTGACAAAACGAAAATATTATGATTTAATTCAAAATTTCCCTCTTTTTATTCCTAATGAAGAAATAGGAAACAAATTTAGTAGATTATTAGACAAATATCCGGTAACACCTTACCTAGATAACCGGGAATCTTTTGTTCGATGGGTTTTTTTTATACATAACAAAATTAATAATGTTATCGGAAAAGAGGAAATATCATTGCCTGTTGCTTTAGATAAATATAAAGACCAATACATGTCAACAGCGCAACAGATATCCTCTTCTTACAAAATAAAGAAACATCTCTTGTTCCTTTTTCTCATTATGGTTTGCGTGTTTTTGATTTATATTAATTACAAGTAAGTGAGTTGTTTGATTGATGCAAAAATATATTATATAGAATATATAATGTATTCCAAAAAAAATAAGCAATTTCATAAGGTAAAACAAAATAAAACATATAAACACTACGGTGGTATAAATAATTTGCCTCCGCTATCAAGCACAGAAGAGGAAAAAGAACGAAAAAAGGCAGTTGATCTTATTCAACAGTTATTGATTGCCAAACGTGATGGCGTCAGTATTGTTACTATTACTGATCCTAAAGAAACGGCAAGACAGAAAAAAACCGGAAAGGCCTCGGAAATGTACCAGGTATTTATCAATGATAAAAAATTGGATCGCCGCATATTATCTTATATGTTTGCCGAATTGACGGGCATTGATAAATTTAGAGTAAACCATACTACAACTTCAGGCGAATACAAAGAAAATAAAATATTGGGGAAGAAAATGCGACATAATTCCGAAATGATGACTGGTGTAGATTATGAAACAACAAAGGGTAAACTAGTAAAATTGTTGGGGATACAAGATTTTATAGATATTTATTACGCAGAATATGCTGCCAAATATTTGTCTTCCGATCAAATTGAGAAAGAAAGAAAAGAAGAGCTTGGTCCAAAACCTCTAACTGATTTATTAGCACCAGAACCAGCTCCTTTGCCAAAAATAAAAGGGTCGCTTCTTTTAAACCCTGAACCAGCTGTTGTAAAAGATTCGCCTGGTTTATTAAAGACCCTAGTTGATATTTTTAGTCCTTCTTCTGACGAAACCACCGAAGTTGCTCCACCCGAACCATTTGAGGAAAAATGTCCGGCTGGAGAAGAAAAGGATACAAATACTGGGGATTGTAAACCAATCATTCGTAAAATAAAATCAAAATTAAAAAAGCCTGAGCCCGAGCTCAAGTCCGAACCAGTTATTGATATGGCTATCGCCAGACCGGTCGGCCAAGCGGTTTTGACACCCGCATTATTACCCATTTCTGAAAAGGAAAAAAAAGAAGCCTCGGAATCGATTGCGACCCCTGATATTCCACAAGGCCCAGACCCAATAACTAGTGTTGTAGCACCACCCCCTGAATCGTCCGACCCTCAGTACCAAACGGATCCCAGGAATATATTATTAGAAAAAGAGCGGAAGGAATTCGAAATAAATCGCACAAACACCGAATATGATTTTTTGTACCCTCATTTGAATGATCCCAATTTTAATATAAAAATAGCAAAACGCAAGGAATTCAATGATACAAAATATGACGGCACCATTTATGATGTTAAAAAACAGTCCGAAATCCTATGTAATGCCGAATTCGAATTAATGGCGCACCAACAATTTGTCAAAAACTTTTTGTCATTTCAAACACCGTATAACAGTCTGCTTTTATATCATTCGTTGGGTACTGGTAAAACCTGCAGTGCGATTGGTGTCGCTGAAGAAATGCGATCTTACATGAAACAGGTAGGTATCACACAAAAAATAATGATCATCGCTTCTCCTAACGTTCAAGTAAATTTCCGCACTCAGCTGTTTAATGACAGCAAATTAAAGGAAATAAACGGGCTTTGGAATTTGGACACGTGCGTAGGTAATTTATTAATTCGTGAAATTAACCCTACAAATTTAAAGGGATTAACTCGAGAACGCGTAGTGGCACAAATAAACGCGATTATTAATTCTTATTATGTCTTTATGGGATATGGTGAATTAGCGAATTATATTAGCAAAGTAACCAGTATTTCAGGTGATACTGGGTTCTCACAAAAGGATCGTAAAAAGATTGAAATCAAGAAAATTAAGAAAAATTTTAATAATCGTCTCATTATTATTGACGAAGTTCATAATATTCGAATCACTGACGAGAACAAAGAAAAACGTACGGCGGAATTATTAATGACTGTCGCGCGTAGTGCCGATAATATGCGTTTGTTACTTCTATCCGCTACACCAATGTATAATACGCATAAGGAAATCATTTGGCTATTGAATTTGATTAATAGCAATGATAAACGCGCGACTGTTTCTATTAATGATATTTTTGACAAAGACGGTAATTTCAAAGAAGAGAAAAAATTGGAGGATGGTCGTATTATTGAAGGCGGCCGTGAAATATTGGTACGAAAATTAACTGGATACGTTTCTTATGTGCGAGGCGAAAATCCTTATACCTTTCCGATCCGTATTTACCCAGATTTATTTGCACCTGAAAATTTGATATTAAATAGTCCTTATCCCAAAAATCAAATGAATAATAAAGCTATTGAAACCCCGATTCAATCAACCCCAGTTTTTGTGACACCTATCGGTGAATATCAAAACTATGGATATGAGTTTATCATGCGGTATTATCTTACCAAATCATTTAATAAAACCAACGCATATGGCGTAGAAATTAATATGCCAACTTTTGAGAATATGGAGAGTTTCGGATACACCCTTTTGTTAGTTCCTTTGGAGGCACTGAATATTATTTATCCAAATACTCGTTTAGATATGATGATTCAAAACGAAAAGGCCTCCTTAGAAAAAGGAGAACCTGTAGTTACTCCGGAAATTCCTGCGGAAGAAGGTAAATTAATTATCGACGATATGATAGGTAAACGAGGTTTGGCGCAAATTATGAATTATAAAACGTCTGATGCTCCACCTATAAGATACGAATTTGAATATAAACTAGGTGTTGCGGAAAAATACGGGCGTATTTTTTCAAGAGAAAATATTGGTAAGTATAGTAGTAAAATTGCCAAAATATGTGAAAGTATTATGCAGTCAAAAGGAATTGTGTTAGTTTATTCTCAATATATTGACGGCGGTGCCGTTCCCATCGCACTGGCATTGGAAGAATTAGGGTTTTCACGTTTTGGATCTACGCAATATACGCGGAATTTGTTAAAAACTCCTCCCGTGGAAATCATTGACGCGGTCACTTTGTTACCAAGAAGCCAAGTTCCCAAGGAATCTTTTTTACCGGCCAAATATGTGATGATCACTGGTGACAAATATTTTTCGCCAAATAACGGAGAGGATATGAAATATATTACAGATTCTGATAATAATGACGGATCTCAAGTAAAAGTTATTATCATATCCAAGGCGGCGTCGGAAGGCCTGGATTTTAAATGTATTCGTCAAATTCACATTTTGGAACCATGGTATAATATGAATCGTATTGAGCAGATTATTGGGCGTGGTGTAAGAAATTTAAGTCATTGTGCTTTGCCGTATGAAGAAAGAAACGTGGAGATTTATCTTCATGGTACCTTGCCCAAAAATGATATTGAACCCGCTGATTTATACGTTTACCGCTTGGCAGAAAAGAAAACCAAATTAATTGGTCAAGTGACGAGACTCCTTAAAGAAACAGCAGTAGATTGTTTATTGAATATTGGCCAGACCAATTTCACCATAGAAAAGTTCTTAGAAATTGCCGAAAATCGTGATATAAAAATAAATTTGGCTAGTAAAAAAACAATCGTTTATCAAATTGGCGATAAGCCATTCACAAATGTTTGCGATTATATGGATAATTGTACTTATACTTGTTCTCCAAACGCCGAACTCAATCCTGAAACGGATATTATTAAGGATTCTTATGGCGAAGACTTTGTAAAAACGAATTATGAAGTTATTTTGAAACGAATTCGTGATATGTTTCGAGAACAATCTGTATATAAATGGACACAAATTGAGAACTACGTAAATGCAGTAAAACCTTACCCTAAAGAACAGATTTATTATACGCTCACTCAGTTTATTGATGACACGAATGAATATATTTTGGACAAATATGGCCGAAGAGGATATTTATTAAACAAAGGCGAATATTACGCGTTTCAGCCAATTGAAATTAGTGACAAAACGGCATCGGTTTTTGACCGCTCTGTTCCTGTCGATTTTAAACATGAATCAGTGGTGATCAAATTACCCGATGAAGTAAAAAAAACTACCACGAAAAAAGTAGCAGTAGAAGGTTCGATTCCAGAAGAGGCAGCTGGTGAAGACGACAATGGAGGAGAAGAAGAAGAGTCAGATTTGGCAATGTCTTATGATCAGATCATGGAAGATATTAAAAAGAATTTGGATTCCGCATTAAATTCCGAGGAGGTCCTAGACAAAGGGGAAACAGATTGGTATAAGCACGTCGGAAAGGTAGATGAAGTTTTAATAAATGTTCATAAAATATCCATTGAAAACATCACCAAATATATATACTATCATTATTTGGATTCGCTCATTTTTGTTAATAAATTAACGTTACTATTCAATATGTTTGCGGATGATTTTAAGGCAAAGAGTGCCAATGAATTGATCATAAAAGCTTATTTCGAAGAAAAAATAGTACAGAATAAATCAACCATAGGAATTGTATTGGCCGACGGAAATACGTGTAAGATTTTTGTGCAATCATTGGAAGATTCGAAAACCTGGGAAGAAGCCAAGCAAAGTGATAAGAAAAAACTAGGCCAATTAATCATTGATCGTTTTATTATTTCAGAAGCGACCTTTAAAAATAAAGTGATTGGATTTATGAATTTGTTTAGTCGGAGTAAACAGGTAGTTTTCAAAGTAAAAGACACTACTGTGGAGAGAAACACTGGGTCCAAATTAGATAACGAAACGAAGGGTGACATTATAAAAATAATAAACAAAATCCTTGGCGAACGCGCATATACTGCCAAAAACAGCGAGAAAATTGCCAAGATCGGCCTTTGTGTTATTACGGAAATCGTCTTGCGTGACAAGACACGTAAAGGCGAGAATTTGTTTTTCGATAACGAAAAGGCCATTTTAAATAATATTGCCTCGTAATAAAATTGAATCAAGGAATGATATAAATATAATTTTATATCATTATAGTATCATGGCCGCGGTTCAAAAAACCGGACCCCCAAAACAACAACAAATTTATGGTGTTTATATGAAATCAATGTTGACAAAGCGCGTTATTTTGTCGATAAACCAGATCGGGAAAAACATCACACGGAATTTAGAAAATGTGATTTCCAAAAACACAGAGGGGCGATGTATTGCCGAAGGATTTATTAAACCTAATTCAGTAAAGGTTTTGACATATTCAAGTGGCGACATTGCTGGGGATAAGATTTCGTTTGAAACTGTATTTGAATGTATGATTTGTCATCCTGTCGAAGGTATGCTTATCGAATGTACTGTAAAAACGATCACGAAAGCTGGTATTCATGCGGAAGTAATGGACAACGATGGCGTAGTACCTTTGACCATCTTTGTCGCAAGAGATCATCAATATAATGACAGATCTTTTAACGCCGCGAAAGAAAATATGAAGATATTGACGCGTGTCATTGGTATTCGTTTTGAATTAAACGATCCCTACATTTGTGTGATTTCGAAAATTATAGAGAATAATGCACCGACTGGACAATCTAAGAAGCCAATTCAAATTGAGGAATAAATTAGCAGGATTTCTTGATAAAATAAAGTATATAGTTATTTTATGTACTTTATGAACAACAAAAATGATACTTGGAACACCGAGCCATATTCTCTAAGTGTAAATGTTATTTCGTGTATTATTGTTTTATATTTTTTATTTCAAACCAAACATCTCCGTTCTTTTTTATTAGTATTTGGATTGCTTATGTTTGACATTATGCATTTATTTTCTCGTTGGGTGCATATAACTGATGGTTTACAAATAACTATAACTTATGTCATTGCTATGACGACTAACTTTTTATTTTTATACAACATTTATAAATATACGGGAAAAACACCGTCTAATTTGCTGTTAGGAACAATATTTGCTATTTTTGTGACAGATATCTATTTCTTTTTTAATATGTCTTTTGTGTATTATTTGTTCACCCAAATTTTATTGCTCTTTGTGATCATATTTTATTATTTCTCGGCAGTAAAAAAATTAATGGACCCCTTTTTTTATTTGTTTGTGGGTTTGATTTTAACAACCTATGCAGTTTTCTTAAACGAAACCTATAACAATAAAAAAATAATAGAGATATATCCTGAATTTCCTTATCATTTAGTTATTGAAATTTTGGTTACGATAAGCAATCATTTGTTTGTAAGTAGTTTTAGTCAGTTGTAAAAAAGTTCTCGAGTTTCACGAAAATTGATTCTCTTTTTATCTCATCGACCATTGTAATAAAACCATGGAGAGTCAGTCTCAAAATTATCAGACGGATGTTTGGCACTCCTGGGCGGCGGATAACACAACTCCGTTTACGCATAGCGCTAGGCTATGCGTAGGTAATGGAGAAGAAAAACTAGCAATCCAGATAGGCGCGGAAGGTCCTTTTGGACAAAACAGCGTGGCTGATCTCAAACATCCAGTCTTAGGTGATATAAGCGTAAAGGATATGACCGGCGATGACTGCATCTTGGGAGCTGAAGGTTGCCAGGCGATGCGTAACATCTTTATTCGCGTGATCTATCCTTTCCTTTCATGGTGTGAGAAATATAAAACGCGGTCCTTTAACGTGAATATTATTCGTAATGCGCTTGACGTGAAGTACGGACGCTCGAGGAAGAATACTATTCTGGAGGGAATCGAGCGTTGGGAACTATCTGGCGCCAATTTCCAAAACTTGGACAGGATTCTACAAGATACAATCGAGACGTCGATAATGACTGAAGACGCGGCATTTAATAGTGAGTATTTCACGGACTTGGTCGCCTTCATGAACGGTAGATTACTTATGGATCTATGTAATGAATGTGTGCGTCTGGAGGCAATCCGGCACACTCTCATCATTGTACATGAAACAAGGGGCTGGATTATTGTCAAGGATTTGAATAAGCTGACTTGTCCGCGAATTACGCGTGGCGCTCCCCGGATTCATTACGATACCAGTAAGTAAAACGATTTTGTAATATATAAGAAAATTTGTTTTTTTATATACACGTCTCAATTAAATATTTATTTTTTCCGTAAAAAGAGGATATACTGCTTCATCATGGGTAATAATGATAATACATTTTTTATATTTTTTAAAATGAGATATCAATTCTAAGAGTTCAGTCTTCAACTCTGCGTCTACTGCATTTGTTGGTTCGTCTAATATTAATATCTTACAGGGGTTTACTAAACCACCTATTATATTAGTAATTTGGCGTTGACCACCGGATAATTTTTCTCCCAAACTTCCTACTGTACCGTTATGAATATCCAGATTTTTAAATAACTCTTTAATTTTAGGATATTGAACAATTTCGTCCAAATGCCCATTACACGCGTCGTGATCAGTACATCCATACAAAATGTTATCAATAATTTTAATATCAAATAATTTAGAACTTTGGTTTACATAAGTTACGTTCTTTCTTATATAAGTAGGGTCGACGCTTTCTATATTAATATCATCAATATATATTGCGCCCTCTGATGGTCTATATAATTTTACTAATAATTTGACAAATGTTGATTTTCCCTTTCCTGAAATACCAGTAACACCAATGATTTGATTATCCAAATTTAATTCCAAGTTGAAGTTGTCGAAAATCATGGTTTCGGTTCCAGGATATTTATAAGATATGTTTTCGTATTTTATTTTTTCAAACGCAAGAGTCACTGGTTTATATACTTTGTCCTTTATTTCTTCGTATTCTCCAACCAAATCGGTAAACATATCAGTTACATACTCTAGTTTACCAGCAAATTCAATATAATCAACCAATGATTCGTAATTTCCGCCAAGTCGATCACGATATAACAGCAAAATAGTAAAGAAGGCTATAAAAGTTTCGATATCAATTAGTTTCTTTAGATACAAATAAAACAATCCCGCGATCAACAAAAATATGGTAATATGGAGAATAGAATTAAGCGTCAACACTCGTTCGTCTACCATTTTATAAAACTTGATGGCTTTTTCTGTAGTTTCTTCGCTTTGAGTTGCGTACTTTAGTATTTCGTCCTGGCTTTTTCCGCGATAAATAATCTTTTCAAAATTATTGAACATATCGATCAAAGATTTTTCGTTGGAATTCGCTAGTATTTCGTACTCTTTCCTGAATTCAGTAACTTCATCCCATCCTGTAAACATATAAATTAAAAGGAACATATTACATATGAAGAATACCATACCAAAAAGGACGTTTTTATAGAAAAAATACAAATTGATTACAAACAAAAATACTATATCTGGAAACATATGTACTAATATTCTGTAAAAAACGCCATAGATAGAGTTAGTAATACGATTTATGGGCGATACTAATTTCGCAAAATTTACCGATGACATGTTCTCGTTATTCGACATAATAACGAATTTTACTAATTCCCGTTTTAACCAATTGGGTAATTTGGTAAACAGTAAGTTCTGATAGTATTTGTAAAAATGATAAAAAATGGAGAACAAAATCGTGATCACAATAAAATAAAAATAGTTTAATTTTGCCACATCGACTTTGTTTTTTTGAATACTTTCTATTATTTTTGCAGTAACTATGGATATACCGTTTATTTGAAAAAAATTAATGGCTAGGCTCAATGTCGCAATGATTATAATATACCATTTTTCTTCATCCAAATATTTTTTTAATAAGGTTCCTATCAATTCCATTAATAGTAAATGAGAAAATAAAACTATATAAAATATTCGGTGTTGTTATTTTATTTACATGGAAATTGAGAACTTGGAATCAATCAAGAAAAATGTGGAAATGATGAATAAATTTCATCAGATTGAAATCCTAAAGATATTATCAAAAAACCTGTGTAAAATAAATGAGAACAAAAGTGGTTGCTACATAAATCTGTCTTTTTTGAATAAAGACACGATTCGCGAAATAAATGAGTATATTGAATATACTCGGAAACAAGAGGACTCTTTAACTAAAACAGAGCAAAAGAAGGAGGATTTTAAAAACACCTATTTTATCGAAAAAGAGAATAAAGAGGAAATGGTATTATCATATAACTAAATGACTATTTCGAATTTTAATCTTAGCTATTACCCTAACAAAGTTTTTCCCGTTTATAATATTGATCAATATAAAAAATACATGTTGACCAAAGAGACCAAAGATTCTGTGCTTTATTCCTTTCCTGTCTCCGCGAAACCTATTATTAAAACCGAGAACATTGAGATAGCCAATTCGGGTTCTCAAAACCGTTGGCATTTTCAACCAAAACAAAATGATTCTTTATTTTGGTGTTTGTTTGTACTTAAGTATGGAGAGGCCGAATATAATCGGATTACGCACAATTTTGGGGTGAAAGAGTTAGAGGAAAAACAGCTATTGGCTTTGTTTATTAATAATAACAAGTCGAAAATAAAGGGCACTAATTATAAGGTATCAAATGTCATGATACAAGAGATTCTGTCGGAATCATTAACCATACAAAAAGAAACCAGTTTTAATGTGTTAAATGCAATG
>Ga0114963_10003582_pt1 | contig 10625 bp, 5 predicted proteins | sample C_131016_EF_Meta_FD_87019 | JGI IMG/M metagenome (GOLD analysis project Ga0114963, IMG submission 87019) | Freshwater microbial communities from Lake Croche, Canada to study carbon cycling - C_131016_EF_MetaG | ecosystem: Environmental > Aquatic > Freshwater > Lake | place: Lake Croche, Canada...
AGGGTAATCAAATTAATTCCCGATAAGACAACCAGTGAGGCAATAATAAGCGTTGCCGTATAAATTCCATAAAACCAAACGGCTTCTGCAGGTTCGTGCTCTAGACTATGATTAACACCAAGAACTTCGCTTAATGTTCGCGCGGCTGTAAGGGTAACAACAATAGCACCAACCATTGCTGCACCCGACATTCCCAAGCCGAATAGAAGTTTACCGCCAAAATTACCCAAGAAGGGTGTAATGGCACCGCTGATCTGCTCAACCGTGTCAAGCGATTGATCGCCACCCGCTTTACCGATCGTGGCGGCCGTTGCAACAATCACCGCGGCCATAATGAGCTGGGTCAGTACCGAGCCGATGGCGGTATCGAGACGGGCGAAGCTTAGATCATCCGTCGTAAGCTTGCGTTCAACAACCGATGACTGCTGAAAGAATACCATCCACGGCATCACGACGGCGCCGATATTGGCGGAGAGCAAAAAGAGATATTTGCTGTCGCCCAGCGGCATGGAAACGAGATCGCTCGCTATTTCAGCGCCATTGGGTTGTGACAACCAAGCCACGAGCAAAAAAACCAGTTCGAATAGGCCGAGCCCAATCGCAATGCGCTCAACCGTTAAATAGGTATGGGCATAAGCCATTGCGAGCAAGGCTATGACAACCAAGGATACGGTTATCGAAGGCGGAATATTCAATAAAGCGCCAACACCTGCTAATCCTGATAATTCCGTCAGCAATGCGCCAATGCACGATATGATCAGTGTGCCAGCTGATATCCACGCCCAAAACCGCCCGAAATGTTGACGAATGAGTTGGGCATGCCCCTGCCCCGTCACGATCCCGAGACGAACCGTGAGCTCTTGAACAACATAAAGAACAGGCATCAGGATAAATTGGAGAACAAGAAGCTTATAGCCCCATTGGGCGCCACTTTGCGCGGCAGTTATAATGCAGCCGGCATCAGTATCGGCGAGCATAACGGCCAAGCCCGGACCCGCAACAAGGGCGAACCGCTTCCATGAAAAAGGGCGGGCTGTCGAAATCGCGGTCATCCAATTTCCTCGTATATTGGCCGATGGGTAACGCGCTTAGAGTTAAAATTTACTGACGTAAAGCGCGAAATCTTTCCCTGGAATTTTTCTAATTTCAGAATTCTGCTCAATTACCCTGATCTCATGGGCTCGATGCAGGTTGAATACTATCAGGATACGGGCAGCTTTTGCCCCGATCTCGGTCCCCATATGTCGGTCAAAAAACTCACGATGCTCATCGATTTCTCAAATGAGCCGACGGCTTCAAACTGTGGAACTGACGCAGTTGACGCAACATGAACGGGATCCATAAGTCCCTAATTATCCATTATGTCGCACCGGAGTGACGAGAAAGAGGCGAGCGGGCGGTACAAATCTATGAAATTGTCCAACATTATTCGGAAAATTACGCAGTTAACGAGATAGACGCGCAAAATACATTTTGCTATGGAGAGCCTCTCTTGGCCAATTGAGCTCGAACACGGAAGCCTTTTGCTTCGGCTATCGGGCAGGCTGACCCAGAATTTTCACTTTTTGTCTCAAAGAAAGGTACGACCATGAAAAAGATTGCATTTGCGCTCGCCGCTATCGCTACTTTGGCAGCTCTTCCAGCAGAAGCCACGAATATGAAGGCCAAAGCTGCTCCTAAGAAGGCTGTTGCACCTGTTGCTGCACCTGCTCCTGCCAGCGACGGCTTCCTCGTTTGCGGCCTCTGGGTTGTTCCAGCTCATTGCTCGACACAGGATCGCGTCATCGGCTCGCTCATTGACGGCACCGTCATCGGCGTTGCTGCTGGTTACGCAGCTGTTTGGGGTGGCGCTTCGGTTGCTGGCAGCACGACGGTTGCTGCAACGGTCCAGAACAGCGCCCTTATCGGCGCTGGCGTTGGCGCTCTCGGCGCTGCCGCAGCTGTTACCTCGAAGTAATCAAGTTCCGGCCTAAAAGGTTGGATATCGGATTAAAGCCCCGCTTAGGCGGGGCTTTTTTTATGTGACAAGCCCAACCATTCAGGGATCAGGCCAAGAACCAGCGCGCAGCCTAATAGGATAATAGCGGCGCCTAAGCTTTGGATAAGTGATAATTCTTCACCCAAGAACGCCACGCCGACCAAAGCGGCGACAATGGTAACAATAAATTCAACGCTGATCGCCCGTGTCGCGCCAATTGCGATGATGAGCCGGTAAAACCGGACATAGGTCATGCCGCTCATCACGCAGCCTAAAAAGACGAGCGTGAGATAATCGATAGGCGCGGGAACGCCCGGGACCGGAACAAAATAGAGCAAGGGCAGACTTAATAGGCCACCAAAGAAAAATGACCCGATCGTGACTTCCCACGAGCCCGTCGCCTTAAGCCGATGACTCGCATAATTGCTGCCATAGGCCGCCGAGATACAGCCCAATAGGCAGCTGGCGGAACCGAGCAAAAACTCACCATTGATCGTGACCGCAGGAAAGCCGACGAGCAAAATAATACCCCCGAAGCCTAAAAGAAGCCCGATAAGCCCCCGAAGGCTAATCTTCTCCAAGCCCCACACCTGCCCGATCACCATGGCAAAAAGTGGAATGGTTGCGACGATGATGGCCGCCATTGCGGTACCAATTCGCGGAATAGCAAAGGAAATGCCCAGCAATTGACCGGCAACGGCCGTGGCACCAACAACCGCAAAGGGCCACCAGCCGGCATTGAAATTGAGAGGTCGACGGGTTGCCTTCGCCATGAGCCACACGGCCGCCATGGCCACAAGCGCCCGCAAAGAAACGGCCCCGACCCAACCAAAGGCGTGGCTCACAATACGGACAAACAAGAAGGAGAAGCCCCAGGCCAGAGCTAGAAAGAGATAATCAGCTAGATCGCGCGGTTTCATTCAGACCCATTTCCAAAGGAGCAAGCCTTCGTAACACGCTATAGATCTCTTGTCCTATTGTGGTTCAAGCCACTAAGGCCTTGCATGGTACCCGACGATTGACGCAAACAACACCCGATTAGCCACTTAAACTCGATAGAGCAGGGTAAAGCCTCATGAGCCGCAATTCCGTCCAAGCCTTTCTAACGGCCCATGCGCCCGACATCACCATCATCGATACGCCAGAAAGCTCCGCAACCGTTGCAGAGGCTGCCGCCGCCCATGGCGTTGAACACGCTCAAATTGCCAAAACACTTGGCCTATGGCTTGGCGAAGAGGTCATTTTAATCGTCATGAGCGGAAGCGCTCGCATCGATAACCAGAAATATCGCGGACAGTTCGGCCAAAAAGCCCGCATGTTGAATGCCGAAGACATTGTGGAAAAGACGGGACATCCGGTTGGCGGCGTTTGTCCGTTTGGACTGCCCCAGCCTTTGCGGGTGTTTGCCGATATTTCATTGCAGCAGTTTCCCGTGATCATTCCGGCGGCAGGCGGCGTGCAATGTGCCCTTAAACTATCGCCTCAACGTTTGGTTGATCTGGCTCAGGCCGAATGGGTCGACGTGGCGCAATAAACGCCGCCTCCCCTTGGCCCAATGCGGGTGATAAGACCTGTGAGCTATAAAAATCGACCCCATAGCCGTTCTAATAAGTGAACAAGCGTGAGGTTTGATGTGAGAGTCACCTTTAATCCCAATGTTGCACGGGTAACCCCCATTCGGCGTGTTTTGCCGAAATACAGTGCGCGTTCGGCCGAGAAGATCGACGATCAAGATGAAAGCGCTTTCGAAGCGGTTTCAATCACCATTTCTCCGGAAGCGCAGGCGCGCGCCTTAAAAGAAAAAGAAGAACGCGAGCGCCGCGAAGGCAAACGCAGCTTTTGGGATGCCGTAGTTAAAGCGGTGGCTGGCTAGCCCATTAGAGAGCGTATAGGCTCCGTTTGATCACGAGGGCCTGAGAGGCTTCAAAGACCTTCTTCAAGCATTTTAAAGTCGCTATAAGATAACGATGAGTCCTTTCAAGGTCGAAAGGATGGGTTTGTTATTTATAGTGAGGGTTTAAATTGGCTATTCTCGCGCTCTTTCAATTCGAGCCGTACTGCTCGCGTGAATGCGGTGCTGGGATTATTAGCGCTTTATCGGCTCATCACACCATCGAATTGATTACTCGACATGATCTACTGATCGAAAAGCTATTGCGTTTCGACATGGTTATTTTTCCAGGTGGACGAGGGGATGCGAGTGATTTTCAACAACTTCTCAAAACAAGAAAGCCTGTCATTCAATCTTATCTTGACCAAGGCGGAACTTATCTTGGGATCTGCATGGGAGCCTATTGGGCCGACAGCGCCTATTTTGATCTGATCGGCGACACACGCTGTGTTCAATATATTACGCAGCCGAAAGCAGAAATCAGACGTTCCTTTCCAACGACCATACGCGCCGATTGGAAAGGCAAGGCCGAGAAGTTTTATTTCTTTGACGGCTGCGCCTTTATCGGTTCAGATCCAGCGCTAGAAATCCATGCCCGCTATGCCAATGGTGATCCTATGGCCGTCATCAAAGACAAGGTTGGATTGATAGGTTGTCACCTCGAAAGTGAATTGGACTGGTACACTTCAAAAGAGATGAAAGCAGCGTGGCATGCGTTGTCACACCATCGTCTATTAGCCGAATTTGTCGATGACTTATTAAGGCGTCGTTCTCCTGATAAAATGAAGAGCGGAGATTTAGCTAAGCCGTTATATAAGGTCGATGCCGAGGACATAAAATCAGGGCAGCGTTATTTGAATACTGAATTAGATATTTTGAAAAACGCGCTTCAGGAAATCGAAAAGGAAACGTCAATATTCACTCAAGGCACCTTTAAAAAAATCAACGAAATTGCTCGCCGGGCGCTTAGAACTAAACCAAACTCAAATGAGTGATAGAATTGGTTTATTGAGTTAATTGCACGCTATCAAAACAATGGCGCATCCAGGAAGCTTTTACCTTAATCGCGTTCGTCCAAACTATAATGCCATATTGATGAAGTCGCCGAGCTGTCTAAAACCTCGCCGATTATCGACGCCTTTTTTGGTCTAAACTATCGATTAGGCGATGATTTAACAAATAAGATAATTACAAAATCAACCAGAAATCAGCCATCTCAACGGCATCCCAAACACGAAAATTTGATCACCCTACTTGTGTCGCCCGTCGACTAACACCATTAGCAAAACATCCTAAGCTTCTCGAGAGGACTCAGACCCTTAGCTATTCAGTGCCGTCGTTTGAGTTGCCGTTAGACCAGCCGTTTGAACCGTGGTCAGCGCAGCAACTTGTGTCGTTGTAAACGCTGCAAGTTGAGCGGTAGACATCGTATCAAGCTGAGCTGTTGTAAGTGCTCTAACTTGAGCTGTTAACAGATTGGCCAACTGAGCAGTCGTCACTCCAGCAATTTGATCTGTTGTCAGAGCCTTAATCTCTGCGGTCGTTAAGACTACCGCCTGTGCTGTCGTCATTGCAACAAGATCAGATGTCGTAATCGATACGACCTGAGCAGTAGTCAAATTAGCGATCTGGGCGGTCGTTAGGTTAGCAATCTGTGCGGTTGTTAAGGCTGCAAGATCAGACGTCGTAATTGAAGCCACTTGATCAGTGGTCAACGCCGCTATTTCGGCCGTGGTCAATGCAACAATCTGAGAAGTTGTCAGGTTAGCGACCTGCGCTGTTGTCAGGGCAGCTATTACAGACGCCTTAAGGGCTGCCACTTGATCCGTTGTCAGATTTGCAATCTGCGCTGTCGTCAAGATGGCGATCTGGGCCGTCGTTAGCGCCCTAAGATCAGACGTTGTAATCGAAGTAACTTGAGCTGTCGTTAACTTAATAATCTGAGCCGTTGTCAAATTCGCAACTTGTGCCGTCGTCAATGCGGCAATCTGAGATGTTGTTAGGTTGGCCACCTGTGTCGTCGTTAACGCTGCTATCTCAATAGTCTTGAGCGCTGCAACTTGATCAGATGTCAGATTAGCTATCTGAGCTGTCGTCAGACTAGCGATCTGGGCAGTCGTAAAGGCTCGTAGATCAGAAGTCGTAATAGACGCAACCTGATCAGTCGTCAGATTAATAATCTGGGCTGTTGTCAGCGCTGCGATCTCACTGGTCTTAAGGGCTGCTATCTGATCCGATGTCAAATTAGCTATCTGTGCAGTCGTCAAATTGGCTATCTGAGACGTTGTCATGGCAGCGAGATCGGCTGTCTCGATCGCTGCAACTTGTTGTGTCGTAAGAGCTGCAACCTGATCCGTTGTTAAATTTGCGATTTGGGCGGTCGTCAATGCAGCAACCTGATCCGTCGTCAAATTAGCCAACTGCGCCGTTGTCAAGGCGGCGATCTCGATCGTCTTCAGAGAAGCAACCTGATCCGACGTCAAAGCAGCAACTTGGTCGGTCGTCAGGTTGGCAATCTGGGAAGTCGTCAGCGCACGTAGATCAGATGTTGTAATTGACGCAATTTGATCGGTCGTCAAAATTGCGACCTGAGCCGTCGTCAACGCCGCGACCTCATTGGTTTTAAGCGCTGAAACTTGAGCTGTGGTCAGATTTATAATCTGAGCTGTCGTGAGATTGGCAATTTGAGCCGTGGTCAATGAGGCGATCGCAGAAGTCTTAATTGCTGCAATCTGATCCGTTGTCAGATTAGCGAGCTGAGCGGTCGTCATATTCGCGAGCTGAGCCGTCGTTAGAACTGCAACTTGGTCCGTTGCTAAATTCGCAACCTGAGCGGTCGTCAATGCTGCGAACTGGGAAGTTTTTAGAGCCGAAATCTGGGCAGTCGTAATGGCAGCAACCTGATCAGTGGTCAAATTATAGATTTGTGACGTTGTGAGGGTAGCAACACTCGCCGACGTAATCGCTGCAATCTGATCGGTCGTCAAATTACTGAACTGGGACGTCGTGAGGGCAGCCACAGCGGATGTCTTTAGAGTAGCAACCTGAAGCGTTGTAAGCGCTACCACCTGGTCGGTCATCAATGTTGAGATCTGAGCCGTGGTTAAAATTGCAATGTCCGATGTCGTAATGGCCGCAATCTGATCGGTGGTCAATTTGGTAAACTGAGACGTCGTTAAGGCAGCTATTTCCATTGTATTAAGAGCTGCAATCTGCGCCGTCGAAAGATTTATTACCTGTGCCGTGGTCAGTGCCGCGACCTCTAAGGTCTTAAGTGCGGATATTTGGGCTGTAGTAAGTGCCGCAACCTGATCTGTCGTTAAATTTGCAATCTGGGACGTGGTCAATGCAGCGACCGCCGCTGTATTTAGCGCCGCCACCTGATCAGTCGTCAAATTTGCAAACTGCGAAGTCGTTAGCGTCGATACAGCGGAGGTTTTAAGCGCTCCTACCTGGGACGTGGTTAGAGCTGATATCTGGCCGGTCGTTAATTTAACAAACTGAGACGTCGTCAGTGCCGCAAGACTTGTCGTTGTAACCGCTGCAATCTGAGCGGTCGTCAAATTTGCAAACTGTGATGTCGTTAGGGCAGCCACCGCCGAAGTCTTGAGAGCTGAAACCTGAAGCGTAGTCAGATTTGCAATTTGAGATGTAGTGAGTGTTGCGATGACCGAAGTCTTAAGTGCGGAAACTTGTATAGTCGTCAATGATGCAAACTGATCGGTCGTCAGATTGGCGACCTGCGCCGTGGTCAAAGATGCAATGTCAGATGTTGTAATTGCAGAAATCTGATCCGTCGTCAGGTTAGAGAACTGAGCTGTTGTTAGATTAGCGATCTCAGCCGTTGTCATTGAAGCGATCTGAGACGTGGTCAAATTGGCGACCTGCCCCGTGGTTAGTGCCACGACCTCAATGGTCTTCAGGGAGGAAATTTGAGCTGTCGTGAGCGCTGCAATCTGATCTGTTGTCAAATTTGCAATCTGGGACGTGGTTAGCGCAGCAATTCCAGCGGTCTTAAGTGCCGCAATTTGTTCCGTTGTTAGCGCCACAAACTGATCCGTGGTCAAGGTTGCGACCTGCGCCGTCGTCAATGCGGCAATGTCAGATTTCGTTATCGCCGTCACTTGGTCGGTCGTCAGATTTACAAGCTGGGCCGTTTTAAGTGCCGCTATCTGAATTGTCTTAAATGCCGCAATTTGATCCGTGGTCAAATTAGCAATCTGAGACGTTGTTAGCGCCGCGATGGTATTGGTCTGAAGTGCGGCAAACTGGGATGTTGTTAGATTGGCGATCTGAGCGGTAGTTAAAGCCGCAACTTCAATAGTTTTGAGTGCCGATATCTGAGATGTCGTCAGCGCGGCAATCTGATCCGTCGTCAAATTTGCAATCTGAGAAGTCGTCAGAGCAGCTACTGAGGATGTATTAAGAGCTGCAATCTGTTCCGTTGTTAGTGCCGCAAACTGATCGGTCATCAACGTTGCGACCTGACCCGTCGTCAAGGCGGCAAAATCAGATTTGGTAATTACTGAGACCTGGTCGGTCGTTAATTTTGCAATCTGGGACGTCTTAAGTGCAGCCACCTGAGCTGTCTTAAGTGCTGCAATTTGATCTGTCGTCAAATTTGCGATCTGGGACGTTGTCAACGCTGCGATGGTATTGGTCTGCAGTGCTGCAAACTGAGACGTTGTTAGATTGGCCACCTGCGCAGTTGTAAGGGCGGCGACCTCAATGGTTTTTAGAACGGCTATCTGAGTTGTCGTCAACGCCGCAATCTGATCCGTCGTCAAATTTGCAATCTGGGAAGTCGTCAGAGCAGCTACTGAAGACGTATTGAGGGCTGCAATCTGCTCCGTCGTTAAAGCAGCAAACTGGTCCGTCATCAACGTTGCGACCTGGCCCGTCGTCAAAGCGGCAAAATCAGATTTTGTAATCACCGAAACTTGGTCGGTCGTCAATTTCGCAATCTGGGACGTCTTAAGTGCAGCTACCTGAGCCGTCTTAAGTGCTGCAATTTGATCGGTGGTCAAATTTGCAATCTGGGACGTTGTCAACGCTGCGATAGTATTGGTCTGAAGGGCTGCAAATTGGGACGTGGTCAGATTGGATACTTGGGCCGTGGTTAGTGCCGCGACCTCGATGGTTTTCAAAGCGGATATTTGTGTTGTAGTCAGTGTTGCAATCTGATCCGTCGTCAAATTTGCAATCTGGTACGTTGTAAGCGAAGCAACGGAAGCTGTATTAAGTGCTGCAATCTGTTCCGTCGTTAATGCCACAAACTGGTCCGTGGTCAACGTTGCGACCTGTGCGGTTGTTAATGCCGCAATATCAGACTTTGTAATCGCTGAGACTTGGTCTGTCGTTAATTTGGCAAGTTGCGACGTCTTGAGTGCAGCTACCTGCGCTGTCTTAAGAGCTGCGATTTGATCGGTTGTCAAATTCGCAACCTGGGACGTTGTAAACGCCGCAATATCATTGGTCTGCAGTGCTATAAATTGAGACGTCGTAAGATTTACAACCTGCGCCGTGGTCAGTGCCGCGACCTCGATGGTTTTAAGAGCGGATATCTGAGTGGTAGTCAACGCCGAAATCTGATCCGTCGTCAAATTGGCAATCTGAGAAGTCGTTAATGCAGTGATCGCAGACGTATTAAATGCTGCAATCTGATCCGTCGTTAAATTAGTAATCTGAGAAGTGGTTAGTGCTGCGACAGATGCAGTATTAATTGCCGCAACCTGAGAGGTCTTAAGCGCTGCAACCTGGTCCGTCGTAAACTTAGCAATCTGGGTCGTTGTTAGCGCAGAAACACTTACCGTGGTAATCGCCGTAATCTGATCCGTCGTCAAATTAGCAAATTGGTAAGTCGTCAGTGCAGCGACAGCAGCGGTCTTAAGAGCCGAAACCTGCAGTGTTGTCAGAGCCGCAAACTGATCCGTCGTGAAATTTGACACCTGAGCCGTAGTCAAAGCAGCAATATCGGTGGTTGTAATTGCCGCAACTTGGTCGGTCGTCATATTAGCGAGCTGCGACGTCTTGAGTGCAGCTACCTGAACCGTCTTAAGTGCTGCAATTTGATCGGTGGTCAAATTAGCGATTTGAGACGTTGTCAAAGCAGCGATGCTATTGGTCTGCAGGGCAGAAACCTGTGATGTTGTCAGAGCCGCCAACTGATCCGTGGTCAACTTAACAATCTGCGCCGTCGAAAGTGTGGCAATGTCAGATGTCGTAATCGCTGCAACCTGATCGGTGGTCAATTTGACAATCTGAGACGTCGTCAAAGCGGCAATCTCGGAGGTGTTAAGGGAGGCAATCTGCGACGTTGTTAAATTGGATACCTGCGCAGTGGTTAATGCGGCGACTTCGATGGTTTTAAGCGCGGAAATCTGGGCTGTCGTCAGCGCTGCTATCTGATCTGTAGTCAAATTAGCAATTTGAGCAGTCGTTAGTGCCGCAACGGTCGAAGTTTTGAGTGCTGCAATTTGATCCGTCATCAAATTAGCGACCTGAGACGTTGTGAGCGCAGCGATCTGAGCGGTCTGAAGAGCTGCGGCCTGAATCGTCGTTAAGGTCGCCAACTGATCGGTCGTTAGCTTAACGATCTGCGCCGTGGTAAGCGCTGACACTCCAGCTGTTGTTAATGCTGCGATCTGATCAGTCGTTAATTTGGCAATCTGGGAAGTGGTCAGCGCAGCTACCGCAGAGGTCTTAAGCGCGGAGAACTGAGCCGTCGTCAAATTAGCCATCTGAGACGTTGTGAGC
>Ga0114963_10003583_pt1 | contig 10624 bp, 14 predicted proteins | sample C_131016_EF_Meta_FD_87019 | JGI IMG/M metagenome (GOLD analysis project Ga0114963, IMG submission 87019) | Freshwater microbial communities from Lake Croche, Canada to study carbon cycling - C_131016_EF_MetaG | ecosystem: Environmental > Aquatic > Freshwater > Lake | place: Lake Croche, Canada...
GGCATTAGGCGAACTTCTGATTTGATAGTGTTGTCGCTGTTTAAAACGTCGTTTATACGTAGGGCAGCAACTTCACCTACTCGCATACCTGCGTAATGCGTCAGTAGCAACATAGCGCGATTACGTGCTGAATGCCTACGCGAGCCAACGTGATCTAAAACCCTGCGTAGTTCTTGTGGATTTAAAACTCTAGCTTGTGACATCTGTTTCTCCTCAAAATATATTAAATACAGAGCTACAGTATGTTTTCTTATGTTTGGTTAGAGCAACCGAAAATGGCTAAGAAAGAACCTTCCAAAATTCAAAGACTTAGCTAATTTCATAATCTTTTGCTTATTAGATTATGTTTTCGTGGCATTTTCGCCACGATCTTTCATGATGTATTTATCAGCCCTACAAGCTGTTTGATTTCGGGTTCAGCTATCTATGTAACAGATACTTCAAGATCGCTGCTTATAAGAAGGATTTAAAAGCGAGCTTGCACTCGCTTGTGTTTCGCTCACGCTCACACATTCTTTTTCTTTGAATTTGTTTTGATTGATTTTCGCTAGATTCAACCTACACTGAGCCTTAAGCAGCAGGCTCAGTAATAGGAAAGGACTTTCGCTGAGTTCTTCCTACACCACTTAGGGCACAACCCGATTGGGTAAGGGCGGTTTTGCTATCTCCTTTTATGTGCGGCCGTAAAACGCAACAATGACATAAGCATTAAGTGGCTACCGATGTCGTGTTCGCAAGTTGCTGTGTAAGCAGAGCTTGCTCGTGATCCTGTAGTTATCAACTACGATCTTTGTGCTAAAAATATTCTTGTATCAATTAGCTAGCAAGGCTAATGGCGTCCTGTTAAGGATAGTGATACCAAGTCTCTGCTACTGCCCAGAATTTCCATGACTGCGACTCTAAGTCCAGCTTTAGGGTGACATAACGACTGAGTGCCACTGCTCTTGTATCAGTAGTAATTTATAAAGTTATTTAGCTAAACCTAATAAAAGAAGAGTAGATCTGGCTGAAATTTATTAGATCTCTGTGGCTTTTGACAAAAAGAGGTTGTCCATCCAAAACCTCTGACAATAAATTAAGTGTGCCCATTCAACTTATAGGAGAAATCGATGAGCACATTAAACAGTTTGAAAATGGTTAATTCTAAAAAGCCAACCAGTATTCCACCAGTACTGCATCGCCGTAATAAATTGGCTAACAAAGTCTGGGAACAGCTCCAACTAGCTAAAGCCAATAAAGAAGGTGGCACGTTTACTGTAAAGAAATTTAAGACAATTAAAGACAGTGATGGTGCACGCAAAAACATTGAACATGAAAAGCGTATTCGTCAGTGGTGGTTTGTAGCCGCTGATGGCAAAGTTTGCTTAAACGTTCGCTATGGCGCCAAGATCATTGAGTTTGCCAAAGGCAAAACTGCTGTAGAAGTAAATTCAGCAGACGAGCTAATTAAAGCCTTGGAGATTATTAAGGTCGCCGTAGAAGCTGGGGAGTTAGATGCCCAGATTGAAGCAGCCAGTGGCGCAGTACGTGCTGGCTTTGGACGATAAAGCCAAGCGGCCTTTAAAAGGACACTTCTTACAAAAGAGCTTGATTAAAACTAGGGGCGCCATACATGGCGCCCCATAGTCGGGGCGAGCTAGCTCCGACGTTCTAGCGAAGCACGAGACGTCTACACCGGCCCCTGCTGGGGCGTTTTTGGTGTAACGACGTCAATGAATTTCTCGCCTGCTGGCGGGATTAGAAATGAGTTGGGTGCTGAAGCCCACTTCGCAGAGGCGAGCCACATGGCCGAGAGCCGAATGCGACATGATTTATTTGTCTCAAGATAAATATAAGAAAAGGAGACAGTAATGAAAATGAATGAAATTATGAGCGTGGATGAAAAACTCAAGTTAGCCAACTTGATTTTTAGCAATACATTTAAAGAGCTAACACGTGAAATAACACAGGCGCACGCACTTAGAGCTCAGCCTGTAACCAAGCCAATTGCCAAGGTTGTGCCCACCAGGACCAAGACTAGGGCCCCTAAACGAGCACCCATGGCGCCAGCACCCAAGCCATTACCAAAACCTAAGCCTTTAGTGCAAACACCTACACAAATGCATCATCAACAGCAAAAGAGTCAGCAGGACTATGCAAAGGCGGTTAAAAATACTTTTGATAAGGATGCAGCCAAGATGCCCAAGTCATTACAGCCATTGCCTACTAATGTCATTAGCCCTATTGGCGGGACTGACCCAGAGTTACATAAAAAGCTGGATACAGCAAATCATCAAAAAGATCTGCAAAATCGCGGTTACGGTTCAAAACCCCGCTTTCCTGAGTGATTTTCTAGTTATTCAAATTGGGGTTTTGATTCACTAGACAGGCATAGTTTAAATAAATGCTGTCAGATGGCTAATCACCTGATGATTATAAGCGTCGATTTAATCGACGCTTATAAGAAGCTTGATAGCTTATCGTCTAATAAACCCAACATATTCGAAATCAAAATTTTCCTCAAAATACTCACCAAATTGATTGAGAAAATCATCACTTAAATAAAGTTTCTTACGGTTTGATTTATTAAATGCGTAGTCTTTATTAAATACTAGCATTGGTAATTTATAGGAGTTATGTTCGTACGTACCAAATGCAACTTTTGGCACAAATACGTGCTCATTTAAAAAGATAAAAAAAGAAAGATCGAAATAATCTTCCCCATGTTTATTTTTCTTTAGCAGAACATTATTCAGTAAATTTTTGAGGCTATGGGAGTAGGCTAAATCAAAAGAACAGTCCCACTCAATTGCTCTTTCATTAATAATTTCTTCAAATTTTGCATTGATAGAGTTACCAAAATGAAGTTCAATCATCTAATGATTACGCTAAAAGCAGCTCTACAGTTTTGAGATTTAAGTCTTTGCAGATGAGCACGCCTTAGAGATAACAGCGCTTTCTATTGAGCTTATTTTGAATCTGCGGCCCCAATCTTTTCTTCCTTCATAGTCATGTGACTGCTCAAGCTTACCCGTACCATTTGTGCCAGACCATATGTCAATATGGAGAAGCCGCTCTTTATTTTCAGAGCACCAAATTTCTTGTGTCGCAATATTAGATAAAAACGTGTAAGGCTTATTAGGGTCGACTGAATTTCTTGGCGTTTTAAAATTCTTCAGAACCTTTACTGTTGCAATATCGCCCGTTTTATTTATTGTGGCCGGATCGTAATACATTTGAAATGTTCTTTCATCGGAATGGCCAACTTCTATCCACTCTGCGAAAACTGTATTTGAGGTCAGGATAAAGAATGTAGAAAAAAGCATTCTGTAGAAAGTATTATTCACGCTCATACCTCTTTAAGTATCCAATCTTTATAGTGTCTGCAAAGATTAGCTATAACTGAAAATGCTAAAAAGATTGTGTAGACAGCTAGAAAAAACTGACTAATCATCAGGGAGCCGGGACTAAACATATAAGTTAAGCAATAAATTAATAGTACAAAACTGGCGCCAATAATTACATAAAGATAATTTTTAACCAACAAGCCGATAGTAATTGCTATTGCAGCTAAACCTACATTTAGAACCATATGATGAGTTAGAAAATGCCAATAATCATTAGCCTCATCCAAGAAGGCGTTGCCAAGAAAAAAGGCGATTATCAATAAAAGTAATGCCAGCAGGTTTGGGAATAATGTTTTCATTCAACCACCTTAATCGGGTAATTGCCAAAATATCTATTTACTTGTTCGCTTGAAAAACCCTTGAAGCCGATGCTTGAGTAGATTTTCATTCTTGCATCGTATGCTTTATCAGCTAGAAATGGATTGGCTGGCCCAGGATTTTTGCTCCCTCTTGCTTCCATTGCCAATGCAAAACCTTTGTCAAGCCATTTTGCTGCCTTGTCATACAACATACACTCTCTCACTAATTCAACTTCGTTTGGTTTTGACAATGCATTGTCATAACACTTTTGAACATCAACAGTAACGGCAGATATTCCGCCCTCTTGGAATTTAGATTGAAATCGAGCGGCAAATTTTTTAATTGTTTGCTGAGAAATATCTCCTAATATTGATGGCCCAGTTGGTTGTACTTGGGCAAAGCAATGAAGGCTAGTGATAAGCGTTATAAAGATAAAAAATATTTTTATATTTTGTCGATTGAACATAATCAGCCTCTGTTAATTAATTCTATTTTGCACATGCACTTCCTTCCTCTGGTAAATAGCAGAATGTATTGCTACCCGCCCTTTCACAACCTTCTTTTGCTGTTTTTTCGGCCTCCCATTTAGTATCGGCTATAGCTCCATACCTATGGGTTGTACTTTGATAGAGCGCAAGACACCTATAAGGGCCGCTAATCATCTTCGTGCAGGGAGAAATAGCACCTCTTTTAGAGCAAGAAGCCTTCGCTGAAGCTTCTGCCGAAGCTTGTGTTGCGAAGCCTGCAGCCCATGAAAATGCAGCTGAACTGGGGTCAGTATATATAGCAGCGTAACCATAAGGAGCGGCTTCTGGTGCTGGTACTGAAGAAGCCGGGGGAGTCTTTTGCACCCCATTCTTATCAGTGGCAGATACATAAGCTGCCTCGATATCAGCACAGCTTATGTTAGGTTGACTTGCAGGCAAATTACCAGTGTATGCAACATCACTAGAGGGCCTTAGTGGATCCCTTTGTAGGTTTAATAACAATATTCTTTTGTCTTTACGTTCGCTGCATGAAGAAGAGTAGGTATATAACAAAACTTTTTGAATAGTCAGATTTGTGGGGTTTTTTAGCCTAATTGTTAACTGACGTCGATTTTGCGATGTTATAAACCATGCATTATCTTCTTCCATTTTTCTAACATCATCTAAGGGAAGCGAGACGAGCGATGAATTTAAGTAGTTGCCGAACTCTGAAATATTTTTTGCTACAAAAATTTCAGTTATGTTTGCCTTGATGATGGTCCCCGCTGACATTCGAGAAACCAAATTAGAAGTCTTTGTTTGAAACGACTGTTTGCCTGGATTATTGGCGAAGTAGATTAAACAAACAATGCCAATAATGAAAAGCCCAACCAACCAAGTTATGAGGGTTTTCGAACTTAAAGGGGCGTTGGTGGGTAATGGTGAAGAATAGCTTGGCGAGTGAATTGGCGGAACTTTTGTAGAGGATTTACTCTTTGTCGTCTTGGAGTCAGGAATATTTGTCAACTGACACTCTGGGCATGGTTTTCCCATGAACCTCATGTGTCGAATGTCGTATGGATGTTGGTCGCAACGCGTTAGCTGTTTATTTTGAAGTAAGCCTTCTAAGTGCTCTGCCCATTCCTCTGAAGTCGGCCTATATCTTGGCAGGCCCATAAAAGCCTTATCAAATAATTCTCGGGTAGAGTCATCAAGACAGTTATGAACACTCTGTGGCCTTGATTTAATTCTTGGATCAGGAACAACCCCATGAGGATATAGGCCTTGAGCGGCCTTTTCATCATTAGTTGCAGCAGTTACTTGACCTGTCGGTATGCCTTGGAATGGATGAATACCACCGTTTAGTAGCTGAAAGATGATTGTTGCCAGAGCATATCTGTCATGATATTCGCCTAAATCTTTAGCACTTTTATGCCCTCTAAATGCTTCTGGCGATATGTAGTCTGTTGAAAGCAGTTCCGCAGGAAATCTTTCACCATCGTTACCATTAATGGAAAAACCATCGCAGTCCAATAATGTGACCGCATGAGTGCGCTTAAAAACCCTGATATTTTGGGGTTTGCAGTCTACAAAACAATGCTGATGGCTATGTAAATCTGCAATTAATCTACTCAGATTTGCAGCTATTTCTATCTTGTATGAGAGTGCCACCTCTTCAGGAGAGTTTAATTTCTTACCTAAATTCTTATCGTAGTAATGATCTAAGGTAAACGATTCTTGTTGGTCAATCAATGGCATAACATAACCAACTGCTTGGCCAGCGCTATCTTGAATGATACTTATTGGCCATGAGTACTGAGGGTATTCAATTCCAGCTGTGACCCTAGTTAGATTGCTAGGAGGGTTTGCTAACATCGCCCCAATTTTTTTGAGATCTAGCTTACTTTTATCGTGAAATATTTTTGCAGCATATGACTTACCATTTACGGATGATTTATATACAGTTGCAGTGGCTCCCTTGCCTAATGGGGCATCTGTATAGACATTAACTTTCTTGACGCCGTTAATAGGAGTTTTAAGTTGATATTCCAATTGGCGCCTTTAGATCTAGCTTAATAAACTTACCAATCGCTTCATAAAGATCATGGTCTAAATAAAGAACTGCTAAGAAAGTTATGCTTACTATAACTAAAAAAAGTAACGATAACAAAAACCATTTTTTAATATTTTTCTTTGACTTGATCTTTTTTATAGATTTAGTTGTGTTGGGCTGATTTGTAGCCGTAACTTCAGTTCGTTGTTGCGCTTTAGGCATTAGCACTACAGGATCTTTGCTAAAACTGAACTGCCTATCTTTTTTATCAAAAATTAAGTGATCTCTGAAAAAGAAAATAATAGTTTTATCATCATTTGTGACTTTATTTGCCTGTTCGTCACTTAGGATTCTTTCAATATGAGCATTCCATTCTTGTGCGTCACATTTTGTTAGATGTTCTATAAATGAAAGAATGAACTCTTGTTTTGGGTTATTAGCATAGTCTAAATAGAATGAGCTTCCTCCATCTGTTCCAAGTAGCATCCAATCTAGTGGAGGGAGCGGAGTAATGCGTAAATGCTTAACCCAATCACCTTCGGTGATAAAGAAAGTTTCGTTTGAATATTCACCGTTTTCTGGCTTGGACATGAATATTTCATCATCTAAGGTTACATTGTTTTTCTCAACTTTGACCTTTCCTCCCAGTAGAGACCCATCACCGATATGAATAGCAAAACCACCGTTATCACTCATCAAAAATGCAACTAAAGTAGTGTGAAAGTCTCTTAGATCATCACCGCCGGCCGCAGTCCTCAACTCATCTCTTACATTTAATACTTGTTGAATAACAAAATCATTAATCCAGGCTCCTGGCTGCCTATTTGCTATTTCGTTACTCAGTAGAATTAATTTTTTAGCAAATGTTTTTGCGACAAGATTTGAGCCGGCCTCGGCATATTTTGCACTTCCTGCCCCATCACAAACTGCTACAGCGAGCCACTTACCATCAGCGCTGTGCTCTATATCGAATGCATCTTGACAGGGCGTTCCAGTCACTTGGTGTGACGAACCAATAACGCTTGCTGATCCAAGTAACCAAGTCATTAATTAAATTCCTACGTGGCGCCATGGATCTGTTGAGGGCAGCTCTAACTTATCGCCCGGCCTGCTGCGAGAAGCTGCGCTAAGACTTGCACTTAACCAAACAAACAGTTCTCTAAATTTCATACCTTCAAGTTGGAGTGGCGGCTTAGAGCTGATTTCTGCAACCTTAGACATATTTGCGCCTTCAACGCCAATCGTAAAGATTTCAACCTTTCTTCCGGCTTCAGCTTCTCTGCATTCGCGAACAGCGGCAGCCCACTCTTCATTAGTATCTGTAGGTTCGCCATCTGTGATTACCATCATCCATGGACGTGTATAAGAAATGCCAGATTGATTTAGATTTTTCTTGGCTTGCTCGACAATCTGTAATCCGATTCTCATTGCTCTACCTAGCGGTGTTGATCCGTCAGCTTTCAGCGGGAAAGCTTCAAAATGGGTTGCATCAGTCCAATCCATCATAAGATCAGCTTCATTTTGTGGACCACCAGCAGTAACAATGGCAAGTTGAACGCGAACTAATGCGGTGGAATCCTCTTTTAAGGATTGCTCAAGTAGTTTTATGCCTTCATTAAGAGCACCAATTCGTGTGCCACCATTTGAAGTGGCTGTTTGCATGGAGCCTGAGGTATCCAAAATTAAAACGCATGGTGTCCTTTGGTTTGGATTATCCGAATAATCAATCGTCATTTGTTACCTCTTTAATAAATCTGGTTATGAATTTATACGTGTACTACATCCCAATTTGCTTCTAATTGCTTTTTATGTTCTTTACCAAGTTCTTCAGCAATGCATACGAATGCATCCTCAATCAATTCTTTATCGCGCAAAATATCTATTTCTTTGTCAGTTCGCCCATAAGACTGTGGAGAGAAGGCTCCATTTGGTAGGATGTAAAAACTGACCCACATCTTTTCTAGAGTGGCTTTTTTAGCTGCTAAATTAACAGACCATGGCGCAGCAGGTCCGCCTCTCGCATTCACCTTTTTGATTACCTCAGCAAGTTCAATTGAACTTTGTTTATGTAAAGCAAATTGGCGCTTTACATCACTCAAAGATAAAAGATGGTTACCATCGGGGCGCCATGGTAGCCCAAGCCGTTGCAATAACGCCCATGCCTCTAAAACTCTTTCGGTTGCAGTTGGAATAGGGGTATCGCCAGAAATCCAGCGCTGTATGGTTCTTAGGTTAATGTCTAATAAGTTAGCCAATTCTTGGGTAGAAATACCCAAATAGGCCATTGCTTCTTTAATTGATCCGCTATTCATTATTTAATTCTATGTGACAAAATGTCACTTGTCAAGTGTATATTATGTCATATATACTATTACCAATTAAACCAAAGGGGAAGCCATGAGCGGTCACTATTGCACAGGTTGCGGCAAATCTTTAATGCCAACAATGCGTATTTGTCCTGAATGTGGGAATAAGAGTTTTTCGCCAACTCAACCAGCGATTGCCAAGCCAACAGGAACAACTTCGTTCGGTCAGCCAAATAGTGCAATTAATGCGGCAACATCAAATGCTGTATCAGGCCCAGCATTGATACCAGCAAGCAATGGCCGACGTTTTTTAGCTTCCATGATTGATGGGGCAATACTTAGCGCTATTTTTGCCATAGTTGCAGCGGCTATTGGAGCGCTATTTAAAGGCGGCGGCGAAAGTGCGATAGGGGCATTCTTTTGGGCTTATGGATCCATAAGCTATACCATCCATATTGCCTACTTAACCTATACACAAAGCTCTGTTAAAGAAGCAACAATTGGAAAACGTACCACTGGACTAAGAATTTTGACCACTCAAGGCGAAAGGCTCAGTCCTTACCAAGCCTTTGGTAGAGCCCTGCTTCAAGTATTCCTCCCAATAGTAGGCATTATTTTTGTTGCACTAAGCACGGCAGGAGTGTCATCACTATTTAACAACGAGGCTGGTGGAGCAATTGCTATTGTTGGATGTTTGGCGGTATTTATAGGCCCATTCATCACCGTCTTCTTTACTAAGAATCATTTAACGGTGATGGATATGATTTGCGGAACTCGCGTGGTAATGAAATAGAGACGGGCATTAAATGAAAAAACTAATCTGTTTATTATTCCTATGCTTTGCTGGGCTGGCTTCAGCAGCAAATTGGGTGGTTCTAGGTCACAACGATAACTCTAATGATTATTACGATAAAGATTCTGTTCAGAGAGAGTCAGATGGAACATCAATGATTTGGCTGATGTCTGACTTTTTCAAGGCAGGCAACTATGAAGGAAAAACATATCGCTCGGTTATGTTTCAAATCAAATATATTTGTCCACGCAGAGCATATACATTCACAAATGTGATCTATTACTCTGGGAAGCAAGGAGCCGGTAAGCCTCTAAGCACAATATCGCCATCAGAGAAATGGGGTGCAGTCCCTCCTGATACGTTAGTTGATTGGGGATACCGAGCAGCTTGCAACTAAGCTAAAGTAACCGTCGATTTAATCGACGGTTATTGACGTAAAAAATATTGATTTTTTCGTCAATAGGATGCCGCTCAGTGCATCAACCCTTTTATGGTGAGAGCAATTAAGATAAGTCCAAAAATTAGAAATCCCTGATCTGTTTTCTTAGAGTATTGTTTTTTACTAAGCAACAAATATCCGCGATATAAAAATACTGGCAGAAACGCCCAAAGACTCCAGCCAAGTGCCAGGCCAAATCTTGATGCTAGCACCCCAAACAAACCAAGAAGAGTAAATGCTTTAGGTGAAAAAATTGTATAACTATCTAAAGCAGATGCAAAAAACATCCCCAGCACAATAAATCCAATATATATCTTAAGTAGCGGTAATTTTTTCATAAACTATTTTCGCTCTTCATATTCTTTGGCTTTATTTTTTAAGTACAAAAATTAATAAACCCATGACAACTATCATCACCACAAAAAATAAGTAATCCTTAATATCAAAATTTTCTTTTGTTGATGAAGGCTCAGTTATTGAGTCTTTGGTGTGGTTAAGTTTATATGCCCTGAAATACTTGATGAAATAAAAAATTAGAATGCCAATAACAATGACAATTAAGGCGGGACCAATAAAGTTACTTTCAGCAAAGATTTTGCCTAATGGTTTACCAAGACCCTTGCCTAAAGCCATTAAGACGACTATGAAAACAAAGATGCCGATTGCTTTTAATATCTTCATGGAATATAGATTACTAGATTTGCTCGTTAAAAACGCTATATCCTTGCGTGGGTCAAAATAACTCAACCAATTCAACCTCTTAGATCACCCCAAGAAAGTCGTGTGCACAAAGTTTGACTATGGTGGGGTTAACCTTGCAGACAAGAAAGCGAAAGTACGGTCTATCGGAGAGTTGAAAATCCTTGTGTCGGTGGTTCGA
>Ga0114963_10003584_pt1 | contig 10623 bp, 4 predicted proteins | sample C_131016_EF_Meta_FD_87019 | JGI IMG/M metagenome (GOLD analysis project Ga0114963, IMG submission 87019) | Freshwater microbial communities from Lake Croche, Canada to study carbon cycling - C_131016_EF_MetaG | ecosystem: Environmental > Aquatic > Freshwater > Lake | place: Lake Croche, Canada...
AGAGCGCCAGAATATCTGACGAAGAAAAATAAAAGACCTGTGAAGAAGTGAATTGCTGAAACTGAGTAGTCGTAAAACCTGTAGTGAGTTGAGTACTTGTAAGCGCAGAGATCTGAGAAGAGGTCAGTGCGGGAATCACAGAGGTATTCAGTGATCCAATCACTGCGATCTGATCTGAACTCAACACTGCAAGATCTGCAGTGGAGAGCGCAACAATTTGCGCAGAAGTCAGATATTGCAACTGAGCTGTCGTTACCCCCAAACTGATCTGGCTGGTTGTTAATGAAGCAATTTCTGAAGTGGTCAATGTCTCAAACACATCTGCGTAAGAGATTGCAGCAATTTGTGCGCTGGATAAGCTAGCAAACGCTGTTGTATTGAAACCAACAATCTGCGAACTAGACAAAGACACTATTTCATTTGTAGTGAAGCCTGATACTTGGTCGCTATTCAAAACACCAATTTGGGAAGACGTTAAACCTATTTGAGTAGAATAATAATCGATATACAAAGTGGATAATTGCGTGCTCGTTAAACCCGTGATCGCAGAGGTAGAAATCCCCGCAATAATCCCTGCATACAACTCATGGATACTTGAGGAAGTCAAAGCCGCAATTTGATTTGAAGAAAATGCAGCTATTTGTTTAGTAGTAATTTGGTGCAAAAATTGCGGCTCAATCAAAGCAGTATTAATTTGTTGACTGCTCAGTGCAGTTATTTGTTGAGTAGTCAATGCCGCAACCAGATTGTTAACCCCACCTATAGCGAGCAACTGAGAACTACTTAAGCCCGCCACCTGTGCAGTACTGAATGCAGTAAGGGCACTGGTGGACAACTGAGAAATCTGACTCGCCGATAGCCCTTGAGCAATCTGATTTGTTGTGAACGCTTGAACTTGATTACTGGAGAACGCATTCAAATCACTTACCGACAAACCATTTTGGATTTGATCTGTTGTTAGGGCTGCCAGTTGCTGGGTAGACAAGCCTGCCATTTGACTTGTACCTAGTGCAGACAAATCAGAGTTAGAAAATCCTTGAGCAATCTGCGAAGTCGTCAGCGCGAGTAGTTGAGAAGTATTGAACGCAGCGATCTGTTTTGATGACAAACCATTTGCAATTTGTGAAGTACTGAGCGTACCCAGTTGTGGAGACGTCAGAGCGCTGATACTGGATGTCGCTATGCTCAATAATTGGCCCGTACTTAAAGCGGCAAAATCCGTGGTGGTCAGCGCAGCAATTTGGTTTGATGAAAGTTGTGCAATATCTGAAGAAGATAATCCTGCATTGGTCTGTGCTGTAGTCAATGCACTAATCTGCGCTGTTGTTAAACCACTGATGCTGGAAGTCGAGATGGCCGCAATTTGAGCCGTGCTTAACAACCCAAAAGCAGTCGGGCTGATAGCCCCGATCTGAGAGGAATTCAATACCGCAAAGTCAGCCGAGTTCAAACCATTGAATACCTGAGCCGTTCCCAATGCTGCTAGCTGAGCGACACCCAGTCCTGATACTTGAGTGGTACTTAAACCTGCAATTGCAGATGTAGTAAGGGATTGAAACTGGGTTGTAGTAAGCGCGTAGATCTGACTGGTACTCAATCCAGATGCAATCTGAGAAGAGGTGAGCACCCCAAGTTGGGCAGTGCTCAGACTTGCAATGGTGGATGTTCCAATAACCGCTAATTCACCCGAAGATAGCCCTGAAAACCCAGCAGTAGCCAAAGCGATCACTTGCGATGAAGTTAAAGCCTGAAACTGTGTTGTGCTCAAACCCACATTAATTTGATTGCTGCTTAAGGCATTCAATTGAGAAGAAGTCAGAGCACTCATATTAGTACTTGCAATACTCAATAATTGATTCGTACTTAAAGCAGCAAAACTAGTGGTAGCAAGGGCAGCAATTTGGTTTGAAGAAAGCTGCGCAATATCTGAAGAAGATAAACCTGCATTGGTCTGTGCTGTGGTCAGTGCACTAATTTGCGCAGTTGTTAAACCGCTGATGCTAGAAGTAGAAATAGCCGCAAGCTTTGCAGTGCTTAACAACGCAAATGAGGCGGCACTGATGGCTCCGACCTGAGAAGAACTTAAGACCGCAAAATCAGCCGAGTTCAAGCCATTGAATACTTGAGCGGTACCTAATGCCGCTAGCTGAGCCGAACCCAATCCAGATACTTGCGTGGTACTTAAACCTGCAATCGCAGAAGTAGTGAGGGATTTAAACTGAGTTGTGGAAAGTGCAGCAAGCTGACTGGTACTCAAGCCAGATGCAATCTGAGAAGAGGTGAGGGCCCCAAGTTGGGCTGTACTGAGACTTGCAATGGTTGATGAACCTATTACCGCCAATTCACTCGTAGACAGACCTGAAAACCCTGCAGCAGCCAAGGAAAGTATTTGTGAAGAAGTCAATGCTTGAAACTGTGTTGTGCTTAAGCCAGCGTTAATTTGATTACTGTTTAGGGCATTGAACTGAGCAGTGCCGAGGGAAGCGATCTGATTGGTACTCAAACCTGCAATATCGTTGACGGTCAAACCCTGAGCAATTTGAGATGTAGTGAACGATCCGATTTGCGAAGTACTCAGCGCGGAAATTTGCGAAGAGGACAAACCATTGAGAATCTGTGAGGTGGTTAAAGCCCTGAGTTGCGCAGTCGTTAGGCTATTAAATTGGTTTGTTCCTAAGATGGCTAATTGCGCGGTGCTAAACCCATTGGCTAATTGTGAGGTTGTAAAGGCTCTTAATTGTGTGGTGGTAAAAGCGGCCACCGCCGCACTCGTTAAGCCTAAATTGAGTTTTGATGCATTCAAGCCGCCCAACTGAGCATTCGTCAGCGATGCCAAACTGCTGCCTAAACCGGCAATTTGTTGGGAGGACAAAGCAGAGATTTGGCTTGTCGTGAGCGCATCCAGCTTTGCGCTGGACAAAGCCGACAATTGCGCGGTGGTGAGCACGCCCACTTGGCTTGAGCTCAAAGATAGCAACTGTTTGGACGAAAGCGCACTGACTTGCGCGCTACTTAGAATATTACTAATTTGGGCGTTAGAAAAACTTTTTACCTGCGCGGTCGTCAGACCCGAGATCGCGTTGGTTGAAATTGAGGAAAGCTGGCCCACACTTAAGTTTTGAATCAGAGCAGGATTAGAAGCCCCCATCGCAGCCAACTGGCTCGATGTAAGCACCGCTAATTGTTGCGCGGTGAAACCCCTTATTTGCGTTTGGCTAAGCGAAGAAAAAGAGGCGGCCGCAATACCCTGAATTTGAGATGTACTCAGTGTACTGATGCTGTAAGCAGTTCGATTTAAAAAATTAATCGCGGTCGGCATGGTTTCAAGCTCAAAGTTAGCAGTGCACTATTTTATAAAGTGGGGGCAAAAAGAAAGGGCCCATCGTATCTACGGCTTATTTCTGAAATTCTTTAAAGAATATTCAAATTATTTCGTTAAAGTAACAGATACCCTGCATCCTTTAATCGAGAATAAGCCATCCCTATTTGTGCTTTTCTCTGCTTTAGGGCTGCTTTCAACCGCTTAGAATGGTGCAAATTCTCAGAGGCTTAGATGAACCCGTTCAATATGACAACTTTAATGCAATCCCCTACTCAGCACATCGCTAACCGATCTGACTGCGTAAGTGAGCCTGCGCTTAAAACGGGAATCTGTTCGCCACGGATAACGAGCCCTGTTCTCTGCAAGCTCAAGATCATAGGGGTTTTTCTTGCAGCACTGATTTGCTCTATTACGGAGGCTGCTGGCCCCAATTCACCAACAAGCCCCCAAGGCGCGAAAGTGGTGCAAGGATCCGCCACGGTTTCTAGCTCCGCCAACACTACGACCATCAACCAAAATTCACAAAACACATCCATTAACTGGGATAGTTTCAACATTGGTGTTGGGCAAAATGTTAATTTTATTCAGCCCAATTCCAGCGCTATTGCATTGAATCGGGTCGTCGGCGCGAGCCCCTCATCTATTTTCGGAAACTTAAATGCCAACGGAAAAGTTTTCCTGATTAATCCCAATGGCATTCTATTTGCGCCTTCGGCTTCGGTGAATGTGGGGGGCCTTGTAGCCTCAACGCTCAGTCTCTCTGATCAAAACTTTATGTCAGGAAAGTATTCCTTTTCTGGAAACGGTCAAGGGTCAGTGATCAACCAAGGGGCGATCACAGCAAGTGATGGAGCCTATGTGGCGCTGTTGGGTGCTCAGGTTAACAATACGGGCACCATCAATGCCAAACTTGGCTCTGTGGCCTTGGCTTCAGGCGAAGCGATGACGCTTACTCTCGGAGATGGCTTACTCAGCGTGAAAATTGATACCGGGGCTGCCAATGCACTTGTTCAAAACGGCGGGGTGATTCAAGCCGATGGGGGAAATGTACTTCTTACCACCCAAGCGGCAGGCAACCTACTTCAAACTGCAGTGAACAATACCGGAACCATCCAAGCGCAGACCGTTGAAAATAGAAACGGCACCATTCGCCTGCTCGGTGATATGCAATCAGGCACGGTGAATGTAGCAGGCAAATTAGATGCGAGCGCACCCAAAAATGGTAATGGTGGTTTCATTGAAACCAGTGCAGCCCATGTAAAAGTAGCCAACGGTACCAAAATCACTACTGCCGCCCCTTTTGGTAAACAAGGCACCTGGCTCATTGATCCGGATGACTACAATATTGCGGCAAGCGGAGGAGATATTACTGGAGCGGAACTCTCCACTTTGCTGGGCTCAACCTCTGTAGAAATTTCAACTATGGGTTCATGCACTTCAACGGGAACTTGCAAGCTGCCATTGGGAAGCAGCTCGCCCGACACCTCGCCTGGCAACATTAATGTCAATGATCTCGTTGCTTGGTCTGCAAACAAACTGACCCTAAACGCTTCAGGCGATATTAATATCAACGCCCCACTCGTAGGTAGCGGAACAGCAAGCCTATTTTTTCAATATGGGCAAGGTGGAACAGGTAACTACTATGTCAATGCACCCATTACGCTTCCCAGCAACCTGAGTCCCTCTGCGGACTCTTTCTCATTTGCAACACAGGGTTATACTGATAGTTCACCGATCTATTACACTGTTATTGCTTCCCCAGCAGCACTTCTCAGCCAATTAAGCACCACTCAAACGAGTACCTCGCTAGCTGGTTACTACGCCTTAGGTGCCAACATTAATGCTTCATCGCTGATCGCTTCTTCTTTGGGCGCGTTCATTCCAATTGGTACGAGTAGTTTGCCTTTTACTGGCGTATTTGAAGGCTTAGGCAACAAGATATCCAATCTTACGATCAATTCAGCTCAGACCGATGTTGGCCTTTTTGGGTATTCCAGTGGAAAAATTCAGAATGTAGGCCTAGTTGCCCCAATCATTAGTAGTTCCAGTTCAGATAGCTCTGCCTCGGTGGGTGCAGTTGCAGGGACCAATGCAGGCTCTATCAATAACAGTTTTGTCGTTGCATGCACCTCATCCACCTGTACCAATAGCGCCTCTGTTTCTAGCTCTTCAGCCGTCAATATAGGGGGGTTGGTAGGAACCAATACCGGAACCATTACAAATAGTTTTACTAACATACCAGTCATTTCAACGAATTCCGTTTTGGATAACGTTGGGGGACTGGTGGGTTACAACAAGGATGGGGTGATTAATTCTAGTTTTGCTTTGGGATCGGTAACGGGTACCGATCTGGTAGGGGGATTAGTCGGACAAAATCTAAGTACTGATAGTGATGGAACTGCAAGTACAGGACTCATCAGTCAAGCTTATGCGACCGGCGCAGTCACCGGCGCATCAACTGGCACTGCAGGCGGTTTAGTGGGGCAAAACTCAGGCTATATTTCTTACGCCTATGCCAAGGGAGAGGTAGGCGGAAATGTGGTAGGAGGCTTAGTTGGAATCAATCAACTCAACAATAATGGCTATGGCGGTTCAATTCAGTACACCTATGCTGCAGGCGCAGTCACTGCATCGGATACTGGATTCGCAGGTGGATTAGTTGGAATCAATGATGGCGGCAATATTGATTCAAGCTATGCAAAAGGAACTGTAACTTTGAATCAGACCACAAGCGATTCAGGTTATGCAGGAGGTTTAATAGGGTGGAATACCAACTCTTCCCTTTATGTTGATCCAACATCAGGGTTACCAATTGGCGGAACTTATACAAACTCTTATGCAAGCGGCACAGTTACCGCAGGCATTACATACGGAACAAGCAACAACTTAGTGGCGCTTGACGATACTTCTTGTTCGACATGCGTTGCCACTAATTCCACCACTACGATGAATGATCTTGGAGCAAGTGCAACCACTTTCGTCAATTTTAATTCAACAGATGTACTTTTAGGGATGCCCCTGCGCTTCTTCGCCAACTCCGATAGCAAAATCTACAATGGCTCCACTGCGGCATCCTCTGGCGCTGCTCCCACTGTTATGGGGCTTCAAACAAGTTCTGAAGTCACAACCCAAACCCAACAATTCACAAGTAAAAATGCAGGCAGCAATTTAACTTCTGTGATCACTACATTCAGCGCTTTAGACTCTGATACCAGTTCTTCAAGCTCAGCAGCCTATGTCATCGGGACCTCCAGCGATTCGACTGGAACAATCAATCCTAAAGTTCTGAATTTGACTGTGAGCAAAACTTACGATCGCTCAACAATATTTACTAGCTCGAACTCACCCACTTTGTTAGGCACAATCGGTACCGAAGCAACGCCATCCATCAACGGCGGAAGCGCCTCGGTATCCAGCGCTAGCGCAGGCACCTATACTAGTTTTTCAAGTAATACCCTTATCCTCGATAACGCTAACTACACCCTCACTGGCGGCACCGTATCGGCAAGCATCACTCCAAAAGCGCTCAATCTGATCATCAGCAAAACTGCTGATGGTTCAGGCACCTTTACCTATGCCAATGAATATAGTCTTTCCGGTAAGGTTTCTGGCGATTCCAGCCCGACCCTGAGCAGCGGCAATGCCTCTGTCTCCAGCGCTAACGTAGCGAGTTACTCAAGCTTTACAAGCAATTCTCTTGCACTCAGTAGCACAAACTACACCTTAACTGGTGGCACAGTATCAGCAATCATTCACGCTGCCCCACCTTTTATTAGCATGGCACATTCTGAGAGCGAATCAGAATCGGCTAATGTGCATGAAACAAACACCATTCACGCTGATGCAAATGATGTTCATGTTGATCCTGTTTCGGGTAGGGGCCTTCCAAATAATGAACGCGTTGTAGAGGCACTCCCGTTCTCTACAGCAATCGGTGCAGGGGTTAAAATGCCGGCAGGTTTAGCTGTTCGATATGATCGTCAGGCAGCGCGCTAAGGGCACACTCTTTCGATGGTCCATTTAGGAATTGTTCATGCGAATCGCTCTGATTCATGCGCTTAAGCATTCTGTTGCGCCCATCGAAGAAGCCTTTGGGCGTCTTTGGCCAGATGCCACCCCCTTCAATCTTCTCGATGACAGCCTTTCAGCCGATCTAGCCGCGCAAGGACGCATCACAGAAGACATGACCCAACGGTTTCTAACCCTAGCGCATTATGCTGCGGGTACGGGAGCAGACGGCATCTTGTTTACCTGCTCAGCCTTTGGCCCCTGCATTGAAGCCTGCTCAGAAGAGCTCTACCCCATTCCTGTCCTTAAACCCAATGAAGCCATGATCCGCGAAGCAGAGCAAAGCGGAACGCGAATTGGCCTGCTAGCCAGTTTCGCCCCCACACTGCGCTCCATGCCGAGCGAGTTCCCCTCAAACCTGATGATCGTTCCACGCTTTGTTGAAGGCGCTCTCTCCGCCTTAGATCAGGGAAATGCGCAGTTACACGACCAATTGATTGCCGATGCTGCGCAAGACCTGCAAGACTGCGATGTGATCGCATTGGCACAATTTAGTCTGGCAAGAGCCCAATATGCTGTTGCCAATAAAACAGGCAAGGTAGTCTTGACCACCCCAGACTGTGCAGTCAGAGCCCTACGCACCCGACTGGAGCACTAAGTCCCCCCTTCTCTTTTCATCGCCAGTTTCTTCTTCTTATCCCCATTCTGCATCGCTATCCCGCGCCTCAACGTCGCTTCTGTCATCATCTCATCAAACATTCAGATTTAAGATGCAAAAATTCTTTGCATCGTTCAGACTTTACACACGTTAAGCTTTTGATCAGATCCTTACCTCGTTAAAGGAACGTTTTCACCATGCGCGCTTTATTCCAATTTTCCCGCTTTTATCCGCTCTCTCTTGTTTTGCTTGCTTTTCTGGCCACTCCATATTCAGCAACTGCAGCTGAAGAAGTGATTCGCTTGGGCAACTTAAAACTCGCGCATTTTGGGGCAATTTCATACATGAGTCAGATTGCTTCTAATAAATGTGGGATTCAAGTACAGGAAAAAACATTCGCCAAGGGCTTAGATGTCATGCAAGCCATTATTGCGGGGGAGATTGATGTAGGCGCCACCGCTTCTGAAGCAGCCATATCAGGGCGTGCTTCAGGCGTTCCTATTTATATCGTGGCGGGGTTTGCCTCTGGTGGAGCACGATTATTAGCGCGCAGTGATTTACCCTCCATCCAAAAACTGACGGATCTAAAAGGAAAAAAGGTGTCGGTTACCCGCGGCAGTATTCAAGAAATCTTGCTTGCTGCGGAACTCGGTCAAGCGGGGCTCAGTTTTTCCGATCAGCCCGGTAAAGATATTCAAATCACCTATCTCAACTACCCTGACCTCAACCAAGCGTTGCTGACAAAAAATGTGGATGTCATCATGCAATCGGAGCCCTATGCATCCCAAGCAATGGATCGTGGCTTTGGTTTCGAGCTCATGAAACCCTACGATACACCTATTGGCTCCCCCATCCGAACACTGGTGATGACCGAAAAGTTTTATAACGAAAAACCAGAATTAGCCAAAAAATTAATAGGATGTTTTGTGCAAGCCACCCGTGAATTTATAGACGATCCCAAACTTGCTTCAAAGTTTGTGAGAGAGACTTTATTTAAAGGACAACTTTCAGAAAAAGAGTTTTCTGATGCTATAGGCAACGCACCTTATGGCTACGACATCACCTCACAGCACATTCAAATCACCATCGATCAAATGGTGAAATATGGTGTAGGAAAAATGGCCAAACCCCCCGTCGCCAAAGAGTTTGTCAAAACTGAATTACTTCAGAATGTCAAAAAATCTTTAGGTGTTCAGTAATGCCTTGGCTGAAGAAAATCGCAAGGGGTCTTGCGGCTCCTTTGTTGCTTATCACAATTTGGCAAGTAGTGTGTCAAGCTGGCTGGGTCAGCCCGCAAGCGCTGCCTTCGCCTTATGCGGTTGGATTAAAGTGGATAGAGTACCTGCTACCCAGTCAACCTTATGATCCGGCAATCCAAACTGGGTGGATGTGGTTGCTAAGTGGTGAACTACTTCGTGATGCCGGCGGCAGTCTATGGCGCGTGATTATTGGGTTCATGTTAGGTTTTGTCCTCGCCCTTCCCCTTGGCCTAGTGATGGGAGCCAATGCCCGCTTGCGTGATTTTGCAAACCCATTGATTCAGGTCCTTCGCCCTATTCCACCGATTGCTTATATTCCGCTTGCCATTCTTTGGTTTGGCTTGGGCAATCCCCCTGCCATTTTTCTCATTGCACTCGGTGCATTTTTTCCAGTTCTAATGAACACCATCGCAGGGGTGAGCCAGGTAGATTCGATTTACCTCAGGGCAGCCAGAAACCTAGGCGCTTCTCATACGCGAATTTTTATCAAAGTTATTTTGCCTGCTGCCATGCCCTTCATCCTATCAGGAGTCAGAATAGGCATTGGTACTGCCTTCTTAGTGGTGATCGTAGCGGAGATGATTGCCGTAAATAATGGCTTGGGTTACCGCATCCTGGAGGCACGAGAATATTTTTGGACCGATAAAATCATTGCTGGCATGTTCAGTATCGGCCTAATAGGCCTAGCGATTGATTTAGCGATGGACAAGCTGAACCGCCATCTCCTGCGTTGGCATAGGGGAATGTAATGCATCCTGCTCTCGAATTTCATTCTATTGCTCAAAGTTTCACCACTCAAAATTCAACGATTCAAGTCTTAGAGTCTATTGATCTCACCATACAAGAAGGGGAATTTGTTTGCCTTTTAGGCCCCTCAGGCTGCGGTAAATCTACACTGCTCAATGCAGCAGCCGGGTTTGTTTCCCCCACACAAGGCCAAGTCAGCTTTCGTGGCAAACAGATATTTGATCCTTCACCAGAACGGGGCATGGTGTTTCAAGAATATGCCCTGTTTCCATGGATGAGCGTAGAGGACAATGTGGCTTTTGGGCTAGAGGCTCGCGGTGAATCTAAAGATATTATCAAGCCCCGCGTGGCGGATTTGTTGGCTAAGCTGCGTTTAAGTGAATTTGCTAAGCGCTGGCCTAGAGATTTATCGGGCGGCATGCGTCAACGCGTAGCCATTGCAAGAGTATTGGCCTTAGATCCACCTTGCTTACTCATGGATGAACCTTTTGGGGCGCTCGATGCCTTGACCCGCCGCTCACTTCAAGATGAACTTTTGCAACTCTGGTCAGAATTAGGCAAGACTGTCGTCTTTGTCACGCACAGTATCGAAGAAGCTATATTGCTTGCAGACCGTATCGTAGTAATGA
>Ga0114963_10003585_pt1 | contig 10623 bp, 6 predicted proteins | sample C_131016_EF_Meta_FD_87019 | JGI IMG/M metagenome (GOLD analysis project Ga0114963, IMG submission 87019) | Freshwater microbial communities from Lake Croche, Canada to study carbon cycling - C_131016_EF_MetaG | ecosystem: Environmental > Aquatic > Freshwater > Lake | place: Lake Croche, Canada...
CATGCATCATATGTTTCAAAAGATAGGAAAATCTCATGATAAAATAGAGAAGGAATTTTTAAAGATAATAAAAGATGGTTATTTAAGATCGAGTTCAGAAACAAATAATATAAAATTAGGAGGAGATGTACCATTAAAAGATATATATATGAATATATATTTTCCGGATTTAAATAATTTAAATACACGATATGGTATGTCCTTAATATTATCTCCATTATTAATGTTTGATAATGATATTAGATTTAGAAAGGGGTGGCAAGGACATGAAACAAACTTTTTAAGAAAATCAGATAGTATAAAAAAGATAGAAAAAAATATAAGGGAAATAAAGGAATATATAAAAAATCCGGAAAAATATAAAGATATGTATAAGAATTTTTCAGGAGAAATGACACATGAATTAGTTACTTCTAAAAATATATCATTAGAAGATCATTTATTAGGCATAATATGTTATAAATGTAATAAAGATAATATAAAAAAAATATTAAAAGGGACAAAAATAGAGAATATAAAAATATATATTAAAGGAGAAGAATTACCAACATTAAAGGAGTTGTTGGAATAAAATTTATAATATAATTGTAAATTTGTTATTATTATTTATTCTTCTTTACAAGCTTGCCCACCGTATATGACTTTCCATTTATTTTCTCTTATTATTGTTCAATCTCTTTTAACTATTATATTTTACATTCTTTTTCTATTTTCTTCCTTATATTTATTATCACCAATATCTACTATCCGAAAAAATATTTGATTGTTAAATATTGAATTTCAATCATACTTAAATAAAAATCATCTATAATAATAGTATAATAAATGAGTTCAAAAAAAGATGCTACTAAAATAATCAACAAAAAAACATTGAACTATAATGTTAAAATAAAAGTAGTTGAAACTGACTCTGATAATGATATTGTAAAGGATGATGTAAAAAAATCCAATAATAATGAAGATAATAAAATAAAAAAAATATTTGCTGGAAGGCCCAAAAGAGAAGATATATATAAGGTGGAAAGGCAAGAAGTTTTAGATAAATTAAATAAAATATTGGGAATTACTAATGATAATAATAAATTTTTTTTGTGGGATATTGATAGTAATGATGATATTAAGAAAAGTATATTAGAATTACAAACAGATGTTGAAAAATATTTTAGATGTTCTGGATGGAATTTCTTTAGTAAAAAAATACAAGAAGATAGAAAATATATGTCATTAATAAGATCATTATATAAAGAATTTAATTTTGAATTATATCCTAAAACAATATTAATAACCAGAAATAATCAAAAAATAAAGTCTCAGCAATATGCAATTTTAAAAAGTAATAATAATTAATATAATTGGAAAATTGTCATCATTAATTATTTGTAATCTTATATTAGTCTCGACAAATCTCCAGCCTTAAATTAATCAACTGTTATACTTTCTGCAAAATTTTCATATAAATTTCTATTTTCCCTTTTAATTATATTAAATGATATAATTTTTCCAAATGCATTATAACAATCTGCCATAAATTTTTGTAATTGATCATAATATATTATTTTATTAATTTTAGCTATAATTCTTTTTTCTTTTGTTTTTTTACCCAATGTAATATCATTAAATACATATAATTTATCTGTATTTTTTAATAATATCTTCTTAGTTTTTTCAATATTAATATTTTCATCAATACTATTAATATCAAATCTTTTTATTTTTAATACTTTCTCTAAATAATATAATCCATCTATCTTATGTATTAAATCATTATAACATGCTATTTTTGGTATATCTTTATTTATTAAATCTATTTTTGTTTTCTCATAATCATCCTTCTTCATATATAAATATTTCTTCATCATATGAGCTTCAAATAATCTATCATCTAATATTAATTCTTTTGATTCATCTCCATCCAGCATATCTAATCTTGTTTTTATTAATTCTTTTAAATTATCATATATCCGTTTGTATTTTTTATCAACTGTTTTATTGTTCATTATAATGTCATATAAATCACTTCTAATATCTTTTTCATATTTGGCAACTCCATTAAATGTATTATCTTTTTCTATTCTTTTACCGGTTTCATCAAATAATGTTTCATCTATTTCTAACTTTTTAAAATCAATTATATATCCTGCTTCTTTTGCTAATTGTATAACTAATTGCATTTTATTTTTTGAAAATAGATTATCAAACCATGTCTTCAAATAATGTATATTACTAAATGATTTATCCTTATCAATTTGTATATTACCGTATTTAATTATAGAACATAATTCATCAGCTGTTTGATGCTTCTTACATGATTTACTATTATCCTGTTTAAATTGTTCAAACTCTCTGTCTACCTGTTCTTTTGATTCCTTAGGGGTTATAAAATAATTATATTTTGTTTTATATAAATGATTCATATCTAATATTATTACCTCTCTACAATCTCTTGCCCTTGAATACTGTTGATGATATTCTAATGCACTCATACATTTTTCTTTATCAGTATATTTGTAAATACAATAGACTTTATCATATGGTATTGTTATATCTAATCCATATATTATTTTGGGTGATGCAATAACACATTTATTTTTAAATAAAGTATTACATTTATCTAATTCTTCTAATTGACCATAATCTTTATTAAATACTAAAACATATTTATCATTTGTATCTTTCCTTACTAAATGCGCAATTAATTCAGTATAACCTTTACTATCACTTAAAATTAATAAACTATCTTTTCTTTTTGCTGATTCTTCAAATAATTTATAAAATTCTTTTATTTTTTCATTCTCATATGGTAATTCAGATTGATAAATATTCATTTTTACACCTATTTTATTTTGAAATGTATTTCTATATAAAAACATTCCTCCAAAGAATGGCGAATTTGATCCTATAAAACTGTATGACATACTAGTCATTGTAGCATCACAACATATTACTAATTGTGCATTATTGATAATATGACATAACTTTTTATAACATTCTAATCTTTTACCGTTTAATGTGCTAGAATATAAATGTTTTATTAAACTATTAAATTCATCTAATATAACAACTTGATAACTATTTTTAGTTTTATAATATTCTAAGTGTTCAATACTTGATATATATTTATCTTGAAATTCTGGAAGATCTAAATATGATTCCATTCCAAAATCTTTAAAATTGTTAGTATGTGTTGATATCATACTTCTTCTCGATACTATTGAAATAATTTTTAAATCCTGTAATATTTGTTCTTTTGTATAGTCATCAGATGATAGTATTTCTATAAATCCTGTTATTATATCAATCATAATTGTCGTTTTTCCTGACCCTGTTGGAGAGTGTAATACAATAGTTCTTTTACCATTTTTTATTCCTGTTGTAATTTGTTTTAATGCATTTTTTGATATATATTTTTCCTGTTCAATTAAATCATATTTTTTATTCATACCATACAATAAATAATCATCAGTTGATTTTATTTCTAATTTAACAGGTATTTTATTTATTTCCCTTAATAATGTTGCTGTTCTAAAATAATCATCTTCTTTGCACCATCTTATTAAACTATAAATTGTAAAATGTTCTAATGGTATCTTTTGACTAAATATTCCATCTATCATTTTTAAAGCTTTTTTATCAAATTTAGATGATTTTTTTGATAAATTAATTGCTTCTTCTTTATATCCAAAAGTATTTAATAAACACATTATTTTTCTCCAAGAATCAAAATCATCTATTCTTTTAATTGATAATATATTCAATAATTTAATAATCAAATCCTTTTTATCACCCATATCAATTATATCATGATTAATTTCATTATCTAAATCATCATCTTCTTTATTATCTATTTTAACAGATTTTTCCTTTTTAATTTTAGGTATATCATTAACTTGTATTTTCATTTTAAGGTCAGGTTTATATTTTGATTCATTTGTTCTTATTAAAGTTAATCTAGTCGCTTCAACTCTAGAAGGCTTCAATTTAAATGTGCTTTTATCTATGTTTGGTTTATAATAATTTCCTTTAAAATGATAATATAATAATCTTAATCCATTTGCACTTGATACACATGAATCAACTATCTTTTTCCATATTTTAAGTGGTAAATTAAATACTGTTTCATTCTCACATAATTCATATACTTTATTAATAATATATGTGTGTATCCTTTTATCAACTATAATATTTGGATAATATAAATGTATTCCTTTTCCAATATTCTTATCACAATAAATATATTCAATATTCGGATCTATAAAAGTTTCAACTAATATAGTATTAATTAATGATATAACATAATCAACGATTTCAATATCCTTATTAATGTATAGATTATAATAGATCTCTTCTATTTTCAAATCTCTATTTTCCTTAAAATCAAAATCAAACATTAATCTATAAAACTCAGTTTTCTTTTCAACTAGTGCGTAAGTTTCTAAAACATTTTTTTCTGTGCTAAGATTAGGAAGCATTGTAGTAGTTATGTTAAAATTACCAGTTTTAGAGCCATAACTAACTACAGTTGCCTCCTGCTTTTCACATAAAAATTTGTTTAGCGGGTTGACAATATAGTCATTTTCTTTGTATAATATGGGCGTTTCCATATTTCACTATATTAATTCTATACTATTTTTATTTTTTTAATTTGAACGCATTTATTTATGATAATTATTAATTACATAAATAATAACAATAATTTATCATTTTTTAATATAAAAGTATTAATAGATACAAATTAGGGGCTGGTAATTTGTCGTGATTAGTTAAAGATTAAATAATGATGACAAATCTCCAGGATTATTAATTATATAAATCTTTTAATAAAAATTTAAATATTATTGATGATATTGTTTGTTATTTTTATGGTAGTAATTTGTCGTTATTAGTTAAAGATTAAATTAATGACGACGAAAAATCATCTTTTAATATAAAAGTATTTATATATACAAATTTATAAGTGTAAAATTGCCCTTAATTATAATAATTTAATAAATATTAAGGGTAGATTCACACACTTTTAAATAATAAATTAAAATTATTTATTTGATTGACTATGTCTACTAGCCTTTTGTAAAGAATCACCTTTACTTCTATTTATACGTGATTGCAATGCTTGTAAATTTCGTATACTATCACTACCCCCTCTAGATTTTGGTATTATATGATCTTGGTCCCAACTTGTTTTTTTATTAGTACCATAATCATTATATCTTATTATATTACCATATGGATCTTTTCTATATTCGTTGGGATCCATACCTCTTATTTCCTTTGCATTATTCCAAACTTTATCCTTTGTAGCTGATTGACCATACCTTGCATGACTTCCACCTCCAATCAACTTATCCATTTTATTTTTATTAAATAATTATTAGTGATGACAATATTAATTAAATTTTATTTCAATATTTTTGATAAATAAAATTTATTCAAATTCAACCATCTAATTTAGGGGTTGCTTTTTTATTTTTTTTAGTAGTTGATTTTTTTGAGTATTTTGAACTAGTTTCATCATTTTTACTATTTGAATATATCTCATTACATCTATCATTTGCATATTGTTTTATATCCTTAGGTATTTCAATATAACCACCATCTTTAATATAATTTACAAACTTAACAACACTATCATCATCATCAATAGAGAAGTTAAAATTTAATTTTGTATAATTTTTATGGAAATCATAAAGTTTATGTAATTCTTTAAGAACACTATTATTGTATTTCATACTTTCACACATAAATTCAGTAGCCATACGATGTATATCAATATCTTTATTTTCAGCTAAATTGATAAGATAAGAGAGATATTTAGGAAATCCGGATTTACCTGACAGATTTTCATAAGTCATAATAATACTATTTACTTCAGATAATTTTGCCCTGCTTAAAAATGCATCGATAATAACATCAATACTATCAACACAACCCATATGTTTCAGATCTGCCAATATTTTTTTTGTTTGTTCCCATGCTTTTGTTTGTAATAATTCATCAGTAATATAATCAACTATTTTTTTACTATAATCAACAACAATATCATTAAAATTAATATATTTTTTAATAGCATCCTGTAAGATATTTTTAAAGATATAATAATCATCTTGAGATTTTAAAGAATTCATAGCAATCATTTTTTGAATCACAAATAAAACTTGACCTTTCATTTCTGCAATTAATTCTTTAATTTGATTGCTAACATTATTTTCATTATAGTGTTTTGTCTCCTCCATTATAATAGTTGCATCAAGTTTTGCATATAAATCATAAGCATCATAATCATTATTATAAACCATTTCAGTTATATCATGTTGAACCCGTTTTAATTTTTCTAAATTTAAATTAGTAACAAATTCATCAGTGATTGTATCTTTTAGCATATTAATAATATCATTAAAACCGGATGATTTTATAATATCAATTAATTTATTTTTATTAATTTCCGAGATTTTTGATTCATAAATCATTTTATAATCAGGATTATTAACGTCAGGATATTTATGTAATCTTATGCCGAACAATTCAATCCAAACAGTATAATGATAACTATCACAATTATCAATAAAATATTTCAAATTATTTAATAACAATCTATAAGTAACCATTTCTTTCAGATCTACATTACAATCATCAATATGAATATATTTAATATTTGACATTTTTTTTATATCACGATTATCAATAGAAATAACAATATCAAAATCTGATAATTTATCCTGATCAATAACATTTTCAAAGTTTAATTTAAGATCAGATGGAATGGAAATACCAAATTCGACACCATCAGACAAATAATGATTTTGTTGATCATTACAAGAGAGACTTTGAATTAATAAATTAGAGTTAACACCAAATACACCAATATTAATAATAGATTGCATATTTGAGTGGTTCATTTAGTTAAGTTAATATATATATTAATAATTATATTGAATTCAAATATAATTCAACATTTTTGATTGTATAATAAAAAATTGACATATAAATGAATATAATATAAAATACTATAATAAATCATATAATATAAATGTCTCTTATAAAAAGACTTAAAACGATATTACCACAATGTGCCCCAGAACAAGTATATACAGCAGAATCAAAAGAACAGATTATAAATGTAATAAAAGAATTAAATACAAAAGATAATGATACATTATTAGAAGCATATAATGAAATATCACAATTAATGGCAAAAAGAATTATAAAGAAACCAGAAAAGGAATTGATACATAAAAAAATAACGAATGTAATAGAAACAATAAGTACAATAAAAACAGAAATAGTTAAAACAACACAAATTATAACAACAAATACGGAAGATAATATAGCAGAAAAAATAGGAAAATTAGAAAATGAATTAGATAGTAAGATAGAACATTATAATAAATTTACAAAGAATAATCCAATGACTGGAATAACATGGGATAAAACCAGAAAAAAATATAGATTATATTATGATAAATTAAATAAATATAATTCTGATTTATCAATATTAACAAAAGAATTAACAGATTTAATTTGCGCAAAAAATGGAAAAAATATTTCCAATATTTGCGCAATTAATTTTATTGAATATAAAGCTACAAATATAATAATTTATGATAATATAAAATCTCCTTTATTTGATATTAATCATATTATAAATATATTAGATTTTAGTGCACCACGAAAAAAATATGAACAATTTAAAGATAAAATAACAAATTATTATTTTAAAAAGAACGAATATGGTGGATATATTATTAAAGAATTAATAAATGAAGAAACAATGTATCAAATAGTATTATCATCAAATAGCAAATTTTCAAAAAGTTTCAAACAAGATGTATCAAAAATATTAGTTAAATTAAGAGAAACAAATCAATTAGAAATAACAAATGGCAATTTAATATTAAAACCAACATTTAACAATAAAAAGGAATTAAATGATAAAAATATAGAAACACAATTGACAAAATATATAAAACCTAACAATGAAATAATACAAACTTACAATAATCCATATTATGTAGAATTTCTAAAATCATTAATAAAAGATGGACAAGATATAATAATAAACAAATATGTTGGTCAACATATAATATATATGTTTATAATAACATTGATTGATAAAGAAAATTATAATAGAATTTTTTGTAAAATCGGATATACTGCAGATATTTTAGAAAGAATAAAATCATTAAAAGATGAATATGCATGTGGATTTTTTCTTATTAATTTAAAAAGGATTAAAAAAGAACAAGCAGAAAAAGATTTTCATAGATCAATAAAATTAGCACACTCAAATTTATCATATATTATTAATGTAAATAAAAAAGACAAAGACGAAATATATATTTTTGATGAAGTTATAGTAAAGGAATTTAATGCAATAGAAGAAGAATCATTACCTAGAAATCAATCAGAAGAAAAAATAGATATATTTATAGGAAATCTTATTAAAAATCAATATAATACATTTATGGCTTTTTTAGCAAAACAAAATGAATTAGTATTTTACAATTTTTTAAATGAAAGTAAAACTATTACAAATGATCAATTAAAAAGTATTATTGAATTTCATAATATAAATAATAATTCATATAAAATACAAATGGATTATGCAGAAAGAGAAAAAGAAAGAATATTTGAATTAGAGAAATTTAAAAATACAGCTGAATTAACTAAATTAGAAATTAGAAAGCTTGAATTACAAGTACAATTATCTCTTATTGAAAAGAATAAAAAAGAATAATATTATTACTAATAAGATTTATTATTATAAAAAATTGATTTATATATATATTAATACTTTATTACAATATAAATTTTATTAAAAATGAAAGAAATTAAAGCATTAATAGAAAGAAAACATTATAATGAATATTATGAAAAAGATAAAGATAAATTAAAAGCATTTTCAATTATTGCTACATTTCAAGAGATATCAATATTATTAAATAGAAGTGAAGAAAATAATTTTCATGATCCTCCATGTCAAACAGATTTAAATGATGATAAAGTACAAGAGATGATAGATGCATATAAAATTAATAAAGGATTTTTTGTTATCACAGGATCAATTTGTATTGGAATTATATCATTTAATAATACATATTATTTATTAGATGGACAACATAGAGCAAATGCTATTAATAGAATTTATAAGGAAACTGATGATAATCATAACGTTTCAGTTGCATTTCAATATTTAGAAGATGATAATGAATCTAGAATAATTTTTGAGCAATTAAATAAAGATTCATATAAAAACAAAGTATATGTATCATTGCCAGCATTTGAAAAAGAAAAACATGAAAAATTAAAAGCAAAATTACACGATAATTATAAAAATTGTTATGCACTAAAAAAATCTGAAAAAGGATATCTATATACACCACAAGAATTTATAGATGAAATAACAAAAGAAGAATTTTTTGATTATCATAAAGATGATTCAATTGATAAATTAGTAAAATATATTGATAATGAACATAAAAAATTTTTCAATCATATTGGATATCTTGAAAGTATTGATAAAGGATTATATTATGATACTGAAAAAGAATGTATTAAAAGAAATACTGTAATATTTTTTAAAAATAATAACTTTATTGATTATCTTTGTACAAAAGATATTATACCATTTCATGATTTTAAAAATCAAAGAATCTCAATAACTAAAGAAGAAAGAAAAAATATTTGGAAAGAGGAATTTAAGAATCAGACTGAAGGAATATGTCCTATTTACGGATGTAAAACAAAATTATATTTAAATAAAAAATGGGGATTTGTATGTGGACATATTAAAAGTGTTAAAAATGGAGGTAATAATAGTATTAGTAATATTAGACCAATATGTGCAAATTGTAATAGTAAGATGAGCGATCAAAATTGGGATGAATATAATAAAAAAGAAAAAAGATCAATTATATGGGATAACGAATTTTCAGATGATGAAGGAGAATGTGCAGAATGTGAAAAAAATATAACAAAAGATGATTTTGAATATATGGAATATAAAAATCATAAAACAGGGAACATTATAAATCATATATTATGTATTAAATGTAGTAAGGGAGAAAAAGAAAGAAAAAAGAAAAATGATAGAAAAAAACATGAATCATATAATCCATAATTTATTTATTCTTTTTCATAGCAAATTTCTTTGTTTTAACACTATGACAACTCTTACATAATGCTTGCAAATTTTCATCACTATCATTATATGATATTGAAAATTCAGTTATATGATCTATATCATAACCACTCATATCAAAACAACCTTTATTTTTATCTTTTCGTTTCCATAATGGACAATCATAATCTTCTAACCCTTTTATTTTTGATCTGGGTTTATTTGCACATTTATTATATTGTTTTCCAGCAATAATTTTTTTTTGTGCTAAAGTTACTGTTCTTTTTTGTTTAACCTTTTTTATAGTTTTATTATCTAAATTTACTTTTTTAATAGTATTATTAGTTGAAGCCTTTCTAGTTGATTTCTTTCTAGTTGAAGCCTTTCTAGTTGATTTCTTTCTAGTTGAAGCCTTTTTAGTTGAAGCCTTTTTAGTTGAAGCCTTTTTAGTTGAAGCCTTTTTAGTTGAAGCCTTTTTAGTTGAAGCCTTTTTAGTTGAAGCCTTTTTA
>Ga0114963_10003589_pt1 | contig 10619 bp, 8 predicted proteins | sample C_131016_EF_Meta_FD_87019 | JGI IMG/M metagenome (GOLD analysis project Ga0114963, IMG submission 87019) | Freshwater microbial communities from Lake Croche, Canada to study carbon cycling - C_131016_EF_MetaG | ecosystem: Environmental > Aquatic > Freshwater > Lake | place: Lake Croche, Canada...
AAAGTATAATAAATCATCTAAACTATCCTCTACTTCTAACACTTTATTTTTTACTTTTTGTTTTATTTTAGTTATAAGTAATTCATTATACTTATTTTTTGTTTTCATATGTCGCGAGAGTAAAATTTGTTCTTCCCGCAGATTTACATAAGATAATTTCATATTTTTAAATCTTCTAGTAATTGAGAACAAATATATTTTTCCGAACATGATGTTTATTATTATGATCGGAGTTATTATAACAATAAACTCTAATATTTGCGCTCTGATAATTTTATTCTTATCTTCAGATATATAATCTTCTTTAATTGATAAGATTAAGGTAATAACTGATGAAAAAGGCGAGGTTACTGTATTTTTAATAAAAATATCTCCTCTATTTCCGTTACCCACAATTACTTGATTATTAATATCAATTTTAAAGTTAATGTTTTGGGGAATATTTTTAGATATAAATCTTTTTAGCAACTGTGTGTCTACTCGAACGCTATAAAATCCGGCAGTAATCTCGGTCGAATTAAAGGAATTATCTATTTTAAAAGGCTTCTCTGTATGCTCGGTAATATTTGAAATTCTTATAAAATTAAGTAATAAATTCCTTTTAAAAAAATCCACATTGTTAGGTTTGTCGTGTACTATATCCAATACATTTAAAATTTTCATTAATTCATTTTTGATAACTTCTAAGTGAATTTGTCTCGTTGTATGCAAGATTCGGTAATATTCTTTATCTTTTTCTATTAAACTTAATTTAAATTTAATACTTGAAAAAACAGCTAAAATTATAAAACTTAAAATGTAAGATATTAATAAAGTATATTTTACCTTCTTAAATTTAGCTAAAAACCAATAAATTTTTTTGTAAAGCATCGGATTATCACCATTAATAATTTTAACTAACGATTATATGCGCAGATGCTTTGTAGCATTTTATAAAATAATTATTTGTTCTTTTTGTATTAATAGCGTCATAAAGTATAATGCTTTCTTTTTAACTTTTAGTTAATATTTATACTATATTCTCCGTTTACTCCTTAATGAAGCAATTTATCTATAAAACCCTACTTATCAAGATCATTATTAATAATAGGTAATAATTTATTTAAAATACTCGATACGGCTTCATCCAAGCTCTTAAAATCTTTTGTCTTTCCTTGAGTAAATTCTATATTATTTCTGCAACTTTCAATAGTATTATATTGATAGCAAGTTAGTTGATCTTGTTTAACGTTCAAATAAGAGGTTGTATTGCCGGCATTTAAACTAAAAATATTCTTGTTTTTAATAAATTCTCTTTGGCCACTTGGTAAAAAAGTCATAATTAACTCACCGTATTCATCTACTTCCATGGCTTTTAGTTTGCCGAAATACTGCTTGTTGTCTGTTGTAGTAATTTCCATTATTTCCGTATCGCTGCCACACAGAGCTATATGTTTTTGGTTATCTGATAAATTTAACAAATCAACACTATGGATAATATTGCTTTTCCCCGTAGCACCTTCTGCTAGTTCAGTTTCAAAAACATTGTTATAATAATCATATTCTAAGAGAATATCTTTGTATACAATATCTTTAGAAGAATAAAGTAATTGATCCTGAGATTTATAAAGTTCTTCATCGGATTTTTTATTATAATCAAATTTGGAAATAACGCTTGATTTTATCTTACCTTCTAAATCACACCACCTGCCAAGTAGTTTATCTACCTCTATCTCTAATGCCTTTACTTCGTAGGACATAATACCCGATTCATGATATTTTTTAAGGTATAGCAAATATTCATAATTTAATACTTCAGCCTTAGCCCACTCTAGAGGAGGTTGCCAAGTGCCGGCTATTATAGATTTCCATGCAACGCTTAGTGCGGTATCTATTTCTTGTTCTCTTGAAATAGAACCAAGCTTTGTAGGTTTCCACGTAGATGCATGGTGAATTAGTTGCTTGGCTAGTTCACCTTTACTTAAGGAAGCGGCATAACCTTTAGCTAGTTTTTTGGACAACAATGAGTAAGCAAACTTTCTAGCTTTATCGGCTTTGGCTTTAGATAATTCTTTTAATTTATTTCGAATTAGCTCAGAACAAATATTAAACTTGTGGTTTTTATAATTATTAGCTTTTTGTTTATTAGAAGATATATCATCAATATTATCTTCTATTTTAAATTTCTTTAAAAAATTATTAAAAATAACTTTTGGCTTTGCTCTTAAGTTACTTTTTAAATCTTTTATTTTTAATAAAGAATCTTTATTTAATAGTAGTCCAGATTTTGCGAAAGTAGGATCAAATTCGATTCCATCATTCTCCTCTCCCTTATTACCTGACCTTTCTGAAGCTGAAGGAATCGGCATGGTTTTAGATGCATCAGGCGTAGAATTACTATTATTAAACCTGGAAAATTCGTCTGATTTATCTTCTCCATCCCCACCATCATTCATATCCAATTCTTCCATTATGGAATCAGTATATGATTCATCGGATGGAGTATGCGGCATTGGTGAAATAGGAACTATACTACCGTTATCATTGCTATCACAGGTGATTAAAGATTTAAAAAAATCGGATTGCTCCGTGTTTAAATCAAATTTTACGCTTCCTAATATCAAACAATTTCCAATTAGGTTTGGACTAAATGTTTCTGTATCTGCTGTAACTTTTATGTCACTTAATATAAGGTTAGATCGATCTTTTACTTTCTCTAATTCTGAAATACAATCTTCAGGTAGCGAAACGGTAATTTTCCACAAAGATTCGTCTTGCCTTTCCTGTATTTTATTATCGGCATTATCGCTGCTTTTCTTTCTAACGTAAATATTTTGTGTTTTTATAAAACCAAGTTCTTCCAGGCTTTTTATAGATTTTGATAAATGTTTGGTATTGCAGGAATGTTGTTCTGCTATTTCCTTGTAAGAAGAGATAAAAGAAAAACTGGAACCACCGTCATTGTAACTATATTTATCAACGTAAAAATCTTCTTTTGCCTGAAGCATATGGTTTTTATAACATCTACTGTAAAAACTAAGCCATAGAATCTTCTGCATAGGATTTAGATAGCTGTTTCCGGTAATGATCTTCAAAAGGTTATAATTCAGTTTTATAAATAACTTGGTTCTATCCAGATAAGACCTTTTACATTCACTTAAAGGATCATAGGGATGATGATCCCCTACTCTATCAGGAAACTTTTCGTTTAGGTTATTAAAAACCGGAGGTGGAAGAGTGGGAGTAATAAGATTTCTTTTATTGCGTCCTATATGATCAAAGTCCTTATTTATAATAAAATATCCCTTCTGCTCTAAATTTTTTTGCATGGTAAAAACTAAAGACCTGGAGCAGCCAAGATATTTGGCCCAGTCTTCACTTGGGAGGGCACAAGATCTACTATATCCCTTGTTTTTTCCAATTAGCGCTAGGCTATCTGCAAGTAAATAATAGAGTTTCTCAGTACTGGTAAGGTTAATAGTTGTAAGGATATGTTCTAACACGCAGCAGGTTATTGGAGTGTAGGATTTGGTCTCGGTAAGTGATAAAAACCTAGTAAGGTTAAGATTGGTATGATAGTTAAAGTGGAGAGGTAATTTACTGTCTATAGTGAATAGTTGAGTACTACTCTCAACAAGTGATAAACTTTGCATTTTTTACTCTTTTTATGGAGCCACAAAAACAAAGAATACTTGACTTTCTATATATAATTGTTTATACTAAGTGTATAAGCTGAATCGGCCAAGATTGTCTTATACTAATTAGTAAAAATTACGGTTTTTAGAGGGTGTTAAGTTCCTTTGTGTTCTTAGCGCCTTTTTTTTATGTTTCTATTAAATTATAAAATAAATTTCACTTATAATTTATCAATTATTTGAGCCTTTAACTTAAAAGTTGGTAAGTCAACCCGTTACCACCAATATAATATTTATTATTTTGGTGTCAAATACTATTTAAAGTTTGTTTAGCTAATTTTTGAGGATCTTTTGTTAAAGTTACTGTAAAACTGTCTGGAAACTGTATACCTATAACCCCAAAAAATTTTTTGAGATTGGTTATATTAATTTTGTTGGATTCTATATAATCCCTATTATTTTTGTTTTCTAGCAAGCTTAAACTAGATGATGAAATTTTAAGGTAAAAGCTAAGTTCTTCTTGGGTTAAGCTAGTAGCGATCCTAGCAGCTTTTAGCTGAAACCGTGTCATTTTATCAATAGCTGGTTGATTAATATTATGCCCAGCATCTCTTTTTAAAGAAATAGTATGTTCATTTAAAAATAAGAAATCTTTTTCTTCTAAAAATTTTTTAAGAAGCAATGATGTTTTGACACTACATGATAGATAATCAAGGTTTTTCGTATTACAAAGTCTGTTAATCGTGCCATAGTGAAGGCCTATTTCGTTGGCAATATCTTTAGATGTTAAACCAAGTACTTCTTTAGCTCCTCTCAATTGAAATCCAGTTAGCATATATTAAGATATTTGTACAACTAAAACAAAATGGCAGTTTAAAGCAAAACTCTTAAATTTACTAGATAAATTATTTTTAAGTAAACATGCGTATTTATCTTAAAAACTAATAATATTATATGTAATAACATAAACTGTTATATAATAATATCTTATTACATAATATAACATAACAATACATATTATAATATAATAAATTTAATTTTAAAATTTTATTATAACAAAAGGTATATTATTAAAATAGTTGTTAACATATACATTATATATATTAACATGTACTGTTATTATATAACAATAGTTGTGTTATTATATTTACTATTAACATAATATGTTATAATATATAAACATATTACATGTTATTAACTTGTTTAGTAGGTACAAATGATAATTTTAGTTGGTGGAGAAAAAGGTGGTACAGGCAAAACTACAATTGCTACTAATTTAGCGGCAATGAGAACTATTAGAGGGCATGATATATTATTAGTCGATACAGACAAACAGGGTAGTGCTAGTGCTTGGTCCAATATTAGGGATGTTAATGATATAAAGAATAGGGTTCCTAATGTTCAGAAATTCGGTAGTAACTTAGGTGCAGATATCAAAGATTTAAAAAATAGATATGAGGATATAATAATTGATGCAGGTGGCCGAGACAGTGTAGAATTAAGAGCTGCAATGACAATTGCAGATTTTATGTATATACCTGTACAAGCTTCTCAATTTGATATCTGGACTTTAAGTATTATGAATGACCTAGTTGCTCAAGCTAAAGGGTTTAACCCAAATCTATTTCCTAATATCTTGATTAATAGGGCAGCTACTAACCCTATTGTTAATGAAGTTCAAGAAGCAAAGAATGTATTACAAGACTTTGAAAACCTAAAACTTTTACATTTAGTTTTAAAAGAAAGGATATCATACCGTAAAGCTGCTAAAAATGGTTTATCAGTTATTGAATTAGAAAAACCTGATCTTAAAGCAATAGATGAGATGAAAATGTTATATAAAGAGGTGTTTAATGCAAAATAATAAATTAAGTTCTCGTCCACCTGCTAAGAAGCCAATAGAAGAGTTTATTTTAGCAGCGGAACATAAAAGAAGGGACCACGATTATCATAAACCTAAAGAAGAGGAAATGTATCCTTGGAACAATCCTAGCATAAGAGAAGATGTTCAAAAAGTATTTACAGTAAAGCTGCCAGAAGAATATATATTAAAAATTAAGTTTATTTCTGATAAAACTAATAAAAGTCAGCAGAAAATAGTTAGAGAAATTGTGTGCCACGAAATAGATAAAATTATAGAGGGTTTGATATAATTATTCCAGCAAAACCAGTGTTTTCTAATAGGGTTGCCAATTAGTATTTATTCTTGCCATAAGAAAGTTGATATTTATTCAAGTTATTGTCTTATTGGTATAAAGTATCCCAACATTAATTATATTTTGCAAGCAAGATATAGTATGTAAAAGACCTACCATAAATTTATTAATCAAGTTCACGTTTAGCAACTTTAGCAATAGTGTTCCTTGAGCAATTTAGCAAGCTCATAATCGTATTATGGGATTTAACCCGAGATTCTCAGGCTATTAATTGTTTTATCTTATAAATCGTCCCCCTGGATATTTCGAGCTCTTTTGCAATTTGGGTAGGGCGCTTACCTTCTAGCAAATGTTGCTTAATTTTATCTTGGTTAATAGAAGGAGGCCTACCTTTGTAAATACCCTTGTTCTTAGCGGCGGCAATCCCTTCAGCCTGACGTTCGCGGCGCAAATTAGTTTCGAACTCAGCAAAGACACCGAGCATATCGAAAAAAGCTTTACCTGTCGCGGTAGAAGTATCTGTAGCGGCTTGCTTTCGAAATGAGAGTGGCTCGCTTTCGTCGGTAAAAACGGGCTCAAATTAAATGATTTTATAAATTCACCTTGGCTCGATTTAATTGACACTGAAAATATCACGGCTCACTTTAAGTGATTTTATCTTTTACTCTGGCTCACATTATTTGACTCTATAAAGTTAATATCCATTTAATTTATGAATTCAAGGTTCGATAAAAACGGTCATTACTTATACAATAAAAATTAGAATAAATTAATTGATAATAATATAATAATTATTATATTATAACTCTGAAAATCAAGTTTTCTTTGAATAATCGATTTTAATGAAATTTCATGAGTAAAACAATAGCTTATTTACGCATTTCTACCATTGACCAAGACTTAGAAAAAAATAAAGCTGCCATTTTGCATTTAGCAAATGAAAAAAACTTTGGAAAAGTAGATTTTGTAGAAGAAACTGCTTCAGGTAAAATTAGTTGGCGAAAGCGTAAAATAGCTAATATTTTGGATGAAGTAAAAAGCGGTGATAGAATTATTGTTAGTGAACTATCCAGATTAGGACGCAGTATGTTAGAATGTATGGAAATTCTATCGATTGCTACAGAAAAAGGCGTAGCAATTTATGCAGTTAAAGGAAACTGGAAATTAGATGACACTATTCAAAGCAAAATTGTTGCTATGGCATTTTCTATGGCTTCAGAGATTGAAAGAGATTTAATTTCAAAACGTACTACAGAGGCTTTAAAAGTTTGTAAAGCATCTGGCATGCAATTGGGTAGACCAAAAGGTCCTGGAAAAAGTAAGCTAGATATGTACCGCCCTGAAATAGAGGCATTACTTGCAAATGGTACAACTCAAAAATTCATTGCTAAGCGTTATGGTAGTACAGAGGCGAATTTACACAATTGGTTAAAAAAACGAGGCTTGACAAAAAGTATTTTAACTTCTTTAACGCAAGTAGCCTAAAATGACAAAAAAACCTATTCCAACTGAAGTAATAGTAGGTTTATATCACCAAATTACTAACTTATCTGCAAAAAATCCTCAGAGAAAAGCTCTTATTAGTGAAACTGCTTTAGCATTTAATGTTTCACACTCTACAGTTAGGAGGACTCTTAAAAATTATCGCCAACCTTCTCCCATATTCCGTAGTAACTATAACAAACCTCGTAAAATTAGTATGGAAGAGATGCAACGTTATTGTGAATTGATTGCAGCTCTTAAAATTCGCTCTACTAACCGCAAGGGTAAACAGTTATCTACTCCACGAGCAATATGGATTTTAGAAAATCATGGTATTGATTTAGAAGGAAAAAGAATTATACCTACAAAGGGTCTGCTCACTAAGCCTACTGTCAATCGATATTTAAAGAGGTTGGGTCTTATTTCAAAAAACTTTTCGTGTGAGCCTGCAGTAGTAAGATTTCAAGCAACATATAGCAATGAATGCTGGCAACTTGATTTTTCTCCATCAGAACTGAAATACTTACCGGTTGATGGTCAAGAAGATAGAAATGAATCATTATTACTAGCTAGTGTAGTAGATGACAGAAGTGGCATGGTATATCAAGAATACCACTTAAGTGAAGGTGAAAATATATTAATGGCCTTACGTTTTTTATTTAACGCTATGTCACCAAAGCCAAATAAACAAATGCCTTTTCAGGGAATTCCCTTGATGATTTACTTAGATAATGGGCCAGTAGCAAAAAGTCTGGTTTTTCAAAGGGTTTGTAAACAGCTTGGTATTGAAATCCATACTCATAAGCCAGCAGGAAGTGACGGAAGAAGAACTACTGCCCGTTCAAAAGGAAAGGTGGAACGTGTGTTTAATACGGTACAAACTCAATTAGAAGCACTATATCATTTTCATAAACCATCATCTGTTGAAGAAGCTAATAGTTGGCTTTGGAACTATCTTGCTCACTATAACAGTTTACCACATCGTTATGAAAAGCATTCACGTTTGGAGGACTGGCAACAAAATTTACCTACAGAAGGTTATAGACAAATGTGTGATTGGGAAAAATTTTGCCAAATGGCACGAGAACCAGACGAAAGAAAAGTATCTTCCGATGCTTGCATTACTTTAAGTGGAGTACGTTATCAACTTACCCCCGAAATGGCTGGAGAAAAAGTGATTATTTTATTGGGGTTGTTTGATAACGAATTATATGTAGAATTTCAAGGACAAAAACACGGTCCTTTTTATCCATCATCAGGTCCTATACCATTACATATCTATCGCTCTTTCAAAAAGACAAAAATAGAAAAACAAATAGATAAATTAGAGCTATTAGCCAAAAAACTTTCTCTTCCACGTTCTGTGCTTACTGGCCAGTTTGGAAGTGATTTGAGGTTAATAGAACAAGCCAAATTAATAGCTGAAGAGGTTAAACCTCAACCATTTGTCCCATTTGAGGATAACAATATAGAAACGGCATATTTTAAAACAACACTAGAAGCAAAATTAGCAATTGCTAAACTATTAGGGAAACCTTTGGCTGTAATTCCTGAAGTCCAGCGTTTAGAGCTTGATAAGCTAATTAATGAAAGTTTGCATAAGACTACTCTTTTGGGCAAAGTCCGAGAGTTTTTTAAATTAAAATTAGTATCCAATCATATATAAGAGGTAAATTAAGGATGAACAATGAAATCATGCAGTTTTTTGGATTAAGCAGGTCATTTTATAATTTACCATTTTTAGAAACAGAGGTAATAAAAAGGCAAGTTGAAAATATTAAGTTAGCAAGCAGAACTGGGGGCATTATTGCATTAACTGGTATGGTTGGGAGTGGCAAGACAACTCTTTTGTGGAAAATTCAACAACAGCTATTTGATGAGAAACAAGTATTAGTATGCCGCTCGCTATCAACGGATAAAAAACGAGTAAACATTGGCACTCTATATACGGCACTATTTTTTGATCTAGTAAAAGATAAGAATTTTAAAATACCTAACCAGGCAGAACAACGTGAACGAAAATTACTTGAACTGGTAAGAAAACAAGATAAACCTATAGTGCTTTTTATTGATGAAGCCCATGACTTAGCAAGCCAAACTCTTATTTCATTAAAAAGGCTAATTGAGCTTGTACATAGTAGTGGTGGCAATTTAACCGTTATACTTGCTGGGAGTTATTGTCAAATGTTGTGTATGAAAAAAATTAGGCAACATATTTTTTCTCATTTAAGTTATCGTTACTAATTTCACTTACATGAATTCCATCTATAAATTTTTCCATATTAATAACTTGGGCAATGCGATTTTTACCTCGTAAAGGTTTCCACCTTTTTTCTGCTTCAAGGAATAATTTATAGGTAGCAGCAATAATAGTATTTCTCGAAAAACAATTCCTAGATTTTCTAGTTCTATGCTTAACCGTAGCAAAGGTAGATTCAATAGGATTAGTTGTCCGCAAATGTATCCAGTGCTCCCCTGGAAAATCGTAAAAAGCTAATAACTCTTTTTCATTTTTCAATAAGCATTCTGTAGCCTTAGGATATTTAGCAGAATAAGCCAAGATAAATTTTTTCCAACTAGATTCAGCTTCTTCTCTAGAACTAGCCATATAAATATTATGTATCATTTGCTTGGCTTTAGCTTGCTGAGATTTTGGTAACTTATTCAAAATATTAGAAGTCTTATGTACCCAACAACGTTGATGTACCGTAGTGGGATATTCTTCGGTTAGAGCTCCCCAAAAACCAAGTGCTCCATCTCCAATAGCTAATGCAGGAGAATGTATCAGACCTCTGCTTTTTATGTCGAGTAATAATCCTTGCCAGCTTTCCTTGCTTTCTCTAAAACCATCATCTATAGCGACCAATTCCTTTTTTCCATATTCATCAACACCAATTATTACCAAAATACAGTTCTTCTCCGATTCCATTCTTGCCTGTAAATAAATACCATCAACCCAGAAGTAGACATATTTCTTCTTTGATAAATCTCGTCTTTGCCATAACAAATATTGATCATACCACTCAGATTTTAGCCTGGATATTACATTAGGTGATAAGTTCTTTGGCTTGCTACCCAATATAGGTTCAAAGCTATCAGCAAAATCCGTAGTAGATATTCCCTTTAAATAAAGTAGCGGTAATAGAACATCTATAGTAACTGTACGACGCATATATTGTGGAATCAGATTAGAAGAGAATTTTATATCCTCTTTACCTCTATCTCTTACCCGTGGTACTTTTACTGCTACCTCTCCTATACCGGTTTGTATGTTGCGCTCAGGTAAGTATCCATTACGGACAACCTGCCTACTACCATTAATAAGCAACTTATCTTGGTACGATGATATAAAATTTTGTACTTCTTC
>Ga0114963_10003590_pt1 | contig 10616 bp, 8 predicted proteins | sample C_131016_EF_Meta_FD_87019 | JGI IMG/M metagenome (GOLD analysis project Ga0114963, IMG submission 87019) | Freshwater microbial communities from Lake Croche, Canada to study carbon cycling - C_131016_EF_MetaG | ecosystem: Environmental > Aquatic > Freshwater > Lake | place: Lake Croche, Canada...
CCCGTGACGGTCGACGCTGCTCCTGTGGGACCTGTGTTACCCGTCGGGCCCGTGACGGTCGACGCTGCTCCTGTGGGACCTGTGTTACCCGTCGGGCCCGTGACGGTCGACGCTGCTCCTGTGGGACCTGTGTTACCCGTATTGCCTGTGTTTCCTGTATTGCCTGTATTACCTGTATTGCCCGTGGGACCGGCGGGTCCTGTGTTTCCTGTATTGCCTGTATTACCTGTATTACCTGTATTGCCCGTGGGACCGGCGGGTCCTGTGTTGCCCGTTGTACCTGTTGTGCCATTGAAACCAGTAGGACCTGTTGGACCGGTGTTGCCCGTTGCGCCATTGTTGCCGGTAGGACCTGTATTACCTGTTGCGCCATTGTTGCCGGTAGGACCTGTTGGACCGGTGTTGCCCGTTGCGCCATTATTGCCCGTTGGTCCTGTATTGCCTGTATTGCCTGTGAAACCTGTGAAACCAGTGGGTCCAGTGACCGTGGACGAAGCACCCGTGGGACCCGTATTGCCTGTAAAACCAGTGGGACCCGTGTTGCCTGTCACACCTGTAGGACCCGTATTGCCAGTTGTGCCTGTAGTGCCATTGAAACCAGTGGGACCCGTATTACCAGTGGGTCCAGTGACCGTGGACGAAGCACCGGTGGGACCTGTTCTGCCTGTAGGACCCGTGGCGCCCGTATTGCCCGTCACACCTGCTGGACCCGTATTACCAGTTGTACCAGTGTTTCCAGTTACACCGGTTGGTCCCGTGTTACCGGTAGGTCCTGTATTTCCGGTTGTACCAGTATTTCCAGTTACACCAGTCGGTCCTGTGGGACCCGTGGCACCGGTATTACCCGTCGGGCCCGTATTGCCTGTTGCGCCCGTGTTGCCTGTTGTACCCGTGGCACCGGTATTACCCGTTGGGCCCGTATTGCCTGTTGCGCCCGTGTTGCCTGTTGTACCCGTGGCACCGGTATTGCCCGTCGGACCCGTATTACCTGTGGGACCCGTATTACCTGTTGAACCTGTATTGCCAGTTACACCCGTCGAACCCGTGTTGCCCGTCGCACCAGCGGAACCTGTGCGACCTGTGGGACCTGTAGTCCCCGTCGCACCTGTATTTCCAGTGGGACCCACCGCTGTAGGGACAAGCAGAACATCCTCAAACACAAGTGTTTGGTTTCCGGCATATTGAAGGACACCTAACGCAATCGGGGAACCACTGGGTGGAATCGTCACCCAAGGCACTTGATTGAGATAGACTGTTACAAGATTGGGTGTTCCATATAACTGTAACAAATCACCAGCATTAAAAGCTAGTGTTTGCGCATTGTTGTAACCATTCATGAGGACATTGGAGCCATTTACATCAAAATACACATTATTTTCTCCATCGAGCGTAATTTCGTAGGAACCGCCAGTACTCGCATCAGGGAGCGCCAGTTGACAATAGTAGGATTGCGACAGAGGGAGAGAGGGTGTGGTCGTCACCTGTAAGAAGTTGGTTGTGTTCAAGTTAATTGTAAAACTGGTGGCGCTATTTACGACGGCTGTAGGAGGGTTTGTAGGGTTGTCAACATAGGTCAATTGTGTAGGAGCTGGTGCCCATTGGCCAGTGGGACCTGTATTTCCTGTGGGTCCTGTGTTGCCAGTGGGACCTGTTCGACCCGTGGGACCTGTAGGACCTGTTCGACCCGTGGGCCCTGTATTGCCTGTTACGCCTGTAGGACCTGTTCGACCTGTAGGACCTGTAACCCCTGTAGGACCCGTAACACCTGGCTCGCCCTTTCCGAAGGGAATGCCGCCGGTCCATACGGCAGGAAGACCACTCGTCCCCTTAATCCATAGAATGCCATTTGTAGTATCTAAGAAGGCGAAACCGGCATCTTCTCCGTCGTAATAATCACGAGTGTAATAAGGACCGGCCTGTCCACTTCCTGTAGGTCCTTGACCTCCGACATTGTAAGGATATCCTTGCGCTCCGCTAGGACCTTGTAGACCGGTGGGGCCGGTGTTGCCAGTGGGACCTGTGCGACCTGTGGGTCCTGTGTTTCCTGTGGGTGCGATGGGACCGGTATTTCCTGTTACACCGGTGGGACCTGTGTTTCCTGTGTTTCCTGTGTTTCCTGTGTTTCCAGTAGGCCCTGTGCGACCTGAAGGACCCGTGTTTCCAGTAACACCGGTATTTCCTGTCACGCCGGTTCCACCCGTTGGCCCTAGACTTCCTGTATCACCAGTGGGTCCAGTGACTGTGGAGGAAGCACCTGTGGCGCCTGTATTTCCCGTGAACCCGGTAGGACCTGACACACCCTGGTCGCCCTTTCCAAAGGGAATGCCTCCTGTCCAAACGCCTGTGGCGTTCGTGCCCTTGATCCACAGAATGCCGTTGGTGGTATCCAAGAAGGCGAAGCCGGCAACCGCATTATCGTAATAATCCCGAGTAAAGGAGCCAGAGCCCGTGGGGCCGGCTTGGCCACTTCCTGTAGGTCCTTGACCTCCGACGTTGTAAGGATATCCTTGGGGTCCACTGGGACCTTGTTGGCCTGTTGAACCTGTGTTCCCCGTGGCACCCCGAATTCCAATACCAGGAAATCCACGGGGGCCCACAGATCCCATGGAACCAGTGGGTCCAGTAAAGGTAATTCCTGTATCCACATCATACTGTTTGGACCCTGAGGGTCCTACGAGTAGTATATAGGGTGTTTCAATCCCAGTATTGAACACCACATTTGTCGAATATGCGATGGTGGCCATCTGGCTTTCTATAATATTGGTTCAAAGTTTTTAGATGCTACGAGGAACTAGTAGTTTCTGGCAGCAGTTCGGGGACGAAATATCTTAGTCCTTTATTTTTTTCATTAGTTTTTCTCGACGTAGATGAAATAGTATAGACAACTGATCTCTTAGGAATCTCAGTTTCTCTTCAAGATGTTTCTGATAGAACATAAAGACGACGATGAAGACAAAGGCTTCATCGATTTCCTTGAGTCGTTTGTGTTCAAACCCGGCGACACCCTCCAAAGGAAAGGGTATGTGTTCAACAACGTTGCGCATGACGTAGATGATGATACCGATTAAGAAGAATTGCGCAATCACTTCAAGGCAGAGTCTTCCGATAGTATAGAGATCCGCCGTGTCATCCGATTTGATAGGAGGTTTTTTGAATTTACCGAGCGCTGTGTCGAAGAGAATCGATACAAGGGTCGCCGCAAGAAAGTAGTAGACTGTTACCATACCGATATCTAAAATTTTTGTAAAGAGGAAAGAAGCCTTCATTTCTATTACTACCGAATTTATTTCACCTATATAGGTAAATGAACGATCTTGTGAAGTATGCTGTTGAATTTATAGGTACCTTTTTGTTCTTGAGCACCATTGTAGCGACGGGTCAGCCCATTCTGATTGCGGGAGCCTTGCTTCTAGTTGTCTTGCTGGGAGGCGGGATCAGCGGCGGCCATTTCAACCCTGCTGTCTCGATCATGTTTTACTCGAAGGGAGCTCTGACCAGCAAGGATCTGATTGCGTACATTTGCGCCCAGGTGCTGGGAGGCTTGGTCGCCTTGGGCGCCTATTTGACGTTGATCAAGCCGACGAATGTTTCCGTGTAACAAAGAACGCAGCAAGCACAAGGCAGGCGGTAGCTCCGACAGCTGTGGCCAAGGATACTGGATTCAAAAACCCCTCCTTCGCCTGTGTCTTTGGTTCAGCATTGTATTGTTCCTGACTCAAATCCCTATCATACACCCATCGTGTTTGATAAGGAGTACCATCTTGGACCCGTGTATCAGATTCCGCAATCCACACAGTTCCGGAAGAGGGAGAACGAAGCTGTCCCTTCAAATCACCGACGGGAAGTGTGACCTGTTTACACTTGGGGTACGCAGAACCCGCCATTGCCATGAACATGGGCAACGGATTGAGAGCACCGGCGGCGTCGCCCATAATTCCGGGGCCTAGGCCACGCATTTTGACACCGAGCGTTCGCTGTATCTCGTCGCCAACACGTCCTGGAAGCCCTTGAGGGGTTGTATCAATGTACTGATACATATCGGCCCCATTACTACATTTGGCGCCTGTCTTGGTGAAATACCGAATCCCGAGAGGCTGTTGGTTCATACCGGCCATCTTTGCCAGACCAGTGGCTTCGCCGAATCCGATCGCATCGGTGTAGTAATTAATACCGGCCACCGCTCTCACAATACCATCGGCGGACCCGTCATTGCCGCTGATGCCGAGTTCTGTAGGAGTGGCCAACTCGTCAGCATAACTGTAGTTGGGTCCCATCATTGTATTACTCATTCTGTAAATGCGCAAGACAATTATTCTATTCAAAGCTAGTGCTTTCGACGAGTTGATTTACGGCGAGACCGACAACGTCGGCTATTACGACGAACTTCCACGTAGTTCTTTTTTTTAGCGGAAGGGTCCGCAAGAGACGCATATTTCGTTTGGTTTGGCGTTGCTATCTGAACGATTTGTCTTGTTTGCGCTGTTTGTCCTGTTTGCGCTGTTTGTCCTGTTTGCGCTGACTCCATGCTAAAGAAGGTGAAGAAAAATGAGGAGCTCTTACACCTCCCCGTGGGGTATCATACCATGGCATCCCTGTTCTTTTCGAACGCAGGAAAACGGAATCGGCAAATCCTCACGTGGGTAGAAATGCCCGACGAAACCCAAATACCGATTACACCTGTTCAAATAAGGAAACCGCAACGACAACGGGATGATCCTGTGTGGGAACCATTAGGCGTAACAGCGCCCATGAGAGATGGACACTGGTGTAAGGAGTGCGATACCGATCTCAACATTCATATCGAAAAGGATGAAATAGTCTGCCACGGATGTGGAACAAGTAGTGGATTCAACATTGATACTGCGTTGGAAACGAGATATTATGGGGGGGACGGTCGGGAGCCCGATCCAACTCGTGTAGGACATCCAGCGAATCCCAACTTCCCGCAATCATCGGGAGGCACCCGGATCTTGCCCACCCTTGGCGAATCGAAGGAAATGCGGCGTATTCGACAGTACCATTCGTGGAATATCATGCCATACAATGAACGATCTCTGTGGGGAGTGTTTGATCTGCTTCACGTTCGCTGTACTCAGGCGGGAATCTCGACGGCGATTGAGGAAGAAACGAAACAGCTGTACGCCAATGTGAGTCCGTTGAAGATTTGGAGAGGCGTGGCCAAGGAGTCCTTAATGGGCGCCTGTCTGTACGAATCCCTGAAACGCCACGGAACTCCGTGGCGCCCGGCGGAGGTAGCGGCCATCTTTACGATCGACAGCAAGTGGATTACAAAGGGGTCCAAACAGTTATCGGAACTCCTGGAAGAATTTGCGCATTCCGCTACAAAAAATACTCTGGCGGAGATACCTTACGAAGAGGAAAAGATTACACATTCAACGGGATTTCAGCATTATTTGGAACCGGCCATGTACCGCTTGGAAACACCGAGATTACATCATGGCGCAATTCTGGCCTTTGCGACACGAATAGGCGAGCGTATTAACAAGGTGGGGATGGTATCAGAAACTACCCCGAGTTCCTTAGCGGCGTCGGCCATGGTGCTCACATGTGAACACTTTGGCCTGGACAAGACAACAGCGGACATTGCGAAGGTCTGTTCGATTAGTACGGCAACGCTTCAAAAATGCTTGAAGCGTATTACCAAGTGGAGACCGCTGCTGTTTTCGGAGAAAGAAATCTAGGGACTCTGTAGGAATATGGGAGCTGGTCAGTCAACGCCCTCGCTCGCCTTGAGTGGCGCAGGATCACGAGAATTAAATACACCTGGTGTCTTTATCTTGGCGCCGAATCAACGGAAGTTTGTAGACTCGATGGGGGTTCTGCTCAAGGTGCTGTTGACAGAGGCCACCAATTTGGGGGACCTAAAGGAATTACTGAAAAAGTCGTGTTCGTCACTCTTTATGGTAAATACGGGAGATCCGTACACGCAAATGCGTTTGCTACAGGATCCGGCGAATCCGCTGAAATCGAGGGTCTTGACGGTGGTTCCACAAGAGGCTTACAAGACGAAATACGAATTGGAGCAACGACATATAGCAATGTGTACGCAGTATACAGCGGTCTTACTCCGGTTGACGGAGGTGGTGCTGGCGTTATTTGCCAGCATTCATATCAACCAGGGAATGGCGGCCTTGAAGGATCTGCCGAATAAGGTGGAAAGCCTTCAACGGGATCCTCCTGATGGACAGATTATTCCGATGCCATCTGCCATCTTGGAGAATTATAAGAGTGAGGGATTTTTTCAAGAAATTGAGCCGAATCTGTATGTCTTTAAGCCCCGTCCTGAGGTAGCAGGGGCGAAGACGCCGAATCCGCCTCACATGGTGGTCTTTGATGTCAAGAAGGGACTTATCTATTACGCAGGGACGTCTGATAATAAGGGGCCGGTCTTTCGGTTTACTTTTTCAGAGAAACCTGTGGCCAAGGGTGTAGGATCGCAGATACAATTATATACTGGATCCAGTGTCTATAATCCTGGGTATGGTGGATTCGCTTTTCCGAGACCGCTACAGGCTCCAAGCATTCCTGTGGGAGTAGCGCCTCAGTATATGCCACCGAGTGGAGGACAACCACTGCTTACCAATCCTCCTATTGGCGGCTCTGGTGGCTCTGGCGGTTCTGGCGGCTCTGGCGGCTCTGGCGGCTCTGGCCCTTCTATGACAAAAGAAATGGCGTGTACAATTTTAGGCTTAAATCCGAACGAGCCTCTCACACAAGCACTTGTGATAAAGGCTAGAAAGAATATGGTAAGGATGAGTCCGAATCATGGAGGTGCTCCAGGCACAGACATGGATCTCTTAAACAAGGCCTTTACATTTTTAAAGCAGGCCATGGAACAGGCAGACATACAAACATCGCCCTCACCCATTCCTCCTATACCGGTTCCTAACAACCTCTTCCCTAGTGAACTTGTTCGTAATAGTTTTTCACAGTTGCTAATGGAAGATCAACCTAAAACACCTTTAGAACTTCAGAATGTTATCGAGAAGGCGTATGGACAATCAGACGCAGTGTTGGGACAGCCTACAGATCCCGTAGTCATAGCAGCTACTGTAGCTGTTATCGCAGGCTTGAATTTGGATCTTCGAACTCAGGATGGTATAGAGGCTCTTGCGAACGGAATTGCGCAGGCACCTCCGATTCCACAGGGGGGGGCGCCAGATCCTTTAACTAACATAGAGGACGTCTTATTACAACTGGTGGAAGCAGAGGATCAAGATAAGAAGGAACAGAAGGCCAGTTTCTTAATTCTTATGATGAATCGGGCAAGAGAAGAACCTCGAATTGGAAGTCTTATCGCAGAGCAAAAACGATTTATTCAGATGAAAAAATATGGCAAAGTCAAGAATGCCTGCCTTCCAGATGTTCCAACGAATCGTGATATTTCCACAATTGTAAATAGAAGTTTGGATATATTCAATACAAAAAACACCTGGGGACCTGGTTATTTGAATGATGAATTGTTTTACAAGAATGATGATACCTACAACCAAGACTTGGAAGACTACATGAAGAGCATTATGCGCATTGTTGTCACAAGAGAATGGCCACGATGGCAAAAAGCGCCTGGGACCTTGGCTACATCGAATTGTGTTATCCCTTACGTAGGGCAATCCTTGAATAATCTCCCTCGTCGCAGTGCTAGAAAATCTAGACGCAAGACGTATCGACGCTCTAGAGCGACACGACGAGTACAGCGACGAAAACAACGAGGTGGCGATGTAACGGGCGCATCGGATTACTATATTCTCACCATCGACACCTTTCCTAAATCCGAGCGTAGTTATCAGGTCGTGCTGACCACACAGGGTGTGGCGATGAATCCTGCGGATATCCGAAATCCGAATCCCACCTCGACATCCAAGAGTCTTACAGACCTGTTCATGAAGGTGATTTTGGCGGAAACCGTCAGCGCTGGCTCCACTGTGGCTTCCAAGTTTCGGCCCTTGGATGCGTCGGATGTTGGGACTTACGGAAAGTTGATGAATATCTATGAAACGCTTATGAATGTCCAAGAGGGCCCTTCTTTAGGAGCCTATCGTGCGTTTTCGTTGTTATCAGGCGTTGAAGCAGGCCTGAAGTCCTCTCGAGCGTATACCTACGTGTGTAAGGATAAGATGGCGGGCCGTCGTGCGGGCAATGAGGTTCAATTTGCGACCTTGGAATCGCTTTACTTGGACGTACAGGAGACGGAGAAGCCGGATCGTGAACAGAAGGGGAAGGACAAATTGAGAGAGTTGGTGACCGAATTGTCCAACACTCGTTATACCAGCGCAGCAGGTACAACTCCCACAACACTCAATGATATTTCGATTCCCAGTCTTATCACGGACCCGATGAAACCCCTGTGTGATGCGCAGGGTGTAGTCATACATTCGGGCAATGTCGCCGCTCTGAAGAAGGCTCATCAAACCTTGCGCCGATTGTATGATAGTCACCTGAGTGCTGTATACAGCTTCATCATGAAGGAGTTTATTACAATTCGTGCCTCAGATAAGATGATCCTGTTGAATCAGAAACTCGCCTTTCCTACGAATGGTGATAAGATTACAACCATTCAAAAGAAGTTGGAAGATCTCGTGGAGAAGGCTAGGAGCATGATTTCTTCCTATTACATCAAGGTGGAAAAAGAATACACGGCGACTCTTACCAGCCTTACGGCACCCTATTAGACTTCCTCCCTGAGCGCAAGTATCTTACACGAGCTAAAGGATGGTGGCGCATAATTGTAAATGGACCAGGCGTGTAGCCCTGAGTGTCCGTAAGACCATCCATGAGAGACCCAATCGGCTTGGGCCCCTCCTGTATGTACATCCGAGGTACAGAAGAAGAGACCGGTGTATTGACGTGCCACACCTTCCAACACGAGTCGCATGACTCCGTCTGTTTCAACAGATCCGCACCATACCACTTCCACCATAGGTTTGCGACCCTCTAGAGTTTTACGCCGTGTATCCGTCACAACAACATAGTAATCGAACACGCCCACTGTAGCCTTCCAAACACGGAGTCCTCCCCGCCGATTATCAATTGATTCCGTTGTAATACAGGAGGATGTGACCAAGTTCCGACGAACAATGCGTTCCCAGAGAGGTTGAAAGGTCGACATATCCACGGGTTCGATAGGAAAGGTAGGCAATCCAGGCAGGTCACAGGGGATGGACGCATATGTAGGAGCGGTTAAGAAGGTGGAGAAGAAGGGTTTGGAAGGAATTTCGTGGGACCAGAGACAGGCGAAGGGAACAGTGCGACGTTCACACAGAGTGCTGTCGATAGCCGCCATCAATAGGGAGGCGATGCCACGGGACCGAAAGTTACGGTGAACACACATGCCTTCGACAACATGAAAGGACTTGTTTATAAACAGGGCTCCGTGACTCATTCTTGTTGTAGTGCCAAAGGGAACCGCCGCTATAGTGCCGAGGAGTGTTTGATCGACAGCAAACAGTCCCAAGACCGTCGTATCGGCATCCATGAGGTAGGAGGAAGTAAAGGCCTCGTCGGCATCGAGGAACCAATCCGACTCTCCGTAATGGGTACGCCAAAACTGCGACAGCATGGATGTATGAGTGGCATCGAGTTTCATGAGAGCCCCGAGGGAATGGGGAACAAAGGGAACAGACGGTCGTTCTTTTCGTAAATAATCAGCTTTGGCTGGAAACCAGGTTTGGAGCCACGTAGGGGCTGCCTTGTTCTCACTCCAAAATCCTTTCATATCTTGTGCTTTCAAAATAAGAAGCCCGCTGAAACTCAATTTTTCATGCGTGTCTTGAAATTAATAATCAAAGACTCTAGTATGAAATGGCTTCCATTACACGCGCAGAATTTGAAGCACTAAAATTAAAGGAACAAAATCACTTTGATTATTTGGACATCATATGTAAGGACTTGCCAGATGATATCTTTAAACTTCAGGAAAGCATGAAAGTACATAATACCAATGCGAATAATCAAAATATAATAAATCAAAGGGCAAATGACAATATCGCAGCACTGGTTGCTCGAATGGATTCGATGCGTGGTCAAATAAAGGAAATCAATACGGAATTGAACATAATGGATTCCAAACTTGGAAAAGTAATGGGTTCTACAGCTACGGGCTCTAGTGCTGCCGCTATGAAGAAACGCACTCGTAAGAATGGTCGAAAAAATTGAAACCTCACGTGAAAGTAAGAGGTGCTGTAACAATGAACGCCTTCCCTAATTCGAGTCCTATTCTTTCCAGTGTATCTGCTGTACAAAAGCCCCCGATGTTGTCGATTCTAACAGAAAAACCAGCCTCTGAGAAAAAGGCTCGTTGTTCCGCATCGGATTGTAAGAAGAAGTTAAATATGTTAGACTTTGATTGCCGCTGTGGTCACAGGTTTTGTACTGCGCACAGACAGGCCGAAGATCATCAGTGTACCCATAATTGGAAGGCGGATGGAACCAAGATGTTGGGACAGCAGTTAGTGTCTTGCGTGAATGAAAAATTAAGTAAGGTATAAAGTAGGGATGTCATTTTCACCAGGTATAACAGTCGGCGACTATGTGAGTTTTTACGAAAGAAAAGAAGATATTTATAGTAAACCTACATTTAGTTGGTATACACTCCA
>Ga0114963_10003595_pt1 | contig 10609 bp, 10 predicted proteins | sample C_131016_EF_Meta_FD_87019 | JGI IMG/M metagenome (GOLD analysis project Ga0114963, IMG submission 87019) | Freshwater microbial communities from Lake Croche, Canada to study carbon cycling - C_131016_EF_MetaG | ecosystem: Environmental > Aquatic > Freshwater > Lake | place: Lake Croche, Canada...
CAGCTACGTTGGCAAATAACTTGATCAATTCATCAGCCTTTGTGCTTGAGCGATTAGCAATCACTAAGCATTAAGGCGAATGCTCCAATAAAGGTCCAATCACTCCACGTGCTGCTCCACCAGCACCTAAAAGCAAGATACGCGACTCATGGACCGCGATACCCTGTGCCAATAGGTCGCGCACCAAGCCAGCGCCATCAGTATTGTCACCGTAAATCTTGCCATCCTGAGTCCACAGCGTATTGACTGCACCAGCCAACTGGGCTCGACTAGTTAATTGATCAGCAAAAGCTTGGGCATCTAACTTAAATGGCACGGTGACATTCATACCTTTTCCACCTGCAGAAAAGAATGTTTTAGCGGCTTGAGCAAAACCATCTCGCTCCGGCTGTAAACGGCCATAGTGCATGGCTTGTTTAGCTTGCTCTGCAAAGCGCTGGTGAATGGCGGGCGACTGACTATGGCCTATTGGATTGCCCGCTACCGCATAGACATCTAGACCCGGGTGAAGACTTGGGTCGGTATGCAAATCAATGGAAGCGTTTGAACTCATGATGGCTACAGAATAAGCGAATTTGCGATTTTAATAATAAGGGGTGCTGCACTAACGTTTGAGTTCCAGAAGATCATTCCCATCGCGAGTAAAGTCAAAGGTGGAGATCCAATCGAGCACGTCAATTTGATTACGCATTTCTGAAGGGAATGGGCCAAATGGGGCTGATGCACGAACAATGGCTAGGGCCTGTCGATCCAATTCAGGATTACCTGAGCTTCGCCCTATTGACACCCCATCTTTACCTTGCGCATTAGTAGTAATTCGGCCTTGAGAATCGATACTCACAACGATAATCAAGCTGCCGTACAGCGGTCGACCATTGGCACGCGGAAAAAATGTACTACCGTAAGCCTCAATCTTTTGGCGCATAGCATCAAAGTAATGCGCAAAAGTCACTGCCCTAGTATTGGCGCCGGTGAGCACCTTGCGGCGAGGCTCACGTCCATCCGCTTGCAACTGCTTCGCCAACTCTGCCTCTAGAGAATTCAGTTGGGGGGCAATCTTTTGATCGTCCCCACTTTTTCGTCCACCAGATTTAGCTCGCTGCTCGTCTAACTTGGCCAGCATCTGTTTTTGCTGCTTCTCTAAAACCTCAAGACGCGCCTCCGCTCCCAGTCTGGCTCGATGTAGTGCTGTGGCATCTTGATTTTCAGACTTACCGCCACCCTGTAGATCTGCCTGGGCCAATTTGTTCGCCTGCTTTGGGGGCGTCTTGTTACTGGCATTCACGAGGACAACACTCAAAGGCGTATTGAGTCGGCGATTTTGAATTTCACCAATACCCCAACGAAACGATAGAAAAAGTGCATGAATGATGAGTGATACGCATAGTGCGAGTCGAAAAGGATGGCGTCGCCAGGCATTCTGAAAAAAGATCACAGCTCGGTTAAATTTTTCTGAGCGAGGAATCTGAACAGGATTAATCTGGGCTGGCATCTTCTTCTGCATCCTCGGGCAATGCATCGGTTAATTCTTCTGCAGTCTTTACTTCTGGATCTGCTTTGGCTTCAATCTCCAATACTCTCACGGCGGCACTCAATTGCAACAAGTCGACATCAGCTACCGCGACTTCTGCACGAGTCATGCGGGGGTGACTTGCCAACTCTGGGATAGGTAAGTGTAGAGGTACTAGTTCTACCCTAGACATCCCCTCTTTTAAGTGACGTACATAAACGTTTTTGGAATCTCCGTCCTGCGTAATCCAACGCAAGCACCAATACTTTTCTAGACGATCTTGAAATTCGCCATAAGCTTGATAACAAGATTCAAAGTCTGCAGCGATTCCCATCAGAGTCGCATCTCGTGGTGGAAATGGTGCCATCATCTTCGCAGTCACCCCATGTTTTGCTAAGGCGATTAACTGCCACTGATTGACGAGATCGGAGTAGCGACGTAGCGGAGAGGTGCACCATGCGTAGTAGTCGAGCCCCAAGCCTTCATGAGGCCCTGGGGTAGTTTGCATACGAGTACGCAATGGTCCCCAACCCTTTTGAGTTCGGAACAAACCCGGCAAACCATGATCCGCTAGCAATTGACCAGATGCACCATTACAGAAGATCATCCACTCTGCAACGATCGTATCGAGAATAGAACCACGCTGACGCGGAATAATTTCTACACGTTGAACTCCATTCACATCTTGAATCTGAAAATGAAAATCTCTTGCCAAAGCATTGGGATCAATCACACCCAACTGTTCAGCACGTAAACCATTGGCAATTCTTTTTTCTTGTCGACCAGCATGCAAGAGTTTTGCGGCACGCCACAAGATAGCTAACTCTTTTCGATAGAGATAGCTAGCACCTTCATCTACCAAACTCTCTTCGCTAACCAAATGCTCCATATCTTCTAGACGAAGATTAGCAGTCATCGGCACCATCTCTGCCCGCATTTGCAGGGTATCTCGGTTTACTATTCCATCCGCATCAAGATCTACGTAGATGGATAGCGCGGGTCTCGGAGCTCCTGCATCCAGGGAGAATTGCTCAATGACCGAATCAGGCAACATCGTAATTTTGTTGCCCGGAAAATAAACGGTAGACATACGATTGCGAGCCACTTGGTCCAATGGATCATCTTTACTAATCGCCAAACCTGGTGCTGCAATATGAATGCCAATGCGATGACCACCCTCGACAAGTTCTGTTACCGAAAGCGCATCATCAATCTCAGTAGTTCCTGAGTCATCAATCGAGAAAGCATTTACTTCAGCCAAAGGCAGTTCTGCAATCGCCGTATCATAAGCTGCTTGATCAACTCCAATATTGACATGATGAGCAGCGCCATTTGGGAAATGCACCTTTAAAAACAGTCCCTGGTGATAGGCCAATGGAGATTCAATTGCAGCACAACGAATCATCAACTGTGCCAGGGATTCACCTGTTTCTGTGCATGCGGCTATGAGGGCCTTATAAGCTGAAGAATTCTTATCTGGGGAGAACAGTAGTTGCTTAGCTGAAGACTTCAAGGTGTCAGGAAATATGCCTGCGACTAAATCTTGTTGCCAAACAGATTGTTGCTCTAACTCTTTTTGCTTGCGCTCCAGCGCAGCTAAGCCTGCTTGCAATTGCTCAAGGGGCGCTCTTTGAAAGCGCCCTCGCCCTTTGCGACGGAAAAATACTGGGGCATCTTGTAAGGCAATCGCTAATGCTACTTGCTGAGGGATCGTTGCTTGCGAGCCAAAATATTCAAGAGAAACCTCTACCAGACCAAACTCTTCTTCAGGTGCGCAATCCCAGAGCAATTGCAAGTCAATATCTTTAGATAAAACGAGCGCTTCATCCATCGCAGCTTGTGCCTCGGGCTTTTCAAAGCGCAACCAAACCTCTTTTGCCTTAAGTTTGATCTTCTTGCCAGAAAGACTGGTCGCCTGCCAAGATTCAGCATCGCCGGTTCCTGTTGCAGACTGTACGGCAGCAATTTTGATATCGCCACCCTCTTCATATAAGAGATTCATGCTTAGAGGGAAATCCCACCGCTAGCTTCTAATGCAACTCCATTAACGTAACTCGCTTCATCGCTGGCAAGGAATAGATATACGTTGGCCATTTCTTCAGGCGTGCCCAAACGACCTAGCCAACTGCGACGCTCAATATCTTGCAGAATATTTTCTGGCATGGCTTTAACCATTTCTGTCGCAATAAATCCAGGACAAACTGCATTGACTCGAATGCCTTTAGGACCAAGCTCACGAGCCCAAGTCTTAGTAAAGCCAATCACACCAAACTTTGTCGCTGAATAATTAGTTTGACCAAAGTTCCCATACAAACCGACCACGCTAGAAGCATTCACAATCGCGCCAGTGCCAGCTTCCAGCATGTGTGGCACTACCAATTGGGTGCAGTTGAATACGCCCTTGAGGTTGACATCAATCACGGTATCAAATTGCGCCTCAGTCATCTTGATCAAACGTGCATCTTGCGTAATACCAGCGTTATTAATCAAAATATCAATGCGGCCATGTTTTTGGATGACTTGATCAACTACCGCCTGAATGCTGGCACGATCAGTCACATCCATTGCATAGGCCTCAGCATTAGGAATTTGGGCTGCAGCACTCTTTACTGCCGCAAGATTAATATCAGCAACGATCACTCTTGCACCCGCTTCTGCAAAGCGCTGGGCCGTTGCAAATCCAATCCCTTTTGCTGCGCCTGTAACAATGGCGACCTTATCTTCTAATCGATTGCCCATATTTTGCTTTCAGTATTTATTTATTAGGTTGCGGTAAGTTACATTAAATAGATATGGCTTCTAATATTTTTTGATGCACCCCACCAAAGCCGCCATTACTCATTACTAGAATGTGATCCCCTGGTTTAGCTTCTTTGGCAACTGCACTCACTAATGCACTAAGGTCATCGAAGGCATGGGCTTTACCAGCCTCTTTTGTATTTAGTGGGGCTAGGACTTCTGCCAAATTCCAGCCCAAAGATTCCTTGCCACTACTGGCTCCATAAGCAAAGACCTTATCAGCCTGCTGCAAGCTATCAGGTAGTTGTGCCTTCATTACACCCAGTTTCATCGTATTCGAGCGTGGCTCCAATACCGCCAAGATGCGGGCCTTACCCACTCGACGACGTAAACCATCAACCGTGGTGGTGATCGCCGTTGGATGATGCGCAAAGTCGTCATACACCGTAATGTCGTTTGCAACACCAATCGTTTCAAGACGACGCTTCACGTTTTTAAATGCCGCCAAGGCACGTGCAGAATCTGCTGGTGAAATACCAATGTGATTGGCAGATGCAATTGCAGCAAGCGCGTTGAGTTGGTTGTGTCTGCCCATCACACCCGAATCAGGAGCCCATTGGACGGTGGCCACCTCTTTACCTAGCTGACGCACAATAAAGCAATCACCCTCTTGTGAAATCAATGACCACTGGTTAGCGGCATCCTGTCCAAAACGCTCTACAGGCGACCAAGCACCGCGGGTGACAACCCGCTCTAGCGCAGGTTCCTCGCCATTGACTACCAATAAGCCATCACTAGGCACTGTGCGCACTAAGTGATGAAACTGAGTTTCGATAGCAACAAGATCCGCAAAAATATCTGCATGATCAAACTCTAAGTTATTTAATAAAGCAGTGCGTGGTCTGTAATGGACAAACTTACTGCGCTTATCGAAAAAGGCAGTGTCATATTCATCGGCCTCTATTACAAAATATTGACTTTCACCCACGCGTGCAGATACTGTGAAATTCAGTGGCACTCCACCAATTAAATATCCAGGCTTGTAGCCATTAAATTCCAAAATCCAAGTGAGCATGGCTGATGTAGTCGTCTTGCCATGCGTACCGGCTACCGCTAAAACATGTCGGCCATATAAAACTTGCTCCCCTAGCCATTGAGGTCCAGAGATATAGGGCAGCCCTTGATTCAGAATGGCTTCCATTAAGGGATTGCCACGAGAAACGACATTGCCAATCACAAATAAATCGGGCATGGTCTCAAACTGCAATAATTGATCTGGCGAGAATCCCTCAATGAGCTCAATACCTTGAGCTTCAAGCTGTGTGCTCATGGGTGGATACACGTTGGCATCACAACCCGTTACACGATGTCCGGCTTGCCGAGCGATTGCGGCAATGCCGCCCATGAAGGTACCGCAAATGCCCAAGATATGAATATGCATTAGCGAATTTTAGCGAAGGAGTTGTAATGAATCGAAGACAGTGGATCATGATTGGCGGAATTAGTCTTCTGGCGCTCCTTGCTGGAGTCTTTTCATCTCAGTGGATTTCGCAAACAGGCTTGGCGAGCGACCCATCCATCAAAGCTTTCTTTGGCAACCCTTGGCAAACACCCGATGGTAAATCGGCAAATTCTGAAAATTGGCGAGGAAAAGTACTCGTTGTGAACTTTTGGGCCTCCTGGTGCCCCCCTTGCGTAGAAGAAATGCCTGCTTTAGACAAAATTGCCCAAGAATATGCCACTAAAAATGTGTTAATTGTCGGTATCGGTATTGATTCACCATCTAACGTACGCGAATTTCTTGAAAAAACCCCCGTTTCTTATCCCATTGTGATTGGTGGGTTAGAGGGCAGCAATCTCTCCAAACAAATGGGAAATACCCAAGGTGCCCTACCCTTTACAGTCATCGTCAATTCAAAAGGTAAGTCTATTTATAGTAAATTAGGGAAGATAAGCGAAGAAGAGCTCAGAAAAGTCATTAATTCAGAGTTATAAAGATTTTTAAAGACTTTTAACCCTAAGAATTCCATTGAAAATTGCTTAAATATTAAGCAATTACACCCATCATTTTTATATTTACTCTGAAAAGCAGTAAAAAAAATTGCTTCCCAAAGGCATTTTTGGGCATTTTCAAGACCCCAGAGGGTATACTCGCATCCTTAGCAGGTAATGCATCAAGTTGCTCAACTTACAGATTAGTGGCCTAAAGCCAAATTAAACCATTGACACCTAACTGCCTCTAAAAATAGGGATCTATGTCTAAAAAAGCATCAATTCTGGTCATTCAAGGCCCCAACCTTAATCTATTAGGAACCCGTGAGCCTGAGGTTTATGGGAAAACTACCCTAGAAGATATCCACCAAAAGCTCGGAGATCTCGCAAAAGCCCAGTCTGTTGATCTAAGTACCTACCAAAGTAATCATGAAGGCGAGTTAATTGACCGCATTCAGAAGGCTAAACAAGATGGCGTGGATTTCATCATCATTAATCCTGGTGCATTTACTCATACTAGCGTTGCCTTGCGTGACGTTTTAGCTGGTGTAGCCATTCCGTTTACCGAAGTGCATCTATCAAACATTCACCGAAGAGAAGAGTTCCGAAAACACTCTTATCTATCAGACATCGCTACCGGTGTGATTTGTGGACTTGGAGCTATTGGCTACGAATTAGCCCTGCAAGCTGCGATCGCCCGCATACCTAAATAAGCTATTTAAAGAATTTCAAGAGAGGACTCACTCATATGGATCTAAGAAAACTCAAAACCTTGATCGACTTAGTTTCTGAATCAGGTATTTCCGAATTAGAGGTCAACGAAGGTGAAGACCGTGTTCGTATTGTGAATGCCGGCTCTGCAGTTCCTACTGGACACGTGGTTTATACCAATCCAGCTCCTACACACACGATGCAAGCAGCGCCTGCTGCTGCAGCCCCCGCATCATCCGTTCTAGATGCGCCTGCAGCTGAAGCTGGGTTTATTGCACGCTCACCCATGGTGGGCACTTTCTATCGCGCCCCAAACCCAGAATCGCCTAACTTCGTCAATGTTGGTGACACTGTTAAGGTTGGTCAAACACTGTGCATCATTGAAGCGATGAAATTGCTTAACGAAATCGAATCAGAGCAAGCGGGGGTCATTAAAGAAATTCTTTGTGAGAATGGTCAGGGCGTTGAGTTTGATCAGCCCTTATTTGTCATTGCTTAATTTCTCTGCCTTTCTTTCCAATCTTTATTACCTAACTCAGAGCCTACATGTTCGATAAGATTCTGATTGCCAATCGGGGAGAAATTGCTCTCCGTATCCAACGCGCATGCCGCGAGTTGGGAATTAAAACCGTAGTGGTGTATTCCACTGCAGATAAAGAAGCCAAGTATGTGAAGCTTGCTGATGAGGCGGTCTGCATTGGGCCTGCGCCTTCACCATTAAGTTATCTCAATATGCCTGCGATTATTTCTGCAGCAGAGGTGACTGATGCCGAAGCGATTCACCCTGGATATGGCTTCCTCTCTGAAAATGCTGATTTTGCAGAACGTGTTGAAAAATCTGGTTTTGCCTTCATTGGTCCTACTGCTGCCTCGATTCGCTTGATGGGCGACAAAGTTTCGGCTAAGCGCGCCATGATTAAAGCCGGTGTACCCTGCGTACCTGGCTCCGAAGGTGCGTTACCAGACGATCCAAAAGAAATTATTGCTACCGCTAAAAAAGTGGGTTACCCAGTCATCATTAAGGCTGCTGGTGGAGGTGGTGGCCGCGGTATGCGTGTTGTTCATACTGAAGCTGCGCTAATCAATGCTGTCAATATGACTCGTGAAGAAGCTGGGCGCGCATTCAGTAATCCAGAAGTCTATATGGAGAAGTTTTTAGAAAAACCTCGCCATGTTGAAATTCAAATTCTGGCCGATACCCATGGCAATGCTATTTGGTTGGGTGAACGTGATTGCTCAATGCAACGTCGCCATCAAAAAGTGATTGAAGAAGCACCAGCTCCTGGTATTGATCGTCGCTTGATTGCCAAAATTGGTGAGCGTTGTGCTGAAGCTTGTAGAAAAATTGGCTATCGCGGTGCCGGAACATTTGAGTTCCTCTATGAAAACGGTGAATTTTTCTTTATTGAGATGAATACTCGCGTTCAGGTTGAACATCCAGTCACAGAAATGATCACTGGCGTAGATATCGTTCAAGAACAAATACGAATTGCTGCTGGTCTCAAATTGGCTTATCGCCAAAAAGATATTGTGTTCCGCGGCCATGCAATTGAATGCCGTCTGAATGCAGAAGACCCATTTAAGTTCACGCCGAGCCCAGGAAAAATTGGTTCATTCCATATGCCTGGCGGTCCTGGTATTCGCGTAGATTCTCATGCCTATAGTGGCTATGTAGTCCCCTCAAATTACGATTCCATGATTGGTAAGTTAATTTCTTACGGCAATACTCGCGAGCAAGCGATTCGCCGTATGCAAATTGCCTTGTCTGAGATGGTGATTGATGGGATTACTACTAATGTTCCGCTTCACCGCGAACTGATGCTAGATCCTAACTTCATGGAAGGTGGCACCAGCATTCACTACTTAGAGCATCGCTTAGAAGAGCAAGCTGCAAGTCGCGGTAAATCCTAATTCACTCCAAATTCATGCGAGCACTCCATGTCTTATCGTGAACTGGTATTCACGGTAGCCGCTGAAACTGCCGAGCCTTTAGGCGATGCCTTACTCGAACTAGGAGCACTCTCTGTCACCGTAGAAGATGATGCCGCAGGGGGGGGCGATGAGAACCCTCTTTACGGAGAGCCTGGTCTTTCGCCCAAAGTCCAAGCATGGGATAGATCTGCCGTTACCGCTCTTTTTAATCCTGAGATTGATCACTCAGACAGAGCAGAATTCATTCCCGAACTGCTTGCTGCTTTAAATGAAGCAGGCTTTGAATTAGCCCCGCCCCAAGAAAAAACCGTTGAAGAGCAAGATTGGGTCCGACTGACACAAAGCCAATTTACACCGATCCAAATTGGAAAACGTATCTGGGTTGTACCCTCATGGCATGAAGCTCCAACTGATCCCGATGCAATTTGTTTAGCAGTAGACCCTGGACTTGCCTTCGGAACTGGTAGCCACCCTACAACACACCTGTGCTTACTTTGGCTTGAGGAGTACTCCAATTTAAAGAACCAGAGTTTGCTTGATTATGGTTGTGGATCTGGGATTTTGGCGATTGCGGCTGCAAAACTGGGTTGCAATCCAGTGGTTGGTACGGACATAGATCCCCAATCCATGATTGCGGCGCGTAGCAATGCAGAGATTAACAATACGATCATTCGCTTTGTTTTACCAACCGAAGACGCACCAGAGCTAGCGGCAGAAACGAAATACGATATCGTGATGGCCAACATCTTGGCTAATCCCTTGCAAGTGCTTGCCCCCGCTCTAGTCAATAAAATGCGTGCCGGCGGACATATCATTTTGTCTGGCGTGCTGGCGCGACAAGCAGATGAGGTAATTGCAACCTATAGTCAATGGCTCAAACTTGCCATTTGGAAGGAAAGTGAAGGCTGGGTATGCTTGCATGGAATCCTCGAGCAAGACAAACAAAGTACTGAATCTATTCCCGATGCTGTAGCCACTCTTGCAGCGCCTAGTCAAAAAAAAAGTTTTAAGCGAATCCTTTTAGCTTGCTTTTTGACTTTGCTCCTCATTTTTGGCGAGCATTTATCTAGGAATTCTCTACTGCCTGCACTAGCGCCAAGAGTAGATGGCTCATCTAATTCATTTTCAGTTGGCGCATTTTCGATATTGCAGCAGATTGATGAGAAATTGTGTAGCGCACTGAAGTGCTTTAATCGCCCTGTAAGCGATTTTGCTGCATGGAAAATAACTTCAGCGTCACTAACCCCAGAAAACGCGGGAGAGGGCCTTAAAAACGCCCTAAATCAATCAATATTACAAATTGAAATACAAAATCGACTCGCAATTCCAATTTTGTTGCCAAATTTAGAAATTTCTCTCACTGATGCAGAAGAATCTGAGTTGAAATCAATTCAGTTCAGCCCAAATGAATGGTTACCACTATCTTGGCAAGAATCTCATCCTGATTTTTTGAAAATTGGTGCACCTGCTGGAGAAATGATTCAAGCAGAACTGCCGATTGTTCTGCCGCCGAATACTGCTGGGTATCGAGTACGTATTCTTTATCCTGAATAATCTCCTTTTATTCATTTTTTATTACCTTACCCATTACAGAAAGTAATTTATGGCCAGCTTGATCTGCGGTTCAATCGCTTACGACACCATCATGAACTTTGAAGGCAAATTTGCCGATCAAATTCTCCCTGAGCAGATCCACATCTTAAATGTGGCCTTTTTAGTGCCAAC
>Ga0114963_10003599_pt1 | contig 10600 bp, 10 predicted proteins | sample C_131016_EF_Meta_FD_87019 | JGI IMG/M metagenome (GOLD analysis project Ga0114963, IMG submission 87019) | Freshwater microbial communities from Lake Croche, Canada to study carbon cycling - C_131016_EF_MetaG | ecosystem: Environmental > Aquatic > Freshwater > Lake | place: Lake Croche, Canada...
AAGAGCATGGGCAGCTGCAGTAAGCCACCGATTGGGATATTGCCTTGGTAAAGGCCGTCGTCACCGAGCTGCATGGTGCCTTCTGCGACCGCCTGGGTAATCGTGGTGGTTTTGATCGGAACGGCGCCGGCCAAATGGTAATTAATTTTCAATTCACCGTTTGTTTCTTTAGCGACCCGTTCAGTAATGGTCTGCAAGCCACGTGCGCCTGCCAAGGTTGCAGCGGGGGCATAGGTGTAAGCGTTCCATTCAACGGCGTGCGCCAACGGCGTCAAGCCAAATCCAACTGAAAAAATGCTAATGCTTGCTGCGAGTGCAATGCGAATGCGCTTCATTTTGTGGACTCCTGGGCGGTGGGTTGGACATAACGGCTCTCAAGCTCCATAAAAGCCGGGTACTCAAACAGATTCCAAAGGGTGCGATGATCAACCATTCGATCCGAGAACGCTGCACTTGAGCCATTGCGTGCCAGCTCTTCATATAAGGCCCTGCCGACCGAAGCAATGACGCGGGTCATCGAATTCGGAAAGATCGCGATGCTATAGCCCAAGGCGGTGAGTTGCTCAACGGGTAGCATTGGCGTGCGACCCCCCTCAACGAGATTGGCGAGGGTAGGCGCCTTGAGTTGCTGGTTGAGTAGACGCATTTCGTCAGCAGATTCTGGCGACTCAAGAAAGCACACATCAGCGCCGGCCTCAGCGTAGCGCTGCGAACGTTCGATTGCCGCGTTGATGCCGAGATCACTGCGGGCATCGGTGCGCGCGATGATGACGACATTCGGATCGTGTCGTGTATCCACTGCGGCTTTAATGCGTCCGACCATTTCTTCAGTCGAGACGATCTTCCGGCCAGGTTCATGTCCGCAGCGCTTAGGCCACTGTTGATCTTCGATTTGGATGCCACTGATGCCAGCGCGCTCGAACTCGCGAACGGTACGAATCACATTTAGTGGCCCGCCATATCCGGTGTCGGCATCGGCAATGATGGGGATGGTGGTGACGTCGGCCATGCGCTTAGCTTGGTCGACAATTTCGGCAAAAGACAGCAGAGCAACATCGGGTGCGCCCAGACGCGTAATTGATACTCCCGAGCCGGTCATATAAGCCGCTTTGCACCCGGCTTGTTCGGCGAGTCGAATTGTCAGGCAGTCAAAGGCGCCAGGCGCAACTAAGAGCGCAGGGTCAGCAATGAGTGCGCGTAACTGTTGATTTTTGCCGGGATGGATACCCAAGGAGAGAGGCATTGAGAGACTCATGCGAGGGCCTTTTGTTTTGCAGTTTCAATGGCAGAGAGAACGGTGTCGCAGGTGTAGGTGGGATAGCGCGCCCGAAAGAAGTTCAGGGAGCCCTCATGCAGTAATGCATTGGGTGTTGCGACTGCATCTTCAAGTACGACAACGTAATAGTCGTGATATGAGGCAGACCGGACAGTGGATTCGACGCACCCTTCGGTCACGGTGCCTAAAATAATCACACTTTGAATGCCCTGCGTGCGTAAGATGTGATCGAGATTGGTGCCAACAAAACCGTCGGGCCGAAACTTTTCAACGACCCAGTCGGTTTTTTGAACTGTTAAGCCGTCTACAAATTCGTATCCCCAGGTGCCGGGCTTGGTGTAGTCGGGGGCCTTGCCATCACGCGTTTTAAAGCGTAGCCATGCCGGCGAGTCCATACGCGCATCGGGCAGCGACGCTTGCCGCAAGAAAATCGTCCGCATTCCTAACGCTTGCGCCTTGCCGACAAAATCAACCATTTTTTTGACGGCTGGTGCCATGCGCGCGACATCTTTACCAAACTTAGAAAAGTGCCCATCAACGTGACAAAAATCGTTTTGAACGTCGACCACGATGACCGCAGTCCATCGCGGATCAACAAGTTCGTCGAGGGTGTCTAAAACTTCGCGGCCCATGATGGTTTTCATTTAAAGCATCCTGTATTGAGGCATATTTGGTCGAATGTTGTTGGTGCTAGATTTGTTCGATCGAGACCGGAAATAGTTGCTCGTGATCATCAGCAGGCATCACGTGATAGGCCGCAAAGCGATAAGCCGGGCCACCCACCAACTCAGGTGGCGTGAACGGAAACGCAATATTGCCGCCCGTGCATTGCCGACCTGAAAAACCCTGATGCAGAAAAAATTGTTTGAACGTTTTTGCTGCAGCCATGGCGAGGTCAGGTGTGCGTGCAATGATTTCGATCAAGACGAAGACCTCGCGCGCGGCTTGTACGCCGGGTGTTTGAGTCCAGAGTGCTACGCCGTCTAAGCCGTAAAGTCTGGGATAAATTTCGTAGTCACCGGCGACCAGTCCGCGCGTCGTTTGTTCGACAGTGGCAAGGATCGGTCGCAGCTGCTCAATGAAGCGCGGGTCTGCAGTTCCTGCAAGCAGCACTGCACGATGACCCACCAAGGCGCTTCCTTCGACCTTGATCGTTGTGCGCATAGCAGGTTGCCAGGTGGCGCCCGTAACATGAGTTCGGCGCTCGTCAACCGCGGTGTAACGTGCGGCGTCAACCTTCAGTGTGCCGTCAGGCTCGGTAAAGCTAATCGGATCGGCTTGCTCATATAGGCTGTGTGCAGCGACTGAAAGTGGGGTGGCTCGCCGTGCCGGGTTCATACTCTCAAGGGTAAAGCCCTTTGCATCGAGTGTGGCAAGCATCGCATCGCGCCCGCCGGGTTCGCAGCAAATAGATGTGCATTCAATGATTTTTGCCATATGCATGACATTTGCCATGTCAAAACCCAGCATTTTTGGCAAGCTGGCAAAGACCGCTGTATCGCATGCTCTGCCAGCAATGATGACGTCTGGTTCTAGTGCGAGCGCACGTTCGAACGGCGCGCAGCCAACTTGACCAACGAGATGCGAGCAGGCATTTAAATCCGCCTGAGTGACAGGCAGATTGCCGCCAAGTGCTTTGAGTTCGCCCGCAGAAAGCGCTTGACCCACGCGTGCGGCAGTGAGATCAGAGCGAATCGTGGCAAGGCGAAAATGCAAGCTGTGTTCGCGTGAAATTTCGCGAATCATGTCCAGCGTTGCCTCTAGGTGAGGTGCTGCGCCTGCGGTACCAGCCGTACCAATAATGAGAGGTACGTTAAGCCTGCGCGCACCAAGGAGCACGGCAGCCAGATCGCGCTTAGTGATCGATGGGCTCGTCGCCATTTCACCTGAGCCTAAATACACCGGACCCGGGTCAACCGAGCCCATGTCACAGCCAATGAAATCGGGTTCGCGGGCCAAGCCGGCGGCGAGTGCTTGCTCGGGGATTCCGTAGCCTAATTGCCCAGAGGCCGAAAGCACCTTTAACACCGATGGTTTGCGTGTGAGTAAAGCTTTGACGGCGCTCATATTTCAAGATCCAGTAACGGCACATGTTGTTGTGCGCCATAGACGTCGTGATCGCCCGGGGAGCCCGAGACAATTGCACGCGGCATCGCGATCTTGATTGCCCGCGCCGCTTGATAGGGTGTTACGGTCACGTCAGCAGATGACACGTTATAAAGTCGTGCTAAAGCAGCAGGCTGTAAAGTCGGTGCGAGCTTGGCGGCTTCAAACGCCTCGTCGGTCGGAAACATCAAATCAAAGGATAGGGTCAACGGCCCTGCGTTTTTACTGCGAATCACCGTGGCAATGTCTGTTAGTCGGGGCACGCTCGCTCCTTTATTATTATTCGTTTATTGACTTGTTATAACAAGTTGTACCTCAATTGGCAAATCGAGGCGCAAGCGAGTGCGCCAACACCTGACGGCATTGGATTGATGTATCCGACCTTCAAAAGCACAGCTGCTTAGGTGTTAGCCGAATTTTTCGTTTAGCTCTACCAATACGTCGGCGATAGACTCGACGTCAGCAAATTTCATGTCTAGATCAAACATGTTGGCCTGGTGGGCCTGAGGGCTGCGATCGCCGCAGGCCTCATCGACCAGAATGACTCTGAAATTATGAGAAAACGCATCGGTCGCCCCTGCGCGTACGCAACCAGAGGTAGAAATGCCGCAAATAATTAGAGTGTCGATTTTGTCGTAACGCAAAAAAGCCTCAAGAGGTGTACAAAAAAAACAGGAAGGCTTATTTTTCAAAATAATTCGATCGACTGGTCGTGGGGCGTAGGCGTCTGGCCATTGGTCAGCTCGGGGATCGCTGGTGTACTGAAAGGCATCGGGCTCTGCCAGCTTAAAGTTCCAGGCGCCACGATAGGTCGGGTGGCTCCGATCATCACGCCGGCTGTAATAAATCGGCAGGTTGAGGGCACGAAAAGTCTCAGTGAGCGTGACTAGGGCACTTGTTACCGATTGCATCTCGCGTCCGCACATTGAATAGGCGGGGTCGACGAACATATGTGTAGTGTCTATATTTAGTAAAGCGACGCGCTCTCCCATGCCGATTCGTTGGGCAAAGCCGCCCTTACGGTAGGTTTCGAGTTCTTCGTCCGGCACGTAGCCGCGCCATTTTTCTAGTTTGTCCATCACATCTCCAATTGACCAATCCTGACGATTCTGTTGATATAGAGCGCAGAGCGTTTAAACAGGGTGTGGCTCGCCCGCGTTCATTTAGTTGTTTTAACGACTGGTGTTCGTGGTGAACAACGAGCCAACAAATATATATTAAAGGAGATGCAATGGATCGTCGTCACTTTATCGGGGTAGGGCTTGCGTTAGGTGCGAGTATGGCGGCACCAGTACTTGCTCAACCTAAGTCGGGCTATCCGACCCAGACAATCAAAATGATCGTCGCGTTTGGGCCGGGTGGATCCACCGACGTGACCGCCCGTATTATTTCAGCCAAGCTGTACGATGAGCTTGGGCAGAGGGTGGTGATTGAAAATAAACCCGGCGGAGGTTCGAACATTGGAAGCGAGCTTGCCTCGCGTGCCGCTCCAGACGGCTATACGGTTTTTTTAGGGACAGTTGCAAATGCGATCAACATGTCTTTGTACAAAAACCCCGGCTACGACCTCGTGCGCGATTTTGAGCCAATTTCTATTTTGACGTCGGCGCCAGCCGTGCTGGTCGTGACACCAAAGTTACCCGTTAATAGCGTGCAAGAATTGATTGCGTTGGCCCGCGCAAAGCCCGACTCCTTGAACTATGCGACTTCGGGTGTTGGTACAACGCCCCACTTGGCAGGTGAGATGTTTTTGCAGAGGTTCAATATGAAAATGACCCACGTCGCTTATAAGGGTGCGGCGCCGGCGTTAACCGACACCATTGCAGGTGTGACGCAACTGGGCTTTAAAACGGCACTATCCGCCATTCCAAGTATTCAGTCTGGCCAGTTAAAGGCCTTAGCGGTGTGTTCTGCCACCCGTCTGGCGCTGTTGCCGGATGTGCCGACGATGGCTGAAGCGGGTGTGCCTGATTTTGAAATCACATCTTGGAATGGTTTGTTTGCCCCAAGGGGTACACCTGCTGAGATCATCACAAAATTGAATCAAGCCTGTGCAAATATTTCGCGTATGAAAGATGTGCAGGATACCTTGGCCGCGCAGGCTGCGGATAGCTTGACTAGCACACCAGCACAATTTAAAGCCTTCATCGAGGCAGAGATTGCCAAATGGGGCGTTGTTGTGAAATCAACCGGCGCGCAAATTTAAAGTGGTTGTGCAAGAGCGATCTTAAATAACTTGATTTTTGAAAAGAGGTTTTGATGTTTGCTCAGCAACCACCTATTGTTCAGATGCTCGAAGTGTTCACTGAGATGCCTGCCGAATTTCGGCGAACCGGCGTGCGCTCTGAGTGGGCAAATATTAATCGGGGTGGTGCTGCGCTGGATTCGTTTCTTGAAGGGCCTGTCTTTGATGCGTCGGATAATCTTTATGTGACAGACATCATTTTTGGTCGCGTGTTTCGAATTGATCCGAAGGGCAACTGGGCCTTAATCGTTGAATACGACGGCGAGCCCAACGGGATGAAATTTTACTCAGCAGACGAACTGCTGATTACTGACTATAAAAACGGCTTGATGCGTTTGAATATCCATACGGGTGCAATTGTGCCGCACCTAGTGAGGCGAAACACCGAGGGCTTTAAGGGTGTTAATGATTTAACCTGTGATTCGAAAGGCAATGTTTATTTTACTGACCAAGGTCAGTCGGGCATGCACGACCCCACGGGGCGTGTGTATCGCTTGCGGCCGTCTGGCCAGCTTGATTTATTGTTAAGTAATGTGCCTAGCCCAAACGGTATTGTGCTCTCACCTGACGAGAAGGTCTTGTGGATTGCGGTGACACGCGGCAATTGTATTTGGCGGGCGCCCTTGATGCCCGATGGCAGTGTGGCGAAAGTTGGGCAGTTTTTTACCTCCCACGGCCCAAGTGGGCCGGATGGTATTGCCGTTGACGCCGCGGGCAATTTGGCGATCGCGAACCCAGGCTTGGGGTACGCATGGTTGGTGAACCATCGGGGCGAACCGGCTGGGGTGTGGTCTAGCCCCAAGGGCTCGACCGTGACAAATCTGGCGTTTGGCGGCAAGGATCGTCAGACTTTGTATTGCACTGAATCTGACAGCGCAACGATTTTGACTGCTCGCATGCCCCACGCAGGGGCGGTTGTGCATCGGACAACTTAAATCTGGTTTGCGAGAGGGGTTTTGAGAAACAGCATATTCATTTTGAGCGCGTCTGTGCGAAAATAGCGCCATAAGCCCAAGCCGATTTGCTGGGCAAACCTTTGGTCTGGTATGTACAACAGCTGTCGTTTGATTCGCTATGTTTTCATCGTGGCCCTTGCGGCGGTCGGTCTGCTTGTCAGTTCAGGCACGTACGCTGCCCCCCCAATCTTGGTGCTTAACTCGCTGAACGCCAATGTCAGTGTGATCGATCCGGTCAGCTACAAAGAAATCAAGCGGATTCCAGTTGGTAAAGAGCCGCATCACTTATATCTGACGCCAGACAATAAATCAGTCATGGTGGCAAATGCTGCGGGTGATTCAATTACTTTTCTCGATCCCAATACGGGTGAAATTCAGCGCACGCTCAAGGGTATTTCTGATCCCTACCACTTGCGGTTTTCGCCCGACATGAAATGGTTTGTCACGGCCTCGAATCGGCTGAATCACGTTGATATCTATCGTTGGGAAAACAAAAACGGTGAGTTTCAAATGCAGTTGGCCAAGCGCTTACCGGCCGGTAAAACGCCCAGCCATATCGCCATTGATAGCAAAAGCACGGTTGCGTACTTTAGTTTGCAAGAAAGCAACGAGTTAATGGCCGTCGAGCTTGCGACGCAAAAGCCCTTGTGGACAATACCAGTTGGCAAAACACCCGCTGATTTGTATTTAGCCCCTGACGACAAGACATTGTTGGTTGGGCTAACCGGAGCCTCTGAGGTTGAGGTGTACGACGTATCAGGTGCGAAAGCGGTATTAAAAAAGCGCATCCCCACTGGCGATGGCGCGCATGCGTTTAGATCTCAGGGTGACAAGCGGCACGTGTTTGTCAGTAACCGCGGCGCCAATACGATTAGTCGTATTGACTGGACCACCTTGAGCGTAGTCGACTCGTATAAAACCCCCGCAGGGCCTGATTGTATGGAAATGCTCGCCGATGGTAAGACCTTGTTATTTACGGCACGTTGGGCGGGCAAACTAGTGGCGCTTGATATCGAGAAAAAAACCATTACCCAACAGGTGCCGGTGGGCAAGTCACCGCATGGAGTGTGGACGCTGAATCATGCGAGCCGTCTATAAGGTTTTGCTGGGCTTGGGGCTGTCGTCTTGTGCGACCGCCTTATTCGGCTCTCCAAACTCGTCGACCGAGCCTCCTGCATGCGAGCGACCGGTGTACTTGACCTTTGACACCGGACACATGCAAGTCGCCCCCTTGGTGGCTGATGTTCTGACACGGCAACGAGTACGCGCGACTTTCTTTTTAGCCAATGAGCCGACGCGGACTGGCGGCACCAGCCTGGATGAGGTGTGGGCGCCCTGGTGGACGACTTTGGTCGAGCAAGGCCATGCCTTTGGCTCGCATACCTTTGATCACGTTTACTGGCTGGCCGATACGGCAGATGGCAGATTTGTAATGAGGCCGAGTGCTGGACCGCAGTCAGGCAAAAGTTTTACGTGGACAGGCGCCCAATATTGCGAAGAGCTTGGTCGGACAGCTGCGCGGTTTAAACAGATGACCGGCCAACAAATCTTGCCGTTATTTCGGGCTGCAGGCGGTAAAACTTCACCCGCCTTATTGCGCGCCGCGCAAGCTTGTGGCTACGAACACGTGGGCTGGGCGCAAGCGGGGTTTTTGGGCGATGAATTACCAAGCGATCAATATCCCAATGCCTTGTTGCTTGAGCGCGCCTTGCGCAATATTCGCAGTGGCGATATCTTAGTGGCGCATTTAGGGATTTGGTCTCGGCAAGAGCCTTGGGCGCCAGCGGTGCTTGAGCCTTTAATAGAAGGCTTGAAGCAAAAGGGCTTTTGTTTTGCGACGATCGACGCACACCCAACATATCGCGATAAAATTCTGGCTGTGCAGTCGAAAGCTAGTTTGTGTGCAAGCCAAGCAGCGCGCGCAAGCGACACGTTTGGGGCCTGTGGGGGTGCTGCGAGCGGCCACGACACACGAATAGCACCCGCAGAGCAACCCGACAGTGTGTCAAGTCAGCCAAGTGCAGCCGCCCCGACAATTGAGTTTTCGACCATAAGCGAAGCAAAGGAAAAAGTAAGTCGATGAACCAATTCATTGAGATCTTCGACCAAGCTCAACAGTGGCTCTTTGAGTTACTAGTGCAGCCTGTGTTGTTTCATACTGGCCTGAGCAGTGTCATTGAAGACGCCTACGACGGCACCATGTGGCTGTTGATTGGGTTGTTACAAATTGCTTTACTGGTCGTTGTATTTGGCACCATGCAGCGGGTATGGCCCGCAGAGCCCGTGCGTGATCGTCAGCAAATCCGGATCGATTTTTTGTACACGCTGATTCATCGCCTTGGGGTGTTCAGACTCGCCCTGTTTTTTATGATTGATCCTCTGGTAGACGAGCTCTCTGGTCAGGCGCGGTTGATGGGCTTTGCGCCTTGGCAGCTTGATGGGATCTGGCCTGGCGTCACCGATGGTGCGATCGTCAGCCTGCTGTTGTATCTGTTGGTTTTTGATGCCGTCGACTATTTTTATCATCGGGCGCAACATCGGTTTAGTTGGTTTTGGGGTTTGCACTCAGTGCATCACAGTCAACGTCAAATGACGATGTGGAGTGATAACCGTAATCATCTGCTTGATAGCTTGTTGCGCGATATGGTGTTTGTTTTGGTTGCGCAATTGATCGGCGTCAAGCCCGGGCAGTTTGTCTTGCTGGTGGTTTTTACACAATTGGTTGAAAGCTTTTCGCACGCCAACGTGCGATTATGCTTTGGTAAATGGGGCGACCGCCTGTTAGTGAGCCCCAAGTTTCATCGGTTTCATCATTCGTTGGCATACAACGAGTCAGCCGCAGGGCCCGCAAAGGGGCACAATTTTGCTGTGTTGTTTCCGGTTTGGGATATTGTGTTTAAAACCGCCAAGTTCGACACGGGCTATGTGCCGACCGGGGTGCATGATCAACAGCCAGAAGCGGGTGGCCGTGACTATGGCCGCAGCTTTTGGGCCCAACAAAAGCTGGGTATTCAGCGAATGTTGGGTTCAAAAACAGCTGGCTTTAACGAAAACAGATGATTGTGCCCTTGGTTTGAAGGTCTGCCACCCCAGCAAGGTGCCAGATCGAATCAGGTTGTCTTTGGGACGTTTTAGTCGCCGCCTAGTGCAAGCTTATTTGGCTGGCGTTTTTCAATGGACCATTTCAGTAAGGCTGCGGTGCGATAAATACCATGCGCGAACTTGCCGTAGGGCAGGGTTAAAAATAGCGCCATGACAAAACCAAGATGGATAGCCAGCCAAAGCGCCATGTAGCCTGTGTCACGCCACACCAGCAAAGCAAGACCGGTAAGACTAACCGCAAACAGCAGCACAATAAAGGCGCGATCCATGGGTTTTTGTGCCGCATCACCGTGCAGCGGTGAGCGTCGCAGATTCAGCCACAGCAGGCCAGCGGGCCCGACGAGCAAACCAATGCCGCCCACCGTGCCTAAAATCACGGGCAGACTTGTATAGGCGTAAGGCGCTTGTAGACCAAGCACATAGTGATACAGCGTGGCCACTGAGGTTGCGGCAAAGCACAGCATGAAGCCGTAAAACGTGAGATGGTGAAAGCGCCGGCGGCGAAGGGTAAAGCGATCGTCTTCGTCGTTACAGCCTTGACCGTGGCCACCATCAAGGTACTTCATGCCTAAAACGTTATGGGTGGCTTCACCGAGTGCGGCCGCGCTAGCGGCGCCGGGGGTGATTTCTTTCCAGAAACGCGTGACACCAATCCCGAGCGCCAAGATGGCAAAGCCAAAAACAGCGCCAAACATCAAGGCCAAGGTATTGTGCGGGAAAACAGCGTAAAAGTTACCCGCAAGTGGCTCGTGTACGAGCTTGCCTGTCGCTAACAGCGTTAAGATTAAAAATAGCGCTAAGCCGAAGGCGGTTGCCAAGGCTACGGTTAAACCATTGTTTTTGTATAGCGCACCCATGGCTGCCGGCCAGGCAAAGTCGGTATAAGTCTCTAAGCGGACTTTGGCCATGGCCTGG
>Ga0114963_10003601_pt1 | contig 10595 bp, 12 predicted proteins | sample C_131016_EF_Meta_FD_87019 | JGI IMG/M metagenome (GOLD analysis project Ga0114963, IMG submission 87019) | Freshwater microbial communities from Lake Croche, Canada to study carbon cycling - C_131016_EF_MetaG | ecosystem: Environmental > Aquatic > Freshwater > Lake | place: Lake Croche, Canada...
CGAAACGACTATGATGTCTACTTGGATGCCGACCCCGATCTTCTGAAACTTCAAGCCAAGGTGGGGGCACAGAAGGCCAAGGTTGACTATCTTGACTCCCTTCTGAAGGGGATCAACAATCGCCAGTGGGTGATCCGCAACGCCATCGACTTCCTCAAGTTCAAGTCTGGCGTTTCCTGACCATCCCTGACCGCTCCTGACCACCCCTAAATATCTGACTGTGGGTGTGATACAGGTTCGTCATGTGAACAGTGCGCACGTCCGTGTGTTTGCGGACAAGGACATCGCCATGGAACTTCAAGGGTTTTTCACCTTTGAGGTTCCCGGTGCCAAGTACACGCCCGCATACAAGCGAAAAGTCTGGGACGGCAAGATCAAGTTGTTCAACCCCTACTCGGGGCTGCTCCCTGCCGGACTGATGGACTACCTCGCCACTTTCGCCCAAGAGCGGAAGTACGTGATGGAAGTGGACAGTCAGATCTCGATTCCCGAAGTCAAGATCAACTGCGAAAAGACTCGGGACTTCATCAAGGCTCTCAAGCCGACCGCTCACGGCAAGGAAATCGAACCGCATGACCATCAAGTCGATGCGTTCTGCCACGCCATCAACCAATCCCGATGCGTCATCCTCTCGCCGACTGCGAGCGGAAAGAGTCTGATTATCTACAGTCTGGTCAGGTATTACCAGAACGTCATCGCACCCACGAGAAAGATTCTCATCATCGTTCCGACGATCTCGCTCGTGACTCAGATGTACTCCGACTTCGATGACTATTCCCAGACGACCAAGTGGTCGGCTCACCAGAACTGCCACAAGATTCACGGAGGCGTTCCGAAGTTGTCCGACCGTCAGGTCGTCATCTCAACGTGGCAGTCCATCTACAAGATGCCGAGAGCGTGGTTCGACAACTTCGAGGTCGTCATCGGGGACGAGGCTCACCTGTTCAAGGCACAATCCCTCACGACCATCATGAACAAGTTGATCGATTGTCCGTATCGCATAGCACTCACGGGAACGCTTGACGGCACGAAGGTCAACAAGTTGTGCATCGAAGGTCTCTTCGGCCCTGCGAAGAAGATGATCTCGACGCACGAACTGATCGAGAGGAAACTCATTTCCTCGATCGAGATCGATTGCATCCTGCTCAAGTATCCCAAGGAACTCCGGGACTCTCTCAAGGGCATCAACTATCATGCCGAAATCGACTGGCTCGTTCAGTGCAAGCCACGGAATGATTTCATCTCGAATCTCGCATCTTCCGTGAAGGGGAACACGCTTGTCCTCTTTCAGTTCGTTGAGAAGCATGGGAAACCTCTGTACGAACTGATCCAGCGAACGGTCGGGAAGGACCGCAAGGTGTTCTTCGTGGCGGGAGAGACGGAGGCGGATGATCGTGAGCACATTCGAAAGATTGTGGAGAAGGAGACGAATGCCATCATCGTCGCCTCATACGGGACGTTTTCCACGGGCGTGAGCATTCGAAGCCTGAGAAATCTCATCTTTGCGAGCCCATCGAAGAGTCGCATTCGTGTGCTGCAATCGATTGGTCGCCAGTTGAGAAAGGGTGACGGGAAGGACTCGGCCCACCTGTACGACATCGCCGACGATCTGCACACGAATGACCAACCTAACTACACTATGTCTCACTTCATCTCTCGAATTCGTCTGTATATCGAAGAGAAGTTCCCACACAAGATCGTGAAGATTCCCTTGGACGTGTAAGGAGTGATTATGTATCCTGTACGAATCGTGAAGATGGTGACGGGCGAAACTCTGATTGCCGGAATCGCCGATGCCGTGAATCCTCATGGGGACCAAGGGGTCTACACGCTGGAGGAGCCGATGAACATCATCCAGATCCCTGCTCGAAAGAAGAAGGGAAGCCTCATGTCGGAAACCCTCATCTTCATGAAGAGGTGGGTTGAGTTCTCCCCCGATGAAATGTTCATCGTCCCCAAGTCATCGGTGATTTGCGTTGCCCTTCCCGACAGTGCGATTCTGCGGGATTATCATTCCGCCAAGGCATCCATGGATGGAGACGAGGGAATCGAGGAAGAGGGCGATGAGGATGGGAATGGGAATGATGATGAGGGTGGAGGAGGAGACCAGTTCTTTGACGGGCTCGATGGGGATCAAAACCCACCGCCGTTCGAATGACTCTCGCCTCTTAGAGTACTTCAATAGACTATTCTAGTATAGTATAGTCTATAAGAGTAACTTAATTAGACTTTTTCCCTCTTCAATAGACGAGGGTATATAGGTGTCAAAATTGGTTTTGAATGTTTCTTTTGAAGATTCTTCAAAGATTATTTACTAACCTATAAAAAATGGGCTTTACTTCTGCCGATTTAAGGATATACTATCCCCAAATAAGGAACCCTCATGGCGAAACGAAACAAGACATCATCCAATCATTACATTGACAACAAGAAGTTCTTTGAAGAACTGGTCGAATACAAAAAGGCATTCGTCAAGTTCAAGAAGGATGGAAAGAAGGGTGATAAGCCTCCTCAGGCATCCGATTACATCGGCCAGTGCATTCTTGACATTGCCACCAATCTAGCCAAGAAGCCGAACTTCTCGAACTACATCTTCAAGGAAGAGATGATCTTGGATGCCATCGAGAACTGCATCATGTATCTCGGCAACTTCGATCCCAAGAAGTCCAAGAACCCATTCGCCTTCTTCACCACGATCATCTACTGGTGTTTCATTCGCCGGATCAGCAAGGAGAAGAAGCAACTATACACGAAGATGAAGTGCATTGAGAGGAACGACCGAAGTGGAAAGTTCCGCAACCACATCCTCGAAGAGCATAGGTACAACGACGACGAGAGAATGCGGAGCGAAAATCCCTATGCACACTTCCTCTCCTTGAGCGACAACGACCTGAAGAACTTCGCCAAGAGTTATGAAGAGAAACAGGCCGAGACGAAGAAGAAGGCCAAGAAGAAGCGAGTGAGCAAGAAGAAGACCAGTCGTCGCACCCTCGAAGACATCATGGAGTGAGAATGAAGATTGCAATCCTGAACGACACCCATTGGGGAGCCCGTAACGACAACCCCATCTTCCTCGAACATTTCATGAAGTTCTTCGAGGAGGAGTTCTTTCCCTATCTCGACAAGCACGGGATTCGGCATATCATCCATCTCGGCGACCTGATGGACAGGCGAAAGTACGTCAACTTCAACACTCTCAATCTCGTACGAAACCGATTCATCAAGGCCATCTGGGATAGAAATATCCGAGTTGACATCATCCCCGGCAACCACGATGTCTACTACAAGAACACGAACGAGGTCAACTCTCTTGAGGAGTTGTTCTCGGGGTATGGGCAGTGCGATGGTTGGAACTTCTGGCACGAACCCGTCGCCATGAAGGAAATCGGCATCTCTCTCGTTCCGTGGATCACCAAGGAGAACGAGAAGCAGTGTCTTGACTTCATCGCTTCCAAGCCCACTCCCGTTCTGATGGGCCACTTCGAACTCTCTGGCTACGAGGTCCTTCGTGGCGTTGAACACCATGACGGCATGAGCCCAGACCTCATGTCGGGATATGAGGCCGTCTACAGCGGTCACTTTCACTGCAAGCACAGCAAGGGCAACGTCCACTATCTCGGCACCCAGTATCAGATCACGTTCAGCGACCTGAACGAGACCAAGGGTTTCCATGTGTTTGACACCGAGACCCGTCAGATGGAGTACGTTCAGAACCCCCACCGAATCTTCACCAAACTGGTCTACAACGACGAGACCACTGACTACACCTGCCCATTCCTCAATCTGAAGGAGTACTCGAACACCTTCGTCAAGGTGATTGTGGAGAAGAAGACCAAGCCGGTGGTGTTCGATCAACTTCTCGATCGCCTCAACGAGTTCGGGTGCCATTCGTATTCAATCGATGAGCGAGTGACTCACGATAAGACCAAGTCTGACCACAAAGTTGACTTGACGAAGGACACCCTGACTCTCATTTGCGAGGAGATTGACGGCATGGAAGGGGTCAACGATACGGCCCATCTCAAAAACTTGATTAGGGATTTGTACATGGAAGCATTGCAGGTCTAAAATGTATAAATAGGACGATGGCTAAGTCGTTCAAAATGCTTCGAAAGGACATCGGTGAGTGGGTGGCCCCAACGGCCCATACCGCACACGTCACCGACAGGATCTCGGTTCGAACTGACAAGTCGGCGAAGGCCAAGCGTCCAAGTGTGGCTCAACTGAAAAAGATGCCATTCAGCACCAAGGAACGCAAGTGGAAGGGAATTCACGGGTTTACGCTGAACGACCCGCATACAGTCTAGGAGAATGATATGGATCGTGACAACCCCTATTACGATGATGACGAGAGCAACCACGACGAATTTGAAGGCACGGAAGACAGCCAAGGCTTCGAGTTCGATGAGGGTGATGATGATGAAATCCAAGCCGAACCCGCCGATCAGGTAGAGGAATCGGAATCTCCCAGCATCATTGACCTTGTCGCAAACCAGCAGGCGGCGGAAGTCAAGCATCAGATTTTCCAGTCACTGTACAGCAAGGTGGGCGAACGACTCGATGCCCTGAAGGCCGAGACTCGCCTCGGTGCCGTGAGCCAGACTGACAGTCAATAACCAACACATTGGAGTTTATGATGAGTTCTGTGAATGAAGATTCTTCGGATCGTTCGGATGAGCCGGGGAAGCCGGTTATGTCGTCGGCTCGCCCAGACGAAATCCTTGTTTTGGATAATGGTTTTGTTCGTTTGGTCAATTCGATGGGAGACGACCTGACGGTTGTGAATGCTGCTCGTGTGTCCTTCAACAAGCAGAGTTCGGGCTTCGAGGGAACTGGAATCCCCGACGAAAGGGATAGGAAACTCATTCAATATCTCGCCAAGCACAAGCACTGGACCCCATTTGCTCATGCCATGGTGACGCTCCACATCAAGGCCCCCATCCCGATTCGTGCCCAGTTCGCCAAGCACACGGTTGGATTGGTCATGAACGAGGTGTCTCGGCGGTACGTGACCGACACTCCGGAGTTCTACAATCCAATCTGGAGAACCTCTCCGACCAATGGAGCCAAGCAGGGGAGTTCTGGTTTCGTCGAGGATGACGACACCTACCATGACTGCTGCACGGCATACGAAAACAGCATAAATCAGGCGGTGGAAACCTACAACCGTCTCCTCGAAAGGGGGATTGCCCCCGAACAGGCCCGATTTGTGCTTCCTCAGGGGTTGTACACTGAGTGGTGGTGGACGGGTTCTTTGGCTGCCTTTTCCCGAGTAGTCGGCCTTCGAGCCGATTCCCATGCACAGTGGGAGATTCGGGAGTATGCAAACGCCTTCAAGCACCTCATCCGGAAACTGTTTCCTATCTCTTGGGATGCCCTGACAAATCAATAAATAAGTCAGTACCCCGAGAGAATGATGCCCCAAAAGTTCAACGAGTACATGTCGGGTGGTGGTCGAGACATCACCTTCGCAAGTCTTTCAGGCCGGGGGGCTCCCTCCGGCTTGAAGATTATGCTAGTGAACGATGGATTGATGGGTTTCGATTCAGGGAGCGTCTTTTCCGTCACGACTCGCAGAGAATGCTTCGACGCATCCGTTCACCAGTACAAGGGTATTGGGGAAGCATATCTCATTGACGAAGACGGACAGCCCCATATTCTCAAGGCGGGAAAGGACATTCTCGACTCTTCCTTTGTGCTTCTCGATGAGGAGACCGAACCTCCGATGGTTGCTGAGTCCTCCGATGAGGAGGAAGAGTTTCTTGAGTCGCCGACCCCTGTCGAGCGGTCAAGCAAAGTCGTTCTTGTTGAGCGTGGTCCGCAAGGTCCACAGGGTGACCCCGGAGTCCAAGGGCCTCGGGGTGTTCAGGGTCCTCAGGGACTCAGGGGACCCAAGGGCGACAAGGGCGATACTGGAGATCGAGGAGAGATCGGCCCACAGGGGCCTCAAGGTCCACAAGGACTGAGAGGAGAGAAAGGTGAGACAGGACTCAAGGGCGACACGGGTGAAGCGGGAGAACAGGGACCGCAAGGACCCCAAGGCGAACGAGGACCTCAAGGAGTTCAAGGGGAAAAGGGAGAGGCGGGTGAGAGAGGTGAATCCGGACCACCCGGTGCTGCTGGCCCGGAAGGACCCCAAGGGCCGCAGGGCACTCAGGGAGAAGCGGGGCCTCGGGGAGAAAGAGGCGAACGAGGTGAAGCGGGTCCTCAAGGAGATCCGGGACCTCAAGGCTCGCAAGGCCCTAGAGGAGAAAAGGGAGAGAGAGGCGAACAAGGCCCTCAAGGAAATCCGGGACCTGTTGGGGTACGAGGAGAGCGGGGAGAAAGAGGTCTAGCGGGTCCTCAGGGCGAGAAGGGCGAATCGGGACCCAAGGGAGACAAGGGCGACCGTGGTGAGGTCGGTCCCATGGGCATCGTTTCCGCTCAGGCTCCCTTGGTTCTCAAGGATCAACGTCTCAGCATCGACCTCAAGAAACTCCAGAAGGTCATAGGGTCTGGTGGCGGAAAGCCCGTTCTTTATGACGGAGGTGGTGGTCTCGGAGAGGCATTCAAGACCATCAGTGTGGCGGGTCAGTCCGACCTGAACGCAGTCGGATATGTTGCCGAGACCCTGACGTTTCGGGCTGGCAATAACATAGCAATCACGACTGATCCTGCCACCAATTCGGTCTCGATCGCAGCAATCACATCCAGCGACTTCCATTACCAATCGGGAAAGCCCGTGGGAGGAGTGACGGGAAGTCGATGGATGGACTCGGACACGGGCATCGAGTACGTCTACGTTCCTGCGGGATCGGCGGGAGAGTACGTCTGGGTTCAGCCTCAGATGCCCAACATGACGGTCTCGATTCTTGCGACGGCAAGCGTGACGACATCGACGTATCAGGCAACCACGGACGACTATTACATCGGAGTGAACTATTCGGGACCAGTGACCATCACCCTCCCAGCAAGCCCCGAGACGGGTCGGCAGATCGTGGTGAAGGACGAATCTGGACATGCGGGAGACGGAATAGGCCGAGCGATCACCGTGGTTGGCTACGGAGTGCATCTCATCGACAACCAGTCTTCCGCCACTATCAACATAAGTAACGGGGCACTTCAGTTCATCTATAGGGGAGGATGGCGAATCGTATGAGTTACTTGTACAATGATCTGGTCGAGATCATCTAAGGAGCAACATGGCACTGGCATTTCCATCCAATCCATCGGTGAATCAGGTTTACACCTACGGCTATTCGAGTTGGCGTTGGGATGGCGAGGCATGGCAGGTGTTCCCCGTGACCACCATCAGTATAGATGATTTGTTCACGATAAATATCGACGGCGGAAACTACTAAATGGCGAACCTGATAAAGATCAAACGTGGTTTTACTGCGGGTGTGGAGCCTACGGGCCTCACCTTGGGTGAACTCGCCGCCAATTTGGGCGACGGTAAATTGTATATTGGCGGTACGCATGGAAATTCCATCGTCATCGGAACAGGCAGCAGCAGCGGAGTCGCCAACGTCGTCCTCGCCTCGTACAGCGTCACCGGCGTAGCATCGTTCAACATCAACGATTTCGTCGTATCCATAACCGGTCACGTCGGCCTCACCTCCCAGATCGTTCGATCGGTCAACTCAACCAAGCCGGATGCCAACGGAAACGTGGTGATTTCTGGGCTTTCGACGAACATCCCCCTCGCCACCTCAAGCATCACTGGTGTGGCATCGTTCAACTCGTCATACTTCTCGGTCAATGGAAGCGGTCAGGTCTCTCTTTCCACACCCTATCAGGTCACTGGTGATACGGTCGTCCAAAGCACTGGCGTATCCGTGGTTCGTGCGGGAAATGCGGTCACCCTTTCGAATACGGGTGTTCTCTCGTTCAACGGGGCTGCGGGTGCCGTCAACTTCACGCTTCCGATCGCAACACGAAGCACCACGGGCGTGGCATCGTACGGGACCGATTTCAACGTATCCCCCACGGGTGTCATCACCCTCACGGCGGATGTCGTAAGAAGCGTGAACGGATCGACGGGTGCCATCACGGGCGTGGCGAAGACCGACACGGCTCAGACCTTCATCGGGCTCCAGTCGTTCAGTTATGGAATCTCGTCGAGCAGCATGTATGTTGCTCAGGGTGCCACGTTCAACACGATCGTAGCAAACAGCGTGGTTGCTTCGAACTTGGTGGCTTCGTTCAACGGGGCCACGGGTGCGGTGACGTACACCCCTCCCGTCACTTCGGTTCCTATCGCAACCGCAAGTCTCACGGGTGTCGCATCGTTCAATCCGATTTACTTCAGCACGGGGACGACGGGACACATCAATCCGACAGCGGCTCTCTTGACATCGGGGAAGATCAATGTCTCTCCGACAACCTTGGATGATGGAAGTGGAACCAACGCATCGAACTTCATCATGTCTCGTGGTCTCCAAACCACGAAGATGGACGGTATTCAGACCAGCACATCTGGTCTTACGACTACAACTCAGCAGGTATTCACCACCCGACCATTCTATTCTTCGGTGGGTTCGACCGCAGAAGTCACCATATTTGGACCGGGAATCACAGCCGAATCCATTTCTTATTTGATAATCAACGGCGTTCCCACTGCCACATCGATACAGACGTACGCACCAATCGGAGCCGCCGATGTCACCATACACCTTCGTCGTGTCAGTTCAGGAAGTCTCGTAGGAACGGAGTTGATACGAATGTCGATTCTATCCAAATGCGATGGAACTACAAACGGAACGCAATACACCGAAAGCCGAATTGCTTCGGGACTTCAAGTGGCAACGGTGGCAATTGTTCCCGCAGCAAACGACTTCAAACTGACGGTGACTCCCGTGTCAGGAACGGATTCGACCATCATCGCCGCCAACTCAACGATTTACTCAGGATCACTATCAATAGCATAAGATAAACCATGTCACGCATACCATTCAACTCTGTAGGCGGCTTCTCGGTCGGAACGACTGGGCAATATGTCGTCATCGATCCTGCGGCGAACATCTCCGCTTCGGGAGGAACCTTCAGTGGCAACGTGGTGATTGGCGGAAATCTCACCGTCAAGAATGTCGTGTCCTCGGTCAATGGGTTTACGGGTGCGGTTTCGATCACTTCGGGTTCCAACGTCACTATAACTCAGGCAGGAAACCTCATCACGATTGCGTCTTCGGGCGGCGGGGGAAACACGGGACCAACAGGTCCAGCGGGTGCGACGGGAGCCGTGAAGTTTGCTTTCAGTTCGACCCCACCAGCAGGACCCACATACGGAGATCAGTGGTACGACAGCGAGAATGGCGTTCTATTCGTCTACATCAACGACGGAGATAGTTCCCAATGGATCGATGTCGCAGGTTCGATCGTCGGAGGAATCACATCGTACGTATCGACGGTGAACGGGGTCACGGGACCCATAAGCATCGTTCAGGGAACCAATGTCACCGTCAGCACGGTCGGCAATACGATCACCATCTCCTCGTCTGGAAGCGGATCGACCAATGTCCCCATCGCCACCGCAAGCATCACGGGTGTAGCGTCCTTCGGAAATGAGTTCTTGGTCTCTGCGGCAGGTGCCGTGAGCCTGACTGCCAACTACGTCAAGAGTTTCAATGGAGCAACGGGTGCCGTCACATATTCCCCTGTTCTGGCGACATCGAGCCTGACGGGCGTGGCCTCGTTCAACAACGACTTCATCGTCTCGGCTGCGGGTTCCGTGTCGCTCACCGGCAACGTGGTTCGTAGTTTCAATGGATCAACTGGAGCAGTTTCCTACTCGCCCGTGATTGCCTCTTCGAGTCTGACTGGTGTCGCATCCTTCGGAAACGAGTTCCTTGTTTCGGCAGCAGGAGCGGTCAGCCTCACGGCCAACTACGTCAAGAGTTTCAACGGGACGACGGGTGCGGTTTCCTACTCGCCTGTCATCGCTACGTCGAGTCTGACTGGTGTGGCTTCGTTCACCAATGATTTCCTTGTGTCCGCAGCGGGTGCCGTAAGCCTTACAGGCAACGTGGTTCGCAGTTTCAACGGATCAACTGGTGCCGTGTCGTATGCTCCACCCTTGGCGACGACGAGCATCACAGGCGTGGCCTCGTTCAACACCTCGGACTTCACGGTGACCACGGGAGCGGTGAGTCTCTCGAACGTAGCCCGAACGAACTCGACCAATACGTTCACGGGCCTCCAGACCTTCAACGCAGGAATCACCGCACAGAGCCTCTTCGTTTCTCAAGGTGCCACGTTCGGCAGCAGGGTCTCGGCGAACTCGGGAATCACGGCCCAGAGTCTTTATGTTTCTCAAGGTGCCACGTTCGGAAGCAGCCTCTACGTGAGTGGAAACACCACGCTCGGAGGTGCCACGACGAACATCACCACGATGCCGAGCGGACAGGTAATCAAGACCTATTCCCTGACGACATCGGCAACGACTCAGGTGAATCTTGCGACCGAAAGCATGGCTGTCTACAGCAGTGCCGATATTCTGGTCCAAGCCGAAAAATACGACCTGACTTTCCCACTGGGAACTCTCGGAACCCAGAACACGAGAATCCAACTGGTCGCAAATCCTTCGGGCACTTTGGTGAACCACACCCAATACTCCA
>Ga0114963_10003602_pt1 | contig 10595 bp, 10 predicted proteins | sample C_131016_EF_Meta_FD_87019 | JGI IMG/M metagenome (GOLD analysis project Ga0114963, IMG submission 87019) | Freshwater microbial communities from Lake Croche, Canada to study carbon cycling - C_131016_EF_MetaG | ecosystem: Environmental > Aquatic > Freshwater > Lake | place: Lake Croche, Canada...
CAAAGGGCCAAAAGGCTAGGTCCGGCGCCGCTGATCACGCAGCCCCAGGCGCCTGCCTGGAGGGCGGCCTTGCGCACCTCCGTGCCCCCTTGGATCAAGGGCCAGCGGTAGGGCTCATGCAGACGGTCGTGCATGCCATCGGCAATCAGGTCGCCGTTGCCACTGCGTAGCCCCTGGAGCAGCAGCGTTAAAGAGCCCAGGTTTGCCACCGCATCGGCCACCACAATCTGTTTTGGCATGGCCCGGCGGGCATCGGCGGTGGAGAGCCGAATGGTGGGGATCGCCACCACCGCCTGCACCGCCGGATTCCATTCGCACCGCACCACCCGCCAGCGGTGGGAGGCGGCCCTGGCGGTAAGGCAGAGGCCCCCCAGCAGCGAGGGCACCACATTGTCGGGATGGCCTTCGATGTCGATGGCCAGTTCCAGCAATTTCTCTTTGCCCAGGGGCTCTCCGGCCAGGGCATTGGCGCCGATCAGGCCGGCCACAATCGCCGTGGCACTGCTGCCCAAGCCCCGGGCTGGGGGCACCGCCAGGTGCACCCGGGCCTCCAGGGCCATGGGCGAGGCACCAATCTCACGCCATACCCTTTGGGCGGCCCGATAAACCAAGTTTTCCGGGCCGCCGCGCAGGTGGGAACCCTCGCTGCTTTCGATGATCAACTCAAAGCGTTCGCCGCCGCCTTCCAGCACCTTCAGCCGAAACCTGTTGCTGAGGTCCAGGGCGGCCCCAAGGCAATCAAAACCTGGCCCGAGATTGGCGGTGGTGGCGGGTACATCCACCAACACCGCTTGGCCCACGGTGGGTTGAACCATCACTGCAGCTGCACTCCTTTCCAGAAGGCCACCCGACCTTGGATTTGTTTTGCCGCCTGTTTGGGTTCTGGATAGAACCAAGCGGCATTGGCATTTACCTCGCCGTTTACCACCACATTGAAGTAATGGGCTTCCCCCTTCCAGCTGCACACAGTGCGGTGGCTAGAGGGCTGGAAATGCTCCATCAGCAATGAATCAGCGGGGAAGTAGGCGTTGCCTTCCACCATTTCAATGGCATCGGATCGGGCAATCACCGCGCCGTTCCAGTGGGCCTCCATGGCTGCTTCTCTGTTGTTAACGGCACTCTGCCAGCATCCGTGCCCGGCAGGCAGCGCTAAACAGGCCGGCATCGTCGTCTATCAGGGCCCGCACCGGCAGGCCAGCCACAAAGGATTCGAAGCGACCCTTATGGCGCATGGGTGCAAGAAATGACTGGGACTGCAGCCCCTCCAGTTGTTTGTGGGCGGTGCCTCCCCCCACCCAGATGCCGCCGCTGGCCAGCTCATGGATGGCCAGATCGCCGGTGGCGGAGCCGTAGGCCCCTAGCCATAACTCCTGGGCCTTCAGGGCCAGGGGCCCCCCCTCCAGGGCCCGGGCCGCCACCAGGGCCGGCAGATCCGGGCGCCCCGGGGTACCGGGGGGCTGGGACTGCCAGGCATCGGCAGCGGCCTTGAGCGGATAGCTTTCGTCTACGGCACCGCAGTGCAGCAGCCAGAGATAGATCAAGCCCAGGCCCGTGCCGCTCACCACCCGTTCCACCGACAGCCGTTCCAGCTTCAGCTGCCGCAGCAGCCAACCCATGAGAAGCAGCTCATCGGTGTTACGGGGGGCAAATTCCCGGTGGCCCCCCTCGCTAGGTAGGGCGATCAAGCCTTCCTTCGCATGGATGCCCCTGGCCATGCCAAGGCCGGTGCCAGCTCCGATGATCGCCAGGGGACCTTCAGGGTCAGCGCTTCCCTCCTGGAGCACTACCTGTTGGTGGGGCTCCAGGTGGGGCAAGCCATAAACCAGCACGGCGAAGTCGTTCACCAGCTCCAGTTGGCTCAGGCCCGCCCCGGCGGCCAATTCATTTTCGTCTAGGTCCCAGGCCAGATTTGTGATTCGGGCCCTACCCCGCTGCACTGGCCCCGCCACGGCAATGCAGCCGGCTATTACCGGCCGGCTTTGGTCGTGGTGGTCGGCCAGAAAGCTTTCCAGCATCGGAGCCAGGGAGGGCCATTCCGGTGAGTTGTAGCGCTGGCGCACCCGACAGCTCAGTCGATCTCCCTCGCGTTCGTAGAGGGCCAATAGGGTTTTTGTGCCCCCCAGATCTCCGGCGAGTAGCAGGGAGGACATCAGCTTTGGCCCAAAGGTGACCTAAGGGTGCCCCCCCCAGGGCCCCACCGCCATCTCATGCCAGGGGTAAAAGTGTTAACCGTTGCTCCGAGGCCTGGCGGGCAGCCTTGATTAGTTCAACCCGCGCCACACTCCCCAGGTCCCCCTGGCGGCGGCTGCGCAGGCTGAGGCTGTCCTGTTCCGCCTCTTGGGCGCCGATAACCGCCAACACTGGGATTTTTTGCTGTTCGCCATTGCGAATCAACTTGCCGAGCCGATCTCCACTGCGGTCGATGCTGCTGCGCACCCCCGCCTGGCGCAACTCCTCCTGGAGGCCTTCGGCATAGTTGATCACCCCATCGGTGACCGGCAACAGCCGAATCTGTTCGGGGGCCAACCAGAAGGGGAAATCACCGGCGTAGTTCTCGGTCATGATCCCGAAGAAACGTTCCAGCGAACCGAAGATTGCCCGGTGGATCATGATCGGCTGCTGGCGACTGCCGTCGGCGGCCACGTATTCAAGATTAAAGCGTTCTGGCAGGTTGAAATCGAGCTGAATGGTGGAGCATTGCCACATCCGGCCGATGGCATCTTCAATCTTTAGATCGATCTTGGGGCCATAGAAAGCGCCGCCGCCCTCATCCACCTTGTAGGCCCAACCCTTACGGTCTAGGGCTTCGATTAACCCCTTAGTAGCCAGCTCCCATACGCCATCTTCCCCGATTGATTTTTCAGGACGGGTGGAAAGGTTGATTTCGTAGTTTTTAAAATCAAAGGTGGAAAGTATTTCTTCGGTGAGGTTAAGAACCCCAAGGATCTCATCACCAATTTGCTCGGGCAAGCAGAAAATATGGGCATCGTCTTGGGTGAAGCCGCGCACTCGCATCAGGCCATGCATCACCCCTGGCCGCTCGTAGCGGTAAACGGTGCCCAGTTCGGCCCAACGGATCGGTAGTTCCCGGTAGGAACGCAGGCTGTTGGCGTAGGTGAGCACATGGAAGGGGCAGTTCATGGGCTTGAGCTGGTATTCCCTCTCGTCCACCTGCATGGGGCCAAACATGCTTTCGGCATAGAAATCAAGGTGGCCTGAGGTTTTCCATAGGCTGATATCAGCCACGTGGGGGGTGTAGAGCAGCTCGTAGCCCGCAGCGAAGTGGGCCTGGCGCCAGAAGTCTTCAATCAACAGCCGCATGCGGGCGCCGCGGGGATGCCAAAACACCAGGCCCGCCCCGGCCTCGTCTTCGATGGAGAACAGATCTAGATCTTTACCCAGGCGCCGGTGGTCGCGGCGCAGGGCCTCCTGCTTGCGGTGTTGATATTCAGCGAGCTGCTCGGCGGTTTCCCAGGCGGTGCCATAGATGCGTTGCAACTGGGCCCGATTTTCATCGCCGCGCCAGTAGGCCCCGGCCACACTTTCCAGCTCGAAGGCCTTGGCGTTTAGTTCCCCGGTGTGGGCCACGTGGGGGCCAGCACAGAGGTCCCACCAGTCATCCCCGAGGGTGTAGAGGGTGATTGGCTCCTGGAGACCTTCAAGGATTTCTAGTTTGTAGGGTTCGTTTTGGGCCCGGATTTTGGCTTCGGCATCGGCCCGGCTTACTTCCACGCGTTCTAGGGGTAGGCGCCGGCCAATGAGCTTGGCCATCTCCTTCTTAATCGCCTTGAGGTCGTCCTCAGTGAAGGGTTCAGGATTGTCAAAGTCGTAATAAAAACCAGTTTCAGTCCAAGGGCCGATCGTTACCTTGGCGGCGGGGAAAAGCTTTTGTACGGCCATGGCCATCACATGGCTCATTGAGTGCCGAATCTTCAGTAGCTGCGGGCTTTCACTGGTTTTTGGCAGGGTTACCGGGGTGCTGGCCTCGGCCGTTGGCAGGGTCATGTTGCCCTGGACCTCTGCACTTGGGGACACCGGACAACCATGCGGGGTCCCCGATCCTACGCAGCAGAACCATTGGCAGCCCAGGGCTCTGCTAGCTCTAATGGGGGCAGTTCCTGAGCCCCCTTGTCCCAACCCCCCAGTGGTTCCCTGCGGCACGTGGTTGTGGCCTATCTGCTCTGGTGCCTGGGGCTGGTGGGCATCTGCGGCCTGCAGCGCTTTTACAACCGCAAACCCATTAGCGGGCTGCTTTATCTATTTAGTTTCGGCTTCTTTGGCATTGGTCAGATCATCGATTTGTTTTTGATTCCCGCCATGGTGGAACGGGCCAACTATCCAGTGCTGCTGGAGGAGGCCCGGCGCCAGGCGCTGCCAGCGCCGCAACCCTTGGGCCATCAATTGCTACTGCTGGCCCGGCAGGTGGGGGTAACTGGCTTCACGATCAACGATGCAGTTTTGGCCGTGCAGCCCAGTGGGTTGGCTAGCCCCGAGCAGGTGCGGGCTGAGATTCAAACCCTGATGCATGCCGAGCTGCTGGATGTGACCAACGATGAGCGGGGTCGGGTGGTTTACCGGGAGCCCTGAGCCGGGCCATGGGTCCGCTCCCTAGGGTCCAGGCACCGGTGCTAACTCCATGGCTGCCAAGCCTCACTCCAAGCCGCTAGGGCTCTTGCTGGCCCTGCTCCTTGGCGGCCTGCTGGGAGTGGTGGGCGGCCAGCTTTGGGGGCGCTGGAAACCAGTGCAGCAGCGCCTGGCCCAGGGGGAGGGGCTGCAACCCCTTTTGGCCCCTGATGGGGCGGCCGCCCAGCGTTGTGCCCGTTTACTAGGCACCCGGGCACAGCTAACCCCCGCTGACCCCAGTAATTTCGGTGAGCGCCGCCCCCGGGACCAGGCGGGGGGACGAGTGGCTTCGGCTCCGGCCCTGGTGGTTATCCATGAAACGGTGTTGGCCTTGGCAGACACCCTGCAGCTGTTTCAAACCCGCCATCCCAGGGATGGGGATCAGGCCAGTTATCACCTAGTGATTGCCAACAACGGAACGGTGTTTCGCCTGGTGCCGGATCAGAAGCGAGCCTTCGGTGCGGGCTGGAGTGCTTGGGGGGACGCCACAATCCGCCATCGGCCTGGGGATAGCCCCCTTGCCTCCGGTTCCATAAACAACGGCAGCCTGCACGTGAGCCTGGAGAGCCCCGCCGACGGTCGCGGTGATGGCGATGGCCATAGCGGCTACAGCCCCAGCCAATACCGCAGCCTTGCCCAGCAGGTTTTGCTTTGGCAGTTGCGTTGGGGCATTCCCATGCGACGGGTTAGCACCCACAACGCCGTTGATCGCAGCCACAGCCGCCGCGACCCCCGCAGTTTTCGCTGGGGGCAGTTTGACCAGGCCTGGCAGGCGGCGGCCCAGCGCTGTGGGGTGCCATCCCGCTATGGCCTGGAGGCCCGTTGATCAGCCGCGGCTGGTTTGACGGCGCAGTTCTTCTAGGTTTTCTTCGTAGAAGCTCACCAGCTCATGGAGCTCCCTTACCGGCTGGCCGTAGAAGCTGGAGGCCGCCAGGGTGGGTAGGGAGGCCCATTCGGCGGAAAGCTTGGCCACCAGGGCTGGGGTGAGTTTGCCGCCATCGGCCTCATTAAGGGCCCGGCGTTGATCAATCAGATACAGGGCGGCTTGGTCTTGGCTGCTGGGGCCGAAATCAGGCAATTTCAAGCGGGCTGCCGCCAGGGCCCAGGTGCTGGGCATGAACTGATAGGCCCCGGCGGCGGCGCTGGCATAGCGCTTCACCACCACGGTGTCTGGGTGCTTGGCCAGGCTTTTGAATTCAGCGCCGCCATAGAGCAGCCTGTAGCCCTGGCTGGAACCGTTGCGCCAGGTGCCTTCGGCGTAGCGGATCGTGTTTAGCAAGGCCTGGCGTTCAGGGGTGATCGCATAGGTGGGCAGGGGCCGCTGGGCCGGGGCAATCCTGCTGCTTGGGATGGCGCTGCTGGTGGCGGGGCCCGGGGCGCTGGCGAGGGAGAGGCTGGCGCCGACGGCGCAACAGCCCAGCCCCAGGCCTGCCCTGAGTCTCTTGGCCAAATGCATGTGATCTTGTTGAGTCTTGTGAGCCCAACCAGTGTTCCCCCCGCAAACCGATTAATGGCATCGGTCGCTTTAGGGCTTGCATAAGCGACCAATATGTGCAGCGGCTTTGGCCTGGACCAGGCTGAGACGATCTGGATTAATGGGTCACAGTGGTCTCAGTGGGTATTGGGCTGGCTGTGGACCGGCCTAGGGGCCATGGATCCCATCAGGGGTTAGCGGGGTTAATGAATAAGCAGCGCTTATGTTTTGTCTGTCTGCGATCAGTGGGCAACGGATCTTTTCGGGTCACTGCTCAGATGTTGGCCAGGAAGCCCATGGCCGTTTTGAGGCGCCCCAGGGTGCCTGCGGCCACCGCCGAGGCCCGTTCCCGCCCCTGGGCCAAAACCAAATCCAGCTGGGCAGGATCGGCACTAATCGCCGCATAGCGCTCTTGCACTGGCCTCAGGGCTTCCACCACTGTCTCCGCCAGCAGTGGCTTGAAAGTGCCCCAGCCCATCGCCGCACATTCCCCAGCGGCCGCTTCACGGTCTTTGCCACTCAACAGGGAGTAGAGCCCCAGCAGGTTGGCGGCTTCAGGCCGTTCGGGGTTATCAAACTCCAGGCCAATCACTGGGTCGGTTTTGGCACGTTTGATCTTCTTGGTAATTAGCTCAGGGGGGTCAAGCAGATTTATTCGGGAACCTTCATTGGGGTCGCTCTTGCTCATCTTGGCGCTGCCATCGGTGAGGCTCATAACCCGCGCCCCCTCCCGCAGGATCAAGGGTTTAGGCACCTTTAGCAGCGGTTGCTCCTCACTGCCAAAGCGACTATTCACCCGTTGCTGAGCTATGTCTCTCGCCAATTCCAGGTGCTGTTTTTGGTCTTCCCCCACCGGCACCTGGTCGGCGTCATAGAGAAGGATGTCTGCGGCCATCAAGACCGGGTAATCGAGCAGCCCCACCGATACGTTGTCGCCCTGTTTGAGCGCCTTTTCCTTGAACTGGATCATCCGCTCCAGCCAGTTAAGTGGCGTTAGGCAATTGAGCAACCAACAGAGTTCTGCGTGCTCGGCCACTTGGCTCTGCACAAATACGGTGGAGCGCAGCGGATCGATGCCGCAGGCCAGGTAGAGGGCGGCGGTGGAGCGGGTTTGTTGGGCCAGCAGGGCCGGCTCGTGGGGCACGGTGATGGCGTGAAGATCAACCACACAGAAAAATGTGTCGTGGCTGTCTTGGAGGTCCACCCAATTGCGGATGGCCCCCAACCAATTGCCCAGGTGCAGGGACCCGGTGGGTTGAACGCCGGAGAGGACCCTGGGCTTATCCATCACGCCTGAACTGGGTCCTCAGTGGTCACGACTTCGCTGGCCACCACTTCGCTGGCCCCTTCGTCGTTGGTTACCCCTTCATCAGTGGTCACTGACCCATCAGCAACAGCGTCTAAATCGGGGGCGATTTCCACCACTTCCTCCTGCACCGCAGGCTTACTGGGTCTGGCGAAGGGATCGGGCCGGGCGCCCCTTTGGTTGGCCCCACCGATTACCCGTCGTTCGCCCCGCTCACCGCGCTCCCCACCGCGATCACTGCGCTCGGGCCGTTCCCCGCGCTCGGGCCGGCTGCCGGCCTGTTGTTGTTGTTGGGCAACGATTTGATCCAAGGCCCCCTGCTCCAGCAGCTGCGCCACGGTGCGCAAGGAGAAACCCAGCACCGCCACGGTGGACCGCAGCTGCAGTGCCTCCTGGATGCTGCGGGCCGCCCGCAGTTCGTTGTCACTCAAGCGGATGCGGAACCCACCGCTTTCGCGGTCACCGCCGCCGCCGCCGCGGCGACCAGCCCCTTCCCTACGACCGCCCTCTGAGCGACCGCCTTCCTGGCGGTCGCCTGCGCCCTGGCCCCAGTTCTCCCGGTCCTGATCGGACATGACGCCGTCTTTCATTGCAGCCCATCAGTGTGGCGCATCGTCGGGGGCTTTCCCTGGGTACCAGTGGCAGCTAAGCCGCTGGGGGTCGTGGGGCCGGGGCATCAGCAGTAGGGGTAATTCGGCTGCCCCGGCTTCAATGCCCTGGCGGTAACGGCCTACTAGGGCTAGATATTCTTCAAGACTCCAGAGTTGATGAGGTTGCTGCTGCTCCTCCCAATAGCGCCGCAGGGCTAGGTGACAGGCATCCGCACCAAATTCCTCCCAGCAGCTCTGCTCGGCCTCCCCCACGGCTAGTCCGGCATTCATCAGTTGGCGGAAGCGCACCAATTCCGGCGCATGGGCACTGCTATCAACGGGTATCCGTGTCAGTAACTGGCTAACCGTGAGGGTTTCCAGCCTGAGCCAGCAACGGTTGAGCAAGAGCACTGGCAGTTTTCCATGCCAATTTTTTTCGAGTTGCAGTTGCCGCTGGCAGCGTTGTAGTTGCCGCTGGAGGCTCTCCAGCAGGGGCAGGGGGCTGTGTCGGGAGGGCCGCTCCACGCTTCAGCTCCAGGGGCTAGGGGCCTTGCCATTCTGGAGCCCTGGCTTAGACAAGTCGAAACTCCGTTGCTGCCATGGCTCTGCTGCCGGAACGTCTGCCCCTGCGCCCAGCCCTGGCTGCTTCGGTATTACTGGGGGGGGGCCTGGTGGCCGGAGAGCTTCTCCATGGCCTCGAGGGTTCCCTGGGCTTGGTGGCTGTGGCTGGGTTCGGGCTCTGGTTATGGCAGGGCCGGGGCCCCAAGCCGCTGGATCGACTGCCTAGCTCCCCAGAGGGCCTATTGAGCCATTGCCGGGAGCTGTTGCAGCAGTTTGAGGCCCTCGACCTGCCAGTGGCCCCGCGCCAAGGGCAATTGGAGGCATTGCTAGCCCTGGGAGAACGCCAGGAATGTCACGTGGGCCTGGTAGGTGCGGCCCCCAGCCCTGAATTCTGGCAGCTGCTGCAGCAACAATTGAAGGGGCGAACGTCCGTGCTGTTGCATCAGGCGGAGCCCTTCCCGGGGGTGCCTGGCCAGTGGTGCTGGCCGGAGCAGGTGCTGCACTGGGATCAGGTTATTTATCTGTTGGGCGACCAGGCCAGCGCCGCCGACCTCCGCTGGCTACAGGCGGCCCCAGCGGATTTGCCGCTGTTGTTGATCAGTAGTTGTGAAGCTGGGTTGGTTTGGGAGCAGCGGCGGCTGGAGTTGCAGGCCCAACTGGGGGACAGTCGCCCCTTGGTAAGGATCGGTGAGTCGTTAGGGCTTCAGGCCTTTGCCCTGGAGCGTCAGCGGCGCAACACTCAGTTGCGCTGCCTAAGGCAGTTGCAGGGCCAATGGCAGGGCCTCCTGGAGCAGGCCCGCCGGGCTCGCTTGCAACCCTTGGTGCTGCGCAGCCAGTGGTTAGTGGCGGCGGCGGTATTTGCCTCACCTCTGCCCACCGCTGATTTGTTGCTGGTTACGGCGGTGAATGGCTTGCTACTTAAGGAAATGGCAACTCTTTGGCACTGCCAGTGGACCGGGGAACAGTTGCAGGCAGCTGCCCTCGAATTAGGCCGCACCGCCTTGGGCCTAGGGGCGCTCGAGTGGGGTAGCCAGGCCCTGGCAGGTTTACTGAAGCTCCATGGGGCCACCTGGTTGGTGGGGGGCAGCCTCCAAGCCCTCGCGGCTGCCTATTTCACCCGGGTGGTGGCCCGTTCCATGGCCGATTACCTGGCCCTGGCGGCGGGGGTGCCGGAAGCGGCACTGCCGGGCCTGCGCCAGCAGTTGCCGTTACTGGTGGCCAGGGCCTCGGAGGCTGAGCGCCTTGACTGGCAGGGTTTTGCTAATCAGGCGCAGCAGTGGTTGCGCCAGCAGCAACCACTGCTTAAGGATCATTTACTTAACGGACCTTTACTTAACGGGCCTTCAAGAACTTCTGCAAACTTTTCCTGAGCAGTGGCTTTGGATACCTAAATTGAAGTGTCAGCCCTTTGGGTTGATATCTATCTCTCTTGCTTCCGCACTCATGACAACTGCTGTTCGCAGCGGTCGCTCCAGTGGCTGGGCCAGCTTCTGTGAGTGGGTAACCAGCACCGACAACCGCATTTATGTGGGTTGGTTTGGTGTGCTGATGATCCCCTGTCTTTTGACAGCGACCACCTGTTTCATTGTTGCTTTCATCGCTGCTCCCCCCGTTGACATCGACGGTATACGTGAGCCCGTTGCCGGCAGCCTGCTTTACGGCAACAACATCATTTCCGGTGCCGTTGTTCCCTCCAGCAACGCCATTGGTCTGCACCTCTACCCGATTTGGGAAGCGGCCAGCCTCGATGAGTGGCTGTACAACGGTGGCCCCTTCCAGCTGGTGGTTTTCCACTTCCTGATTGGTATTTCCGCCTATATGGGCCGCCAATGGGAGCTTTCCTATCGGCTTGGCATGCGCCCTTGGATTTGCGTTGCCTACAGCGCACCTCTCTCGGCTGCCTTTGCGGTGTTCCTGATCTATCCCTTTGGCCAAGGTTCCTTCTCAGACGCCATGCCCCTGGGCATCAGCGGCACCTTCAACTACATGTTGGTGTTCCAGGCTGAGCACAACATCCTGATGCACCCCTTCCACATGCTGG
>Ga0114963_10003603_pt1 | contig 10593 bp, 11 predicted proteins | sample C_131016_EF_Meta_FD_87019 | JGI IMG/M metagenome (GOLD analysis project Ga0114963, IMG submission 87019) | Freshwater microbial communities from Lake Croche, Canada to study carbon cycling - C_131016_EF_MetaG | ecosystem: Environmental > Aquatic > Freshwater > Lake | place: Lake Croche, Canada...
AAAGGCAGCATTTGTAATCTGTGTGCAGCCACCCATGTACAGAGTATGTATACCCTTCAGATGAGCAAAGGCAGCATCCGTCAGCTGCCTGCACCACGAGATATCAAGTGCCTGGATTCCGTGAATGTGCTCAAAGGAAGAGTCAGGAAATGACATAGGAGTGCAGTGTAAATCTCCTGATAAATTCAAATGCGTGATACCCCTGAGATGCACAAAGTCGGCGGCAGTGAGATCAGATCTGTATTCGAGGTTGGCGCCTATTGCATGCGTAAAGCATGCACGCCATAACTTGAGACTGCCATTGATGCGAGTCTTCATGTCCTTCCAAGGGAATTCAGACACTTCATCACGCAGCTCCTTGCAAGTCAGACGCAGATTATTTCCATCAGTATAGGTGCAGAAGCTGAAGATACCCTCTCCAATCGAATGCTCTGCTGAAAGCACAGACAGGATGTTGTACGGACGATTCCCACCAACAAATGTGAGAGGATTCTTTTTCTCCCAGGCAAGTCTCTTAAGCTGGTTTTCAGCCGTTAATATTGGTGTACTCATTTTTTCACATATTTATATGTGTGAAAAAGTAAATTCAATTTTATACTACCGATGCTTTAGCAAATACTCTAACACATCACAAGGAGTATGAACATGCTTGATCATATAGAGAATGTTGCATGAAGGGCTTTTCCATAATCAATTGCAGGAGGCGCTATATACAGTACCAAAGCCTCCTACCCCTAATACAGGTCCTTGTGTTACATTCTTCAATCCAATGCGACTTTTTTCCGAGTCTGCATCTCTATTCTATACATAGAATAGATGCTTACCTTCTTTCTATCCCTTGTGTTCTTTTGCGGATTAGATTCTTTATTTCAATATCTTCGCTTGGAAGGACGCTATTATGGAGTGCATGCGCTACATAACATAGCAATCACTGCAATTAGTGCATCGGAAGTAGTCACCACGCTTACAAACTTTTCTTCCATTCATACATATCCTACCAATTATACTGCGTTAGAGCTGTGCACTGCCCTTCACCTCTATCACATTCTTTATTACTTTCAAAAACTCAGATTAGATGATTGGTTGCATCATATCTTAATGATTGGAATTGCCTTACCCATTGGAGGACTGTTGCCAGCAGGAACCTTGTTGGGATATAGTTTATTTTTTACAACAGGATTGCCCGGTGGAATTGATTATATTCTTCTCTTTCTGGTGCGAAACAACTGGTTGCATCGTATTACGGAGAAAAAAGCGAATCACGCCATTCAGGTGTGGATTCGTAGTCCTGGCTGTGCTAGTCATGCAGCGTTGGTGTGCGCATATCTTTCCATGCATCAAACATCTATTTTATTCATGTTAGGAGCGTTAACAACTGCTTTTCTCAATTATTGGAATGGTCAATACTTTATGCAACAGGTGGTGTATGATGCTGGCAGTTTACAATTATTTAAGAAAATTGACAGAACACCGTTTGGTAGACGGATGGAACAGATATAAGATGCCGAACTGGTGCTATAACAGTCTTACGATTGAAGGAGCAGCAGACGACCTCCAACATCTGAATGAACTAGGGTTTGATTTTCAGAAGATTCATCCTTGCCCGTTTATTCACGGAGATGAATGTCAAGAGGGATGGTATGATTGGTGCATTAAGTATTGGGGAAGCAAATGGTCTGCTAGAGAAATAGATATAGATTATGTTGCAGATGATACACACTTTACCGCACAATTTCAAACCCCTTGGAGTCCACCGGATGCAATTTTGACCTTTCTTACCAAACAATATCCATCTTTAATGATTGTCAATGAGTGGTATGATGAAATGTATGAAACAGTTGGGATCAATGTTTATTCAAACGGAAGTGTTTTATGCAAATATATTGAACCTACAGACTACACACACGAAGCATTAGAAATATTTTCCGAAAGTAATCCTTGGTTTCCCTATCTCGACTATGCCGATTCTCATGAAGAACCTGAAGACTCTGATAACGATGAGAATGAAGAGAATGAAGAGAATGAAGAATTAAATTCAATTGTAGAAGTGATTGAATATACAAAAACATATGAAGAATTAACTGCATAATAGATTCTTTTTTTACAAATAGTAGAACAGGTGTTCGCATCTATCCATACTATGGATTGATGGGAGCCCCTTTCGTAGCAGCTGAGCGGATGAAACAGGGTTGCTAACAAAACCCTTACGTACAATCTTATTAGTAATTGTACGATCCGTGACTCTCAGATTGCATCGATCGTTTTTGTTGTTATTTCGTAGTTCCTATGTGCTAGTATCTCGTTCCTGGTTGTGTCGCGCATACCGTCCAAAAGAATCGGTAGGCTATGATCGTTTCACACCTGAGCGTTTATATTACATTTGTGAATGCGCTATTTGCTAATGCAAATTGCTATATTGCCAGCTTTATTTCATTCGCTACGAAAGGGGGGTATTAAATATTTATACAGTAAGTAACGTGCGACCATTACTCTCACTCAGCGTATAATCCACCTGCGTTTCAAAGTCTTCAATAGATTTGCTAAGAGCATCAATCTTCTCTGACAAGTCAAGAGGATCTAACACGGTTGCCTTGTTTTGCGCAAGAAAGGTTGTTGTGAGTTGTTGCACTACTTCGACATTGGTCTTGGCATCCTTTGCCAGTTCGGTCGTGAGAAGACGTTCGACGCGTTGTTGCTCGGCTTGCTGGTGTCGCTCATACTCAGCCTTCGTAGCCGTATGCTGATGTCGCATAACATGCAATAATCCCTTCTCCAGTTCAATGCTTCGCTTGCGTTCTACTGCATCAGCGACTGTATATATAGTCCCACCAATCGTTACCTTGGTGGTAGCATTGCTCATCACAATAGCAGATTTCAATCCATTGTAACGTGCTACAAGATCCGTAAAGGATTGGTAGGATGCCACTGCCTGTGTAGAAAACTTATTTGCATCTACCATGTCACTTGCCTTCTTCAAGGTTGTGAAACTGGCATTGTTTACTACAGACTCTATGCGTTTCCGCAAGAGTTTTAATTCACTTAATGCTTGAGTCACTGAAATCATTTCCTTGCTGTGTTAGAGGTGGAATCCTTTAGATAAAGTTTTAAAAATTAGATTCATAGTATAATTATGGTCTACAGTCATATTCTATTGCATAGAAATTTTCACTTTGAGCAAAATATTCCAATGCGCTTATGAACGTTTCATGATCTTTACGACTCCAGGTAAACGCTGAACAATCTAATTTATATTTTTTTAACATTTCTTTTGTCTCATCAAGACTATTGCAATGAAGCTTTTTCATAATATGTTTTAATGTTGTTTTATCTATGTTAATATCAGCAAGAGTCCTTACATCAGATTCATCAGATTCAACAGGTTCAATTGGTGTAACAGGTGTAACAGGTGTAACAGGTTCAACTAGTTCAATTGGGTCAAGAGAGATTAACTCAGATCCATCTTCTATTTTTATTAAATAGTCCATCACCTTATATTTCTCTTTGGGATCAAATATTTTTTTAATGATAGTTTGTTCAATCTCATCATAGGAGGGAATACCATAAATAAAATCTTGTATATTTGTGCTAGTTTGATCCTCAAATATTTGATCTCCCAGTGTTATTCTCTGACAGTCTTCCCACCAGCTAGCCATATCGTCAGAAATATCCATAAAGGGTCGCATTGATTCGGGAACAGGAGAACCTTGATATGGATATGGTAATCCTGTTGATTTATCAATGGTTGTAGTATATCTAATCGAATAGTAAAATCCTCCCATTTGTGTATTGTGTATATAAATACATATATAATTTGATCAAATTTTTCAATTTTATTCATATTATAAAGATTGAAAAAATTGATAATCATATATAAATAGATATACTCTTCAAATCTAATTAAACGATGTCTAACAGTAATCCGGCTTTTATTGGATGTGCAAATGGAACATTGGTATTGGGACCGAGTGTAACACTTCGTCCTACACTACCTGAAGATGAAATTACATTCCAAACGGGTAGCCTGTATGAGGTTTATAATCCTTCGGAGCCAACTCCAGAACATCTTGAAGTGCTAGCATGCTTTGAGCGTATTTATCCAGATCCTGCTCTCCGTGAATATATTCTTACGTTGTATTCTAGTTGCCTGGAAGGTATTAACCATGAACATGGATTCTACATCAAGATTGGTGCAGGAGCTAATGGAAAGTCTATAACAGATTATCTTAATCGTATTACATTTGGTGATTATGCAACTACATTTAGATCATCAATTTTGACTGAAGAATTAACGGAAGAAGAATTTGGAGAATTAACAGAAGAATTGATTACACTTAGAAAGGAAGAATTGCTTACACTTAGTAAGAAGCGCCATATATGTATGGAAGAATTGGATTATGGAGAAAAGATTAAGTCTAGCATTATAAAACAGTTATGTGGATTGGTTCCATCAGAATCAATTCATATGACGGGAAAGACATTTATGTCATGCAATGCCTTACCTCAAATTGATGGCTTCGATGAACTAATATGGGAACACATCCATGTAATCCCGCATACAAGCCGATTTATGACAGCAGGGCATACATCTATTGATCCCGCGCATCATATTTACGAAAGAGATATATCTCTATATGGAAAAATGAAAGACTGGCGCGTCGCTTACTTTGGTATTCTTGTATGGTACTTCCAGAATCATTACTTGGTCCATGGATTGACTGCACCGGCATGTGTTGTTGAAGCAACTCAGCGTTACAAGGATGCACATAGTTCAACAGTTGCCTAAATTTAAATTATTTTTTAACACTTTATTCATAGTAAGTCAATATAATAATACCGGATCCGCCATTGCCTCCAACGGCTGCATTACTGCCTGCATTGTGGGAAGCTCCACCGCCACCACCATTGCCTGTATTTGCTGTACCATTTGCTCCTGGTAATGTTCCGATAAATCAGATTATGCATAATAACTTAATACAATCAAACCGGATCCACCATCTCCACCCATAGTGATAATGCCATTATTGTATGGTGGCTGGTAGGACGCTGCGCGTCCTCCTCCACCACCATTACCTCTATTTGCCGAACCGCTTGCTCCAACGGCGTAACCAGCGCCGCTATTTGATCCACCATTTCCACCCGCACCATATACTTGGGCATTTCCTCCATTGTAGCCAGAAATCGTGAAGGAAACGCCTGCTCCACCTGTTCCGCCAACAGTAACAGTACCATTAGTTCCGTTTCCTCCCGCACCACCACCGCCTCCACCACTTCCCCCTCCTCCGCCGCCGCCGCCGCCAGTTGTAACTGTGCCTCCAGTACCACCTGCCTTAAGAGTACCAGTAGTGCCATCTAACCCCTTTCCACCCCCCGCCGCCACTGGACCTCCGCCTGCAAGATCAAAACTTGAATCAGTTCCATCTATTCCATCCGTGTCGCTACCATACTGATTCCCTGGCGGTGACCCAATGTTTGTGCCTCTACCCGTTCCTCCTGCGCCACCTGCTCCTACAACCAGAGTATATGTTGTACCCCCTACTACCGCATAAGTACCCGTTGTAGCAAAACCTCCGCCGCCACCTCCGTTACCCCTTTGATCATATGCCCCTGCACCGCCACCGCCTCCCCCCACAATCCAATATGTAATAGGACTTTGGCATGTAGCAGGGGCAGTCCATGTTGTGGAACCGGTTGTTGTAAATGCGGTTGTAAATAGAGCAGCAGGTGTAACAGCAGTGGAAGGTGAAGAGGCAATAGATGTTCCAACTGCATTGGTTGCTGTGACAGTAAAGGTGTAGGAGACTCCGTTCGTGAGACCTGTAAGTGTAAGAGGAGAAGATGCTCCAGACACTGTTAATCCTTCAGGGCTGGATGTTACAGTATAACTTGTAATTGCAGATCCACCATCATTTACAGGAGGAGTAAAGGAAATGGTAGCTTCTGTATCACCGGGTGAAGCGCTTACACCTGTAGGAGGATCGGGTGCAGTTGAAGTAGGAGCAACACTATTAATATAGGATTGTTGTTCGGCAGCGGTTGTATCAATTGCACCTTTGCGCATTTGAATATATACCATATGATCCATAGCACCATTATACTGTCCACCTTCTAAGACAAGATGAGCTCGTAATCCTTCTGCAACAGCTGTTTCTTGAATTGTCTTATCGGCAAATAAGACTCGTTGCTTTCGGCGCAACATTGTATCCGAAGCACTGGGAGGATGTTGAGGATTAGTAGACATTCTAATAAATAATAAGAAGATTTAAAAAATTGACAAAAATATTCATTTATATGGGATAGACATCTAGTACAATGAGTTCCAGGGGACCAAAACCAATTCCATGCGGTTGCGGAAACCATAACTTAAGTCCCCCTCCTGAACAATGTAGTCTTTGCAAGACATGGTTTAGAAGAGCTTGTGCTGAAAAAGTTATGATTTATGTTAAGAATGATGAGAGCAAATTTGTACCTTATGCCTGCAATGTATGTGTTAAAAAATATAAAGAAGAGAAGAAGGAATTTCCTGATCTTGTGACAGAAGATACTATTACAACGACAATTAATGCGTTATATCGTATACGTAGTGCTCTTCGTACTCTTTTATAAAAATGAAAGATATATGTTTTTATTTATATATGAATATAGAATGCAAGTCGCCATATTTATTCTTGGAACAGCGATTGACTGTGCCATACAGGGATGCTGTTGGTACAGTGTCTTTCATTGTTGCGGCTGCATTGAGGATGAACGACGGCATGTTGAAATTGAGAAGCAAGTTCCGATACAACCAACAGGAGCACCGAAAGAATCTCCCAATCCGTTTATAAATCCAAAAGCAGCTGCATTGTATCCATAATATGTAAAAAATTGATATTTTTTTAAACATATGATATATTTGTATTTACAATATGAGCTCTTCTTACATTCGGAAAAAATGTCCACATGGAAAACCAAAAAAAGATTGTGTTATTTGTAACGATTGCGGACATGGAAAGGTAAAACGTAATTGTTCTATTTGCAATAATTGTGGGCATGAGAAACTAAAAGAGAATTGTGTTATTTGCAGTGGTTGTACACATGGAAAGCGAAAATATAGGTGTTCTATTTGTAATAAATGTGTACATGAAAAGACAAAAAAGAATTGTTCTATTTGCACAGGATGTACACATGGAAAGCAAAAATATGATTGTTCTATTTGCAAAGATTGCGGACATGGGAAACTAAAATATGAGTGTTCTATTTGTAATGATTGTGGACATGGAAAACTAAAAAATAATTGTTCTATTTGCAATGATTGTGGGCATGGACACGTAAAAAAGAATTGTGTTATTTGCAATGATTGTGGACATGGAAAAGTAAAATACAATTGTTCTATTTGCAATGATTGCGGACATGGAAAACGAAAATATGATTGTGTTATTTGCAATGATTGTAGACATGGAAAAGTAAAAACGAAATGTTCTATTTGCAAACTTATAAAAGTTTCCACTTCCACTTCCACTTTCACTTCCTATTTTGCGCCTTCTTTGCTAGAAGAGGAAGAGGAAGAGGAAGAGGAAGTAGAAGAGGAAGAGGAAGAGGAAGTAGAAGTAGAAGATGAAGAAGTAGACGTAGAAGAACCAGAAGAGGAGGAAGAAGATGAAGAAGATATGACTGAAGATTTATGTGAGCATGAAACGATTAAACTTTATTGCAAGATTTGCAATAAATGCGATCATGGAAAAACAAAAGCAACATGTAGAACATGTCGCTATGTAGCATCTTCTTCTATAATATCTATACCGATTAAGAAAGAAACACCTGCCTTAAACAGCGCAGCTTCTGTATCAATTAAGAAAGAAAGACCTATGTCTGTATTAATTAAGAAGGAAACACCTATCTCTGTATCAGTTAAAAAGGAAACACCTGTCTCAAAAAGCCTCGTCTCTATACCAGTTAAGAAGGATACACCTCTTTCTGGATCCAAACGTTCTAGACATGTATTACCGGTTGTATCTGTTGCAGTTGTTATAAAAGAGCGTAAGCTAGACGATGACGCCATATCCGTTGATTCACAGATGACAGAATATGCAACAGATATTGATGTGTAAAAAATTGATAGATTTTTCAAATTGTATAGATGCTATTAATTACAATAGCATTTATTCTCTTCTATAAAATGGGTAGAATAAATAAACTCAGAAACATGGTAAAATGTTTTGTACCAAGTGTCTGTAATCATGACCGCGTAGATGGTAAAGCATGCGGACATGGGCGCAATATTCCTACATGCGAACTTTGTGCCGCCTATCCTTGCAATAAGTGTTCAGAAAAGCTATTTGTAAAAATTCTACGATCATTTCCACACGTGAAGAATGTGATTGTAGAAAAATAATGTCTTTAAAAAAATTGATAATTTTTTAAACATATCATATATTTGTATTTACAATATGAGCTCTTCTTACATTCGAAAAAAATGTTCACATGGAAAGATAACATATGACTGTTCTATTTGTAATAATTGTGGACATGAAAAGATAAAAAAGAATTGTTCTATTTGCAATAATTGTGGACATGGAAAACGAACATATGATTGTTCTATTTGTAATGATTGTGGGCATGGGAAACTAAAAAAGAATTGTGTTATTTGCAATGATTGTGGGCATGGGAAACTAAAAAATGATTGTGTTATTTGCAGTCATTGTGCACATGGAAAAGTAAAAAAGATTTGTGGTATGTGTAAGAATTGCGGACATGGGAAACTAAAAAATTATTGTGTTATTTGCAGTAATTGCGGACATGGAAAACTAAAAAATAATTGTGTTATTTGCAATGATTGCGGACATGGACACGTAAAAAGGGATTGTTCTATTTGCAGCGGATGTACACATGAAAAGCGAAAATATGATTGTTCTATTTGCAATGGATGTACCCATGGAAAGGCGAAAAAACATTGTTCTATTTGCAACGGATGTACACATGGAAAAGCAAAAAATGCGTGTTCTATTTGCAATGATTGTGGACATGGAAAACTAAAAAATGCATGTTCTATTTGCAGTGCTTGTATACATGAAAAATTAAAATATAAATGTGCTATTTGCAGTGGTTGTACACATGGAAAGCGAAAAGATAATTGTTCTATTTGTAAACTTATAAAACTATCTTCCTCTTCTTCCTCTTCTTCCTCCTCTTCTACATTTTCTTTGCCAGAAGAGGATGAGGAACTAGAAGTAGAAGATGAAGAAGAGGAGAAAGATGAAGCAAAAACGGATACTAGCGAGGATGAAGAAGAGGAACCTGACTATGAAGAGGAGGAAGACACAACTGAAGATTTATGTGAGCATGAAACGATTAAACTTTACTGCAAGATTTGCAATAAATGTGATCATGGAAAAACAAAAGCAACTTGCAGAACATGTCGCTATGTAGCATCTTCTTCTATAATATCTATACCGATTAAGAAAGAAACATCTGCCTCAACCAGTGCAGCCTCTGTATCAATTAAGAAAGAAACACCTGTCTCAAACAGTGCAGCCTCTGTATCAATTAAGAAAGAAATACCTGTCTCAAACAGTGCAGCCTCTGTATCAATTAAGAAAGAAATACCTGTCTCAAACAGTGCAGCCTCTGTATCTGTTAAGAAGGATACACCTCTTTCTGGATCAAAACGTTTTAGATCTGTATTACCGGTTGTATCTCTTGCAGTTGTCATAAAAGAGCGTAAGCTAGACGATGACGCTATATCGGTTGATTCACAGATGACAGAATATGCAACAGATATTGATGCATAAAAATTGATAGATTTTTAAACATATAATATATCTGTATTTACACATATGAGTTATTCTTACATTTCAAATAATTGTGTACATGGAAAGATAGAATGTCCTATATGTAAAGTTATTAAAATGTCTTTAGCACATGTATCCTCATCTAATAATAATTGTATCATACTTGATCTTGTATCAGACGAGAAAATAACATCTTCCTCTGAAGTAATTGATCTGGTGTCAGAAGCGAAACAGACTTCTTCCTCTGAACTAATTGATCTGGTTTCAGAAGAGAAACAGATTTCTTCCTATGAAATAATTGATCTTGTTTCAGAGGAGGATGATAATGCATCTATTGATTCTTACGCAACACTTCTTGATGATTCAATGAATGAAATGCCAGATAATATTCAGGGAAGTTCTTCAAGTTCTTCAAGTTCTTCAAGTTCTTCAAGTTCTTCAAGTTCTTCAAGTTCTTCAAGTTCTTCAAGTTCTTCAAGTTCTTCAAGTTCTTCAAGTTCTTCAAGTTCTTCAAGTTCTTTACGTTCTTTACGTTCTTCAAGTTCTTCAAGTTCTTTACGTTCTTTACGTTATTCACAATATGTAATTCCTAATAATTTAACAATTAAAACATCAAAAAGAAGACGTGGATCTGCACATTTATCTGCATATTCATGTGAACATTGTAGAATTAATCATAGAATATGTGATGGTAAATCTCCATGCGATAGGTGTATAAAACATAATATATCTTGTACGAAAATAGTCGATAGAAGAACCCGTGCATATAAACATATTAAATTTGATTCGCCACTCATACCAGCAGTTGCACTTGCACCTACACTAT
>Ga0114963_10003605_pt1 | contig 10592 bp, 8 predicted proteins | sample C_131016_EF_Meta_FD_87019 | JGI IMG/M metagenome (GOLD analysis project Ga0114963, IMG submission 87019) | Freshwater microbial communities from Lake Croche, Canada to study carbon cycling - C_131016_EF_MetaG | ecosystem: Environmental > Aquatic > Freshwater > Lake | place: Lake Croche, Canada...
ACGGTGGCCGTGCGGTTCAGGGCTGTTTCCATGCAGGTGAGGATTTGACCTGCCAGTTGGCCGCCTCCTGTGGCGTCAAATGCGATGGTGGCGCCCGTGTCCATCAAGGCTTGCGTCAGATCCTCCATGAACGTGGACACAGAGGTGTCGCACACGTAGCGCGCGCCCATGCTTCTGAGCAATGCGGCCTGCTCGGGTTGACGCACGATGTTCACCAGTTCAATCTGGTCTTTCTGGCAGATCCTGTTGAGCATTTGGCCTAAGTTGGATGCCGCGGCCGTGTGCACCAAGGCTTTATGGCCTTCGCGTCGCATGGTTTCGACCATGCCCAGCGCAGTCAGGGGATTGACAAAAGAAGACGCGCCATCGGCAGCTGTGGCATCTGGCGCCAATGCGATGCAATTGGCCGCTTCTAAGCAGCGGTATTGGGCATACATTCCGCCACCAATCATGGCCACGGTTTTGCCCAACAGCGCTTGTGCTGCGGGGGAAGTGCCGGCCGCGATGACCGTGCCAGCGCCCTCGTTGCCCACAGGCAAGGATTGGTCCAGTCTACCCTGCATGCTCTTCATGGCACGCTCGGGAATCTCTAGCGTTACAAGCGGATGGGTTGAGGTTCCAGACAAGACGCGCGTCTGAATGTCGGCTGCGCCAAAGAGCAAGCCGATGTCTGAAGGGTTAAGAGGTGTCGCTTCTACGCGCACCACGACCTCGAGTGGGCCAGGTGTTGGCGTGGGCGCATCGACCAAGCAAATTTCCAACTCGCCGTTGGCTTTAATGAGAGACCGCATTTGCAGTCCAGAGGTGGGATTGAGCATGGCAGTCTCCAGTGGTTTTTTTGACTCTAGCACAGGGGCGGCAGAGGCATTGTCGGCTACGTTACCCAAACTGAGTCTCAGCCTTTGCGAATTCAGTTATAAATTGTCCATGCACGGATGCGGGGCCCAGGGCAATTGCCCAAATTGGGCGTACAGCCCCACCCACAATGGAGACAAAGCATGAAGACACAAGCCCACCAGGGTTGCAGCATGGGTGATTTGATCATCACCGCCATTCACCGCGGGGGTGATCGCGATGCATTTGTCTGGGGTGATCTGCACATCACTTACCGGGAGATGGGGCGCCAACTCAGCCAAATCATCCAGGTGCTCGATGGCATGGGCTTGCAACACGGGCAGACGATCGCCACCTTATCGACCAATCGACCGCACGCCTTTTTCATTTCTGCGGCAGCCTATGTGATGGGCTTGCGCGTGGTGTGGATGAATCCCATGTCTTCGCCAGATGACCATTTGTACCAGGTTGAGGATGCGCAGGTGCAGTTGATGGTTGTGGAACCACCGAGCTTTGGCGAGAGGGCTTTGAAGATCGCCCAGTCGGTTGACCGTGCTTTGCCTCTACTGGGTTTTGGGCCTTGGGAGGGGCAAATCGATTTGTTCAGCCAAATGGCCCTGCACACCCCGCAACCCCTGGTCTCTCGCAGCCAAGAGGATGATCACTGCGCCTTGATTTACACCGGCGGTACCACGGGCAAGCCCAAAGGCGTTTTGCATACCCACCGCGTGATGGTGGCCATGGTGATGATGCAAATGGCTGATTTCGATTGGCCGGCCATGCCGCGCTTTTTGGCCATGACGCCCATCACCCATGCGGCAGGGGCCTTGATTCCACCGGTGCTGATGCGTTCAGGCTCGGTGATCATGCACCCGGGCTTTGATGTCAAAACCTTTTGCGCGTTGGTCCAGCGGCACCGGGTCAATTGCACCTTCATGGTACCCACCATGATTTACGTTCTGCTCGACTCGCCAGTGCGTCAAGACCACGATTTGAGCAGTCTTGAAACCCTTATTTACGGCGCAGCCTCTATCGCACCGGCGCGTTTGAAAGAGGGCATCGCGGAACTCGGGCCAATCTTCATGCAGCTGTATGGACAGTCCGAGGCACCCATGGCCATGACGGTCTTGCACAAGCACGAGCATGACCCCGAAAACTACCCGCACCGTTTGAGCTCTTGTGGCACGCCGGTGGTGGGCATTCAACTTGCATTGCTCGATGATGAGGGCCAGCCCGTTCCTACCGGTGAAGTGGGTGAGATTTGCGTAAGGGGGCCCCTGGTCATGCAAGAGTACATCCACAAACCTGAAGAGAATGCGCAGGCATTTCGACATGGTTGGCTTTACAGCGGCGATTTGGCTCGGCGTGACAACGACGGTTATTTGTACATTGTGGACCGCTCCAAGGACATGGTCATCTCCGGGGGCTTCAATGTCTATCCGCGCGAAATCGAGGATGTGTTGGCCACACACCCCGCCGTGGCCGCTGTGGCGGTGGTCGGTGTGCCCCACGAAAAATGGGGTGAGGCCGTCCACGCGGTGGTGGTTTGGCGCACCGGCCAAACGGCCGATTGGGGCGAGCTGGCCGACCGGGTCAGGGCCAAAAAAGGTGCTGTTCATGTGCCCAAATATTTCCATGCCGTCGACCAGTTGTTGACCACGGGTCTGGGCAAGGTCGATAAGAAAGCCATCCGCATGCAAGTGCAAAGCTTTCATTGATATTCATTTTTATTGCTTCACTAAGGACACTCGATGACAACAGGTTTGTTTTCTTTTTTGCCGCTGGACCGCGTGGTTTTTGGCACGCCTGTGGCCACGGCCTTGCAACAAGAGGTGCAATTGCGAAAGTCCCAGCGGGTCTTTGTGGTGACTGGCCGCACCCTGAACCAGAAAACCGACTTGATTCGTCTGGCGACTTCAGGCATTGCCGATCAGATCGTGGGCATTTTTGACGGCTGCGTGGAGCACACCCCTCGGGATACAGTGATCGCCTTGAGCCACGCTTTGCGCGCGGCTCAGGCCGATCTGATCGTGACCATCGGGGGCGGCACAGTGATTGACACTGTGAAAATCGCGCTGGTCTGCTTGGCTGAAAATGTGGAGCGCGTCGAGCAACTCGACGATTGGCACATGGCCGTCAATCCAGACGGGTCTTTGCGTGTGCCGGTGGTGAGTGAGCCGCCTTGCCGTCAAATCACCGTGCCGACCACCTTGTCGGGTGCGGAGTTCAGTGATTTGGCCGGTGGCACTGACACGCGCACGGGCGTCAAGCATGGATTTACCGGCAAGTTCATTGGGTCGGCCAGCGTTATTCTCGATCCGGCCATGACCCTGGCCACGCCGGATCAACTTTGGTTGTCCACCGGTGTGCGTGCCATCGACCACGCGGTGGAAGCAATGTGTGCTGTGAATGCGCAACCCTTTACTGACGCTTTGGCTGTCAGGGCGATTGCCTTGCTGCAAACTTCATTGCGCCGTTACATGACAGATCCGCAAGACCAAGAAGCCCGCTTGAACGCGCAAATGGGTGCCTGGCTGGCTGCCACCAGCATACGGCGTGTGCATTACGGGGCCAGTCATGGCTTGGGGCACGCATTAGGTGCTGACAGTGGTGTACCGCACGGCATCACTTCGTGTGTGCTGCTGCCTTCGGTGATGCGTTACAACCAGGCCTATTGCGCCAAGCCACTGCAGGAAATTGCACTGGCCTTCGGTGATGCTTCTCGACCTGCCGCCGACCAATTGCAAGCCTTGATTGCCGAGCTGAAACTGCCCACACGTATTTCGCAGCTGTCAGTTCTGCGCGAGCGCTTGCCTATCATTGCCGAAAAAGGCTTGGCCAATCCGTTTGTGCGGGCCAACCCAAGGCCGATCTCGCAGGCCGCAGACACGCTAGCGATTTTGGAGTCTGCTTGGTAGAACTTGGTAGAACTTGGCACCGCGTCAAGCTGTGCCAACAAACTCCAGCAGCAATCGGTTGACGGCCTCGGCCTGTTCTTGCTGCACCCAATGACCGGCACCCGGCAATATCTGGCAACTGCGCAGTTGGGTGCAAACACTTTGCATGCGTTCAAAGGCCCCGGGTGACTGGTGAATGCCCCAATCGGCTGCGCCCGCTATGTAAGCGCTGGGCACAGTGATGCGCTGTCCACTGAACCGCGACAGTGCGATGTACTCGTCCCGATCGGTCGAACAGCGGTACCACTGCAAGCCCCCCTGGAAGCCGCGCCGTGCGTACTCAGCCACATAAACGGCCAGTTCCGAGTCGGGCAGCCACGTGCAGGCTTGAATTTGTGAGGCAGTGGGCATAAAGGGCGCTACCGCATCGGCCATGGTCGATGGATAAGGCATGACGTAGTAGTGCGGCAAAGCGGCCAGCACCTCGGCCTGCCAGGCCTTCAAGGGCATGGGTTGATTGTCTAACCAGTCCGCGCTTTTGACATGGTAGTAGGCCCGCAAAAAATCGTGCAAGCCTTGCGGGGCATGCCACATGTCATCGTTGGCCTGTGCTGATGAGTAGTACCACTGGTAATGCTGTCGAGTCGGCACCAGCTGTTGCAAGGCCTGCACCTCGTGCGTCAACGCGGCCTGTGCTTGCGCTGCGGTGGCCGCGTCAGGGGGGCCACCAAAAGGTGCGCTCATCATCACCACGCTTTGAAAGACATCAGGGTGCATCAAGGCGCACCAGGCAGCCACTGGCGAGCCGAAATCGTGACCGATCACCGCATGTACTTGGGTGTAGCCGAGCGCCTGAACGAGTGCCAGCACATCGCTGACCAAATTCGGCATGTTGCTGGCGCGCCAGTCGCCTTCATAGCGGTCATCGCTGCCGGTGCTTCGGCCGTAGCCTCGTTGGTCTGGCGCCACCACATGGAAGCCTGCTTGCGCGAGGGCCGTGAGTTGATGCCGCCAACTGTAGGCCAGTTCTGGAAAGCCGTGAAGCAAAAGCAGCAAAGGTTTGCGGGTGCCGCCGGGGGCGACTTGTCCGGCTTCCAGCAGATGCATCTGCAAGCCGGTTGACAAAGAAATGAAACGTGACTGAACACCTGCAGGCAGTGGCAGGGGCGGCGCCAGCGCGGTGAGTTTGTTCATGCGGGCTTGCTGGGTACTTGAGCCTTGGCGCCACCCAGGTGAACCCCGCCGTCAAGCAACAACAGTTCGCCGGTCACGGTGCGGGCGCCAGTGGTCAGCCAAACGATGGCTTCGGCCACATCTTCGGGTGAATTGGCACGCTCCAAGGGTGTGATGGACTCGGCCATGGCTTTGACTTTTTCGAAGCCTGCTTGACCCAATCCGTCGACAAACCAGCGCGATGTAATCAGGCCCGGGCAAACCGCGTTCACTCTGATATCCGGCGCCAATGCCCGTGCGAGGTAGAGTGTCATGGAATTTAATGCACCTTTGGAAGCGATATAAGGCACCGAAGAACCGATGCCCAGCGAGCCTGCGATCGAGGACACGTTGACCACCGAGCCTTTTTGCATTTTGAGGTGTGGTGCACAAGCCCGCACCATCTGAAAAGCCCCCACCGTGTTCACCGCGTAAATGCGTGAAAAGGTGTCCATGTCCAGAACATCCCAGTTGGCGGCCCCGGTGAAGGTGCTGATCCCTGCATTGTTCACAAGTGCATCAATGCGACCCCATTTATCGATGGCGGCTTGAGTCAAAGCCTTGCAGTCGGTATCTTGCGCGACATCGCCTTGCATCAACAAGGTATCAGCGCCTGCGGCTTGGCAGTTCGCCTGAGTTGCTTGGGCCTCGGTCTCACTGCGTGAGAAGTTGATCAAGACGTTGTAGCCTTGTTGGGAAAGAAGAAGTGCGGTCGCTGCACCGACGCCGGTGCCAGAACCGGTGATGAGGGCTACTTTGCGTTCAGTCATGATGAATCCTTGGTTGGGTGGGCTTGCAAAAAGTCAAAATCTACACCTTGGTCAGCCTGGGTGACTGACTGCAAAAATAATTTCTTGTAACCACGCGCAGCACTGGGTCTTGGTTTGGCTAAGCTTGCGAGTCGTGCTGCCATTTCTGTTTCTTCAATAAGCAATGAAATTTCGCGGCGCTCGACACTCAGCCGAATGCGGTCTCCGTTTTGAACGCACGCCAGTGGGCCGCCCAGCGCAGACTCCGGCATGACATGCAGCACGATGGTGCCAAAGGCCGTGCCACTCATGCGTCCATCAGAGACACGGACGATATCTTTAACACCTTGCAAGGCCAATTTTTTCGGAATCGGGATGTACCCCGCTTCAGGCATACCCGGGCCACCCAGGGGCCCAATATTTTTCAGAACCAGGATGTCGTCAGCTTCCACGTCCAAGTCCACATCATCAATCCGCAGGGCAAGATCTTCCAGGTTTTCAAAAACAACCGCTCGACCTTCGTGCTCCATCAGTACAGGGCTGGCTGCCGATTGTTTGATGATGGCGCCGCCGGGGGCCAGGTTGCCTTTCAGATAAGCGATGCCTCCTTGGGGATAAATAGGCTTGCTCATGGGGCGAATCACATCTTGTTTGAAGGGTGCGCCAACACGCTCAATTTCTTCACCCAAGCTGCGGCCCGTCACTGTCAATGCGTCGAGCGCCAGCAAAGGTTTGAGTTCGCGCAGCAAAGTACCCATGCCACCCGCAGCATGGAAATGCTCCATGTAATGTTGCCCGGAAGGCTTTAAATCAACCAGAACGGGGGTGTTGCGCCCCATCAGGTCGAGTTCTTGCAAATCAATTTTGATACCCATGCGACCAGCAATGGCGGCCAAGTGGACGATGCCGTTGGTTGAGCCGCCAATGGCCAAAAGCACCACCAAGGCATTCCGAAAAGCTGCAGGGGTCAGTATTTTGTCAATTGTTAAGCCCTCTAGCGCCATCCTTACGGCTTGCGCACCTGTATCCTCTGCAACACGCATGCGGTCCGAAGTCACAGCCGGTGGTGATGCGCCGCCAGGCACCGTCATGCCCAGCGCTTCTGCAATACAAGCCATGGTGCTGGCCGTGCCCATGACCGAGCAGGTGCCTACGCTGGCGACTAAACGGTTGTTGACTTCATCGATTTCAGCGGTGTCGATTTCTTCGGCGCGATAGCGTCCCCAATACCGCCGGCAGTCGGTGCAGGCCCCCACCACCTCGCCGCGGTGCGAGCCCGTCAGCATGGCGCCGGTTATGAGTTGGATGCTGGGCAGTCCGGCCGAGGCTGCGCCCATCAATTGGGCCGGTACAGTTTTGTCGCAGCCGCCAATCATGACAATGGCATCCATGGGTTGAGCGCGAATCATTTCCTCTGTGTCCATGGACATGAGGTTGCGCAGGTACATGCTGGTCGGCTGGGCAAAACTCTCCCCGATGGAGATCGTTGGGAAATCCATGGGCAGACCGCCTGCGAGCATGATGCCCCGCTTGACCGCTTCGATCAGTTGCGGCATGTTGCCATGACAGGGGTTGTAGCTGCTGCCTGTATTTGCAATGCCAATGACCGGCCTGTCCAGCGCACTGTCTGTGTAGCCAGCACCTTTGATAAAAGCTTTTCGTAAAAATAAAGAAGAGGCGGCATCACCGTAGTTCGTCAGGCCGCCACGAAATCCTTGCGGATCAGCCGTTGCTTTATCATTTTTTGAAGTATTTTTTTTGTTGGACATAGGGTTCTTACATCATTTCTAAGAAGGGCCGCGACGGTTCTGTGAATCGCACGGGGCTCAATGTTGAATCTTTTTTTAGGATAACCTGTTGGTGGGTAAAAATTTCAACTTCTATTTTTTAAGGAAAAAAATCATGGCCAAAGCTTATTGGATCAGCGCATACCGCTCTATCTCCAACCCCGATGCACTGGCGGAGTACGCCAAACTTGCCGGCCCCTCGTTGACTGCCGCTGGCGGCAAATTTCTGGCACGTGGCGTGGCCGCCGCTGCCAAAGAACATGGTCAGAAAGAACGCACTGTACTGATCGAGTTTGAGAGCTTGGACGCCGCCTTGGCAGCCTATGACAGCCCTGGTTACAAGGCTGCGCTGGCCGCCTTGGGCGAGAACGCTGTGGTGCGAGACATTCGCATCCTGGAAGGCGTTTGAGTCGTCAGCATGATTGACCGCCTCGACCATTTGGTCTTGACCACATGCGATGAACATGCCTGTGTGGATTTTTACACCGGGATCTTGGGAATGAAGCTGGAGAGCTTTGTCGGCGGCACGCCGCCAGTGACGCGCAAGGCTTTCAAGTTCGGTCATCAAAAAATCAATCTGCATGTGCGGGGAAAAGAATTTGAACCCAAGGCCCATCTGCCAGTACCCGGTGCATTGGACTTGTGTTTCATAGCATCAGTGCCTTTGGATGAAGTCATTGCCAAACTGCAACTTGCAGCTTGGCCCATCATCGAAGGTCCGGTTATTCGTTCGGGTGCAACTCAGAAAATCAGGTCGGTTTACCTGCGTGACCCCGACCTGAATTTGATTGAAATATCAGAGCTGGCTTAAAGCCAGCTTCTTGGCAGTGGGGTGGCGTTGTCAGTCAGCGTAAACGCCAGCAGCACGGATCACCGGACCCCATTTGTTGATCTCTGATTGCAGCCAGGTGCGCAGACCTTCTGGTGTCTGTTTGTTTTCGGGGACGATTTCCGCGCCCAGATCGGCCATGCGAGCGGCAAAGGCGGGATCTTTCAAGGCTGTGCGCACGGCGGAGCCGAATTTATCTATGACCGCAGCAGGCGTGCCTTTGGGGCCGTAAATGCCATGCCAAACGATGACTTCAAAATCCTTCAGACCGCCTTCGGTGAGGGTGGGGGCGTCAGGCAGTGCGCGAATACGTTGCTTGGTCGTCACGCCATACAGTTTCACGGTCCCGGCCTTGATGTGCTGTGTCGTTTGGGTGGTTTGGTCGCACAACAGGTCGACTTGCCCGCCGAGTAGCGCATTGAGAGCAGGTGCCGTTCCTGAAAAGGGCACCGTGGTCAAATCTGCGCCCATGGCTTGCTGAAACAGCATGCCACACAGGTGCGAAACAGCGCCCAGTCCAGCATTGGCAAGGTTGATGGTTTTGGCATTGGCTTTGACATAGGCGCTCAACTCCTGCATGTTTTTGGCTGGAAAATCTTTGCGGGCTATCAGGGTCATGGGTACATCGACGGCTTGGCTCACGTACTCAAAGTCGGTCATCGGGTTGAAGGCCATTTTTCTGTACAGCGCAGGTGCGGTGGACATGCCATTGTGGTGAATTAGAAAGGTGTAGCCGTCAGGCGCAGCCTTGGCTACAAAACCTGCAGCCAGGGTGCCGCCGGCGCCCACTTTATTTTCAACCACCACACTTTGACCTAAGGTCTTGGTCATGGTCGCGGCAAGTGTTCGCGCCACAATGTCTGTGGGCCCACCCGCCGCAAAAGGCACCACCAAGCTGATCGGCTTGCTAGGGTAAGTTTGTGCCAAGCTTGAGCCTGCAGCGAAGACGCTCAAAGTAGCCAAAACGAATGAAATGATGCGTCGGGATGTGCGTTTCATGGTGAAATTTCCTAGGAATTAAGCAAGGGAATATCCTGCAGTAAACGGGCCTGAGGTGCAAGGGGATGATCCCCTAGTGGCGCAGCTTTGTCGTCGCTCAATCATCCGAAACCAAGGCTTTTTCGGGCAGCCTGCCTGAAAAACAGATGGGCTTGGAGTGAGGTTAAATTTTCAGTACCTGTGCTTGGCAAAGCGACTGAATGTCGATTTCGGAGTAGCCGAGTTCTTGCAAAATTTCACGCCCATGCTCTCCCAAATGCGCGGCAACGCGGGCTTGCGTCAATCGCTTGCCGTCAAACAGGGCTGGATGTTGGGGTAGCCTGACCTTGCCCAGTTTGCCGTGTTCGAATTCAACAAGGGAGTTGCTTTGCTTCACTTGTGAATCAGTCAGTACATCCTGGCGCTCGTTGATGCGGCCAATGGGCGAGCTCTGCTGTCGAAAATTTTCAATCAGTTCCTGCGTGGTGAAGCTGGCCATCAAAGGTTCAATCAATTCACGTAACTCTTTGCCGTGACGACTTCGCAGAGGCAAGGTGGCAAAGCGCGGGTCATCGGCTATGTCTTCCCTGCCCAAAGCTTTGCATTGGCCACGAAATTCGGAGGGCTGGGGGCACATGCTGGCCACAAAACCATCTAATGTTTGGTAAGGTTTCTGGTTGATGCCGAACTCAGGAAAGCTTGCCGGGGGCTCGTCCATGAACACATGGTTGTACATGGCGTCAGGCCATTGGAAGGCCAAGCTGGCATCCAACATCGACAAATCGATGCGTCTTCCCTGGCCATCGCGTTCGCGTGCAAATAAGGCGCTCACCATCGCTTGCGATGCAGTTAAGGCAGTTAATTTGTCACACACCGCCGTTGCCAAAACGGTGGGCTGGCCGTTGATGGGGTTTCTTTGCGTTGCAGCCACGCCAGCTACCGCTTGAATGACAGCGTCATAAGCTTTGTCGTTGCGAGCGTCCCCTTGTGTTCCAAAACCGGTGATCGACATGCGAATCAAGCGTGGATTGATCGCAGCGAGCGCGTCGTCGTCCAATCCCAATCGCGCCATGACACCGGGTCGAAAGTTGTTGATGACAACATCGGCTTTGGCCAGCAACTTGACCAAGATTGCTTTGGCCTGAGGTGATTTCAAATCCATGGCAAGGGACTTTTTGCCTCGATTGGTGGCAATGTACATGGCGGACAGATCGCCCTTTGCAGGTCCAATCAGTCGGCAGGTGTCACCTTCCAGAGATTCCACCTTGATCACTTGTGCGCCTTGGTCAGCGAGCATGGAAGCCGC
>Ga0114963_10003607_pt1 | contig 10592 bp, 8 predicted proteins | sample C_131016_EF_Meta_FD_87019 | JGI IMG/M metagenome (GOLD analysis project Ga0114963, IMG submission 87019) | Freshwater microbial communities from Lake Croche, Canada to study carbon cycling - C_131016_EF_MetaG | ecosystem: Environmental > Aquatic > Freshwater > Lake | place: Lake Croche, Canada...
ACTCGCCGACGAAACCGAACTGCTGCGCCGGGTCTGTGATCAGCCCGCCATGCTCGGCGCCGACCTCTGTGGCGAAGTCAGCACCGAGAACAGTTACGTGGTGGAAGCACGGGGGCCGCAGCGGTTTACGGTCGTCGCACTCGACCTGGGGATCAAAACCAATAGCCCGCGCAATTTCGCGCAGCGCGGTATCCGGACACTAGTGCTGCCCTCGTCGACGACCTTCGAGCAGATCGCCGACCTCGCACCCGACGGGGTTTTTCTATCCAACGGACCCGGTGACCCCGCAACCGCTGACCGGGTCGTCGGTATCACCCGCGAAATACTCGGCGCCGGGATCCCGTTGTTCGGCATCTGTTTCGGAAATCAGATTCTCGGCCGGGCTCTGGGTCGCAGCACCTACAAGATGGTGTTTGGACACCGAGGTATCAACGTGCCGGTGATCGATCACGCCACTGGGCGGGTCGCGGTCACCGCACAGAACCACGGCTTCGCATTGGAAGGTGAAGCGGGCGAGGTCTTCGGTACCGACTTCGGCCCGGCGACCGTGAGCCACACCTGCGCTAACGACGGCGTAGTGGAGGGCGTGAAACTCATTGACGGCCGAGCCTTCTCGGTGCAGTACCACCCCGAAGCCGCCGCCGGCCCGCATGACGCGAACTACCTGTTCGACCAATTCGTCGACGTGATGGCGGGCGGCAAGTGACCCGCGCTGGAATGGGAGACCGCTAAATGCCACGCAGAATCGACCTCAACCATGTGCTCGTCATCGGATCCGGGCCGATCGTCATAGGCCAGGCCTGCGAGTTCGACTACTCCGGCACCCAGGCCTGCCGCGTGTTGCGCGCCGAGGGCCTGACGGTGACCCTCGTGAACTCCAACCCGGCCACGATCATGACCGATCCGGAGTACGCCGACCACACCTACGTCGAGCCGATCACCGCAGAGTTCGTCGAGAAAGTGATCGTCCAGCAGGCAGCTCGCGGCAACCCGATCGACGCCATGTTGGCCACCCTTGGCGGTCAGACTGCTCTCAACACCGCCGTGGCACTGCATGAGAACGGAGCGTTGGAGCGACACAACGTAGAACTGATCGGTGCGGACTTCGAGGCCATTCAACGTGGCGAGGACCGGCAGAAGTTCAAGGATATCGTCGCCAAGGTCGGCGGTGAATCCGCCCGCAGTGCAGTGTGTTACACCATGGCGGAGGTTCGTCAGACTGTCGCCGAGTTGGGCCTGCCGGTCGTGGTGCGGCCGTCATTCACCATGGGCGGTCTCGGATCCGGAATGGCGAAGTCGCTTGAGGATGTCGAACGCATGGCAGGGGACGGACTGGCAGCCTCGCCGTCGGCGAATGTATTGATCGAGGAGTCGATCTACGGCTGGAAGGAATACGAACTCGAACTGATGCGGGACAGCAACGACAACGTCGTAGTGGTCTGCTCGATCGAGAATGTCGACCCGATGGGTGTACATACCGGTGACTCGGTGACGGTTGCGCCGGCGATGACGCTAACCGACCGCGAGTACCAGCGGATGCGCGATCTGGCCATCGCAATCCTACGAGAGGTCGGCGTCGACACCGGCGGCTGCAATATCCAGTTCGCCGTCGACCCCGCCGACGGACGGCTCATCGTCATCGAGATGAACCCGCGGGTGTCGCGTTCCAGCGCACTGGCGTCCAAGGCCACCGGATTCCCGATCGCGAAGATCGCCGCCAAACTGGCCATCGGCTACACCCTCGACGAGATCGTCAACGACATCACCGGGGAGACTCCGGCCTGTTTCGAGCCGACGCTGGACTACGTGGTGGTCAAAGCCCCGCGGTTCGCCTTTGAGAAGTTTCCCGGCGCAGATCCCACGCTGACCACCACGATGAAGTCGGTGGGTGAGGCAATGTCGATGGGCCGCAACTTCATTGAGGCCCTCGGCAAAGTGATGCGCTCCTTGGAGACCACCCGCGCCGGCTTCTGGACTGCGCCTGATGAGGACGGGGGGGTCGGGGATGTTCTCGCCCGGTTGCGCACGCCCACTGAGGGGCGCCTGTACGACATCGAATTGGCGCTGCGGCTGGGTTCGAGCGTCGAGGAGGTCGCCGAGGCTTCTGCCGTCGACCCGTGGTTCGTCGAACAGATAAACGGCCTGGTGACGCTGCGGGCGGAGCTTCTTGAGGCGCCGGTGCTGGACGGCGACCTACTCCGGCGCTCCAAGCACTCTGGCCTGTCCGATCGCCAGATCGCCGCGCTGCGGCCGGAATTGGCCGGCGAGACGGGCGTGCGGTCGCTACGGCACCGCCTCGGCATTCACCCGGTGTTCAAGACCGTGGACACCTGCGCGGCGGAGTTCGAGGCCAAGACTCCCTACCACTACTCCAGCTATGAACTCGACCCGTCGGCGGAAACCGAGGTTGCGCCGCAGACCGATCGGCCGAAGGTGCTCATCCTGGGATCGGGCCCGAACCGGATCGGGCAGGGCATCGAGTTCGACTACAGCTGCGTGCACGCCGCAACCACGCTCAGTCAGGTCGGCTACGAGACCGTCATGATCAACTGCAACCCCGAGACGGTGTCGACCGACTACGACACTGCCGACCGGTTGTACTTCGAACCGCTGACCTTCGAGGACGTTCTCGAGGTGTTCGCCGCCGAATCCCGTTCCGGTGCAGGCGGTCCCGGTGTGGTGGGCGCGATCGTCCAACTCGGTGGGCAGACCCCGCTGGGACTGGCCCAGCGACTTGCCGACGCCGGAGTGCCGATCGTGGGCACGCGGCCCGAGGCCATCGACCTCGCCGAGGACCGTGGACGGTTCGGTCAGGTGCTGGTGAAAGCCGGCCTGCCGGCGCCCAAGTTCGGCACCGCGACAAGCTTCGAACAGGCCCGCGAGATCGCCGCCGCCATCGGCTATCCGGTGCTGGTTCGGCCGTCGTACGTGTTAGGCGGGCGGGGTATGGAGATCGTCTACGACGAGCAGACACTGCACGGCTACATCACTCGCGCTACCCAGCTCTCACCCGATCATCCGGTTCTGGTTGACCGATTCCTCGAGGACGCCATCGAGATCGACGTCGACGCCCTGTGCGACGGCACCGAGGTCTACATCGGCGGGGTGATGGAGCACATCGAGGAGGCCGGTATCCACTCCGGCGACTCGGCCTGTGCGTTACCGCCGGTGACACTGGGACGCAGCGATATCGAGGCGGTGCGCCAGGCGACGGAGGCCATCGCCCATGGCGTCGGGGTGGTCGGGCTGCTCAATGTCCAGTACGCCCTCAAGGAAAATGTGCTGTACGTGCTGGAAGCCAACCCCAGGGCCAGCCGGACGGTGCCATTCGTGTCCAAGGCTACGGCGATACCGCTGGCCAAAGCATGCGCACGAATCATGTTGGGCGCGAGTATTTCTCAACTTCGGCAGGAGGGCATGCTCGTAGCAGTCGGGGACGGTTCACATCCGGATCCGAACGCGCCGATCGCGGTGAAGGAAGCCGTGTTGCCGTTCCGGCGTTTCCGGCGGGCCGATGGATCGGGAGTGGACTCACTGCTCGGCCCGGAGATGAAATCCACCGGCGAGGTGATGGGCATCGATCACGATTTCGGCAGCGCGTTCGCCAAGAGTCAGACCGCCGCCTATGGATCGCTGCCGACCGAAGGAACCGTGTTCGTCTCAGTGGCCAACCGGGATAAGCGGTCGCTGGTGTTCCCGGTCAAACGACTCGCCGATCTCGGATTCCGGGTGCTTGCCACCGAGGGCACGGCGGAGATGCTGCGCCGCAACGGTATTCCGTGCGATGTGGTTCGCAAGTACTTCGAGACCCCGGGCGAGGGCCGGCCGGAGTTGACAGCCATCGACGCGATCAACGCCGGTGAGGTCGGCATGGTGATCAACACTCCCTACGGCAATTCCGGACCGCGCATCGACGGTTATGAGATCCGGTCGGCTGCGGTGTCGATGAACATCCCATGTATCACGACGGTGCAGGGGGCATCGGCCGCGGTGCAGGGCATCGAGGCCGCTATCCGCGGCGATATCGGAGTGCGCTCACTGCAGGAACTCCACGCCTCATTCGGCAGGGACTGACCGTGGCGGGTTTCGGTGTGCGCCTGGCCAATTCGATCGCGGCCCGCGGACCGTTGTGTGTGGGCATCGACCCGCACCCGGAACTGTTGCGGGCCTGGGAACTTCCCGTCAGCGCGGACGGATTGGCGCGGTTCTGCGATATCTGTGTGACGGCCTATGCGGGATTCGCCGTCGCCAAACCACAGGTCGCGTTCTTCGAGGCGTACGGCTCGGCCGGTTTCGCGGTGTTGGAACGCACTACGGCCGCACTGCAGTCGGCCGGCGTGCTGGTGCTCGCCGACGCCAAGCGCGGCGATATCGGATCGACCATGGCTGCTTACGCGCAAGCCTGGGTGGGGGATGGTCCACTGGCGGCTGATGCCGTCACCGCATCGCCCTACCTCGGATTCGGCTCTCTGACACCGCTTCTCGAGCTTGCCGCCGAGCACGATCGCGGGGTGTTCGTCTTGGCTGCCACATCGAACCCGGAGGGCGCCGGAATTCAGCGCGCCGTCGCTGACGGCCGAACCGTCGCGCAATCGGTCGTCGACGCCGCGGGCGAAGTCAATCGTGCCGCCGGAGAACCATTGGGCTCGGTGGGCGTCGTTATCGGAGCCACACTGGACCTGGTGCCCGACGTCAGCGCACTTCACGGCCCGGTCCTGGTGCCCGGTGTCGGAGCCCAGGGTGGCCGTCCAGAGGGGTTGGCGGGCCTCGGTGGTGCGCGGTCGGGTCAACTGCTGCCCGCGGTGTCTCGGGAGATTCTGCGGGCCGGACCGGACCCGGCAGCGGTCCGCGTGGCCGGCGAGCGGCTCCGTGACGCGGTCGCCTATCTGGCGTGATTTCCGGTGCGGACCCGCCGCCAATCACGGCGCCGACACGCGCGACACGCCGTGAGGTGCCCAAACCAGGTGAAATTGATTTCGCCAGATCAGCCCGACGATCACGTGCCGGATTTTCCCGGCCCGGGCCGGGAGCGTAAAACTGCTGCTAGATGGCCAGATTGCGGGTTCAGTGTTCGCTGCTTGCGGTCCGTTGAGACCCGGCCGACGTGTCCGCAGTGAGCGTGATCCGGACCGCTAATCCCGATCCCTATCCTGCGGGTTTGCCCCTCGAACGAGGGGGGCGGGTTAGATTTCGTCTGAGAGCCTGGGTACGGTCATCGGCGCTGGCCAAAGAACCTGGCCCAGGCAAAACAATGATTGTGATGAGACGGAGGAACCCGTGGCCCTTCCCCAGTTGACCCCGGAGCAGCGCGCCGCCGCGCTGGAAAAGGCCGCTGCCGCACGTCGTATCCGAGCTGAGCTCAAGGAACGACTCAAGCGCGGTGGCACCAACCTGCAGCAGGTGCTCAAGGACGCCGAGACCAACGAGGTCCTCGGCAAGATGAAGGTTTCCGCTCTGCTGGAGGCCCTGCCCAAGGTGGGCAAGGTCAAGGCACAGGAGATCATGACCGAGCTGGAGATCGCCCCGACGCGCCGCCTGCGCGGCCTCGGCGATCGTCAGCGCAAGGCCCTGCTGGCGAAGTTCGACTTCTCCTAAGCAGGTCGATGGATTCCGGCGGTGGGCCGGACGGCCGGGGCTCTTCGCCCCGTCAGCCAGTGACTCATGGTCGCGTGCTGGTGCTGTCCGGCCCCTCCGCAGTCGGTAAGTCGACAGTCGTGCGACGCCTGCGGGAGCAGGTGCCGAACCTGCACTTCAATGTGTCGGCGACGACCCGGGCTCCACGCCCGGGGGAACTTGACGGCATCGACTACCACTTCGTCTCGGCTGAGCGGTTCCAGAAGATGATCGACTCCGGCGAATTGTTGGAGTGGGCCGAGATTCACGGCGGTCTGCATCGGTCGGGCACCCCATCCGCGCCCGTCATTGACGCCGCCGCGATCGGCAAACCCGTGCTCATCGAGGTCGATCTCGCCGGAGCCAGGTCGGTCAAGAAGGCCATGCCCGAGGTGATCACGGTTTTTTTGGCACCGCCCAATTGGGAGGAGCTGAAGCAACGGCTGATCGGTCGCGGTACTGAAACACCGGAGACTATGGCGCGCCGGCTGGCGACCGCGGAGGCCGAACTGGCCGCCCAGGGCGAGTTCGACGTGGTCGTGGTGAACAGCCAATTGGATTCGGCCTGCTCTCAATTGGTAACCTTGCTGGTGGGAAACACGCCGCAGTCGGCGTGAGTGGTCACCGGCCAACGCCCCACCCTTCAATCTGACCTTCAATCCGCCAGGGGAACGTCCCTGCTATCCGCAAGGAGAACGCTCAGTGACAACCAATTCGGATCATTACGATCCGGCCCCCGGTGCCGCCACCGCCTACGACACACCGCTGGGCATCACCAACCCGCCCATCGATGAGCTGCTGGACCGGGTGTCGAGTAAGTACGCCCTGGTGATCTACGCGGCTAAACGCGCACGCCAGATCAACGACTACTACAACCAGCTCGGCGACGGCATCCTGGAGTACGTCGGCCCACTAGTCGAGCCGGGCCTGCAGGAGAAGCCGCTGTCGATCGCTCTGCGGGAGATCCACGGCGACCTGCTCGAACACACCGAAGGCGAGTAGCCGCGCGAGCGGGTCTGCCCATGAGCCCCAAGCGGATCATCGTCGGCGTGGCCGGTGGCATCGCGGCCTACAAGGCGTGCTCGGTGGTGCGCCAACTCTGCGAATCCGGCCATGACGTTCGGGTGATCCCGACCGAGTCGGCGCTGCACTTCGTCGGCGCCGCTACCTTCGAGGCACTTTCCGGCCATCCGGTTCGCACCGGAGTTTTCTCCGACGTCCCCGAGGTGCCCCATGTCCGTCTGGGTCAACAGGCGGACCTCGTCGTGATCGCACCGGCCACGGCAGATCTGTTGGCCCGTGCCGCTGCCGGCCGCGCCGACGATCTGCTGACCGCGACCCTGTTGACGGCCCGGTGTCCGGTGCTCTTCGCGCCCGCCATGCACACCGAGATGTGGCAGCATCCCGCAACTGCTGCCAACGTCGCCACCCTGCGGCAGCGCGGCTCTGTCGTTTTGGAGCCGGCATCAGGTCGGCTCACCGGTGCGGACACGGGTGCGGGTCGGCTACCTGAGCCCGACGAGATCGTCACCTTCGCGGAACTGCTACTGGCCCGCGCCGACGGTGTTCCTTATGACCTGAGCGGCACGAGGATCCTGGTCACTGCCGGCGGAACCCGCGAGGCTCTGGATCCGGTGCGCTTCATCGGCAACCGCAGCTCCGGCAAGCAGGGCTACGCGGTGGCGCGGGTCGCGGCCCAACGTGGCGCCGACGTCACGCTGATCGCCGGCAACACCGCCGGACTCGCCGATCCCGCCGGCGTACATGTCATACACGCCACGTCGGCCGCTCAGATGCACGAGGCGGTGTCCAAACACGCCCCCGAAGCCCACGTGCTTGTGATGGCCGCCGCGGTCGCCGACTACCGGCCTGCGCACGTTGCCGCCAGCAAGATCAAAAAGGCCGCCGACGCCGCGCCCACCATCGAACTGGTGCGGAACGACGATGTTCTCGCCGAGGCAGTTCGCCGTCGCGCCGACGGTCACCTGCCCCATATGCATGCCATCGTCGGATTTGCCGCCGAGACCGGCGACGCGCAGGGCGATGTGCTGTTTCACGCCCGTGCGAAACTGCGCCGGAAGGCTTGCGATCTCCTGGTGGTCAACGCCGTCGGTGACGGCCGTGCGTTCGAGGTCGACAGCAATGACGGTTGGCTGCTCGGAGCCGACGGCACCGAGACGGCACTTGAGCATGGTTCGAAGACTTTGATGGCGAGCCGTATCGTGGACGCGATCGCCGGGTTGCTGCGCGGTAGCGGTGGATCCAGCGAGGGATGATTTCCTATGCGCCGCCGGCGGGTCACGGCTGCGCGGTAACAAATTTTGCCCAACCGAGTACTGAGGGAGATTGACACTGTGAGCGATAACGGCCGGCTGTTCACCAGTGAGTCGGTGACCGAGGGACACCCCGACAAGATCTGTGACGCCATCAGCGACTCGGTGCTCGACGCCCTGCTCGAACAGGACAAGCATTCGCGTGTCGCGGTGGAGACACTGGTGACCACCGGTCAGGTGCACGTTGTCGGCGAGGTCACCACGTCGGCTTACGTCGACATTCCGAAGATTGTTCGCGATCGTATTCTGAGTATCGGTTATGACTCATCGACCAAGGGCTTCGACGGCGCATCCTGCGGCGTGAACGTCGCCATCGGTGCGCAGTCACCGGATATCGCCCAGGGTGTGGATTCCGCTCACGAAGCCCGCGTGGAGGGCGCCGTCGACCCACTCGACGCCCAGGGCGCCGGCGATCAGGGTCTGATGTTCGGCTACGCGATCCGCGATACCCCGGAACTGATGCCGCTGCCGATCGCCCTGGCGCACCGGCTGGCCCGCAAGCTGACCGAGGTCCGCAAGGGCGGGGTACTGGATTACCTGCGACCCGACGGCAAAACCCAGGTCACCATCCAATACGCCGGGAGCACCCCGATCCGGCTCGATACCGTCGTGCTCTCCACCCAGCATGCCGAGGGCATCGACCTCGAGACCACGCTGGCTCCCGATATCCGGGCCAAGGTCGTCAACGCGGTGCTGGAAGAGCTGGGTCACGAAACCCTCGACGTCTCCGACTATCGGTTGCTGGTCAACCCCACCGGCAAGTTCGTGCTCGGCGGACCGATGGGTGACGCCGGCCTGACCGGCCGCAAGATCATCGTCGACACCTACGGCGGCTGGGCGCGCCATGGTGGTGGCGCGTTCTCCGGCAAAGATCCCTCCAAGGTGGATCGCTCGGCGGCGTACGCGATGCGCTGGGTGGCCAAGAACGTCGTCGCGGCGGGACTGGCTGAGCGGGTCGAGGTTCAGGTGGCCTACGCCATCGGCAAGGCAGCACCGGTCGGACTGTTCGTCGAGACGTTCGGTAGCGAGACCGTCGACCCGGCCCGCATCGAGAAGGCCATCACTGCGGTGTTCGACCTGCGGCCCGGTGCGATCGTCCGCGACCTGGACCTTCTCCGGCCCATTTACGCGCAGACCGCCGCATATGGGCACTTCGGCCGCAGCGACCTTGACCTGCCGTGGGAGCGGTTGGACAAGGTCGACGACCTGAAGAACTCGGTCTGACCGCATCGCTGGGACACGGTCAGACCGAGAACGGGTCAGCCGATAAAGATCATCAGCCGACGCCGGGGGATCAGCCGACGAACTGGTCGAACGCCCACTGGAACTGCGGCGGTACCACCGGTACGCCACACTGATTCTGGATGACGCCGAGCGGCGCCAGGATCGCCTTGAACTCGGAATACTCCTGCGGGTTTGTGGTCGCGTAGGCCTGCAGGGTGGCCTCCGCCTGGGGACGCGGTTGCAGGGCCGCAGTCATCAGGACCTTGTTGCCGGCCGGATGGCTGTTCAGGTAGGCCTGAGCTTGTTTGGTCACCGCCGCGGCAGCGCTATCCACTCCCGCCGGGGAGCAGTCCGGCGCGGCGAACGCGGCGGGGGCGCCGAGACCGGCCAGGGTGATTCCGCCGATGAGGCTGCCGATGCCGGCGATGAGCCGAGTTTTTCCGGATGTCATGAGTCCTTGGTCCTCCAGGTTGTAGCTGCCGTTTCCATATGCGCTGTCGTCCTCCGCACACCAAACGTTACCTGTGGTGATCGGTTGGTCAACTAAGTCCTGCTCAGCGGTGCAACGCGGCACGTAGAGCAGCCAAGCCCCGATCGGTTGCCTCGGTGGCCGCCGGGACTACTCCTGCGTAGCCGAGATAACCGTGGACCAGGGTCGTCGCATTATGCAGTTCGACGTCGACCCCGGCGTCGGCCAGCAGTTCGGCATACCGCACACCGTCGTCGCGAAGCGGGTCGTGCCCGGCCACGGCCACGTAGGCCGGGGCGAGCCCGGACAGATCCGACGCGCGGCCGGGAGCCAGGGTGGCCGGCGGATCGGTCAGGTCGAGATGACCCGCGTACCAATCGGTGAACGCCGCCATGGCGGCGCTGTCGAGCACCGGGGCGTTCGCGTTCTCGGTGAACGACGGCAGCGAGGTGTCCCACATCGTCGACGGGTACCACAGCAGTTGAAACGCCAGTGCCGGCCCGTCGCCCGACCGGGCCGCGTCCCGGGCTAATTGCGCCACGACGGCCGCCAGGTTGCCGCCGGCCGAATCCCCGGCAACCGCCAACCGGGAGGAATCCGCGCCGAACTCCCCGGCGTTGTCGGCAACCCACCGGGTGGCAGCCCAGGCGTCCTCGACCGCGGCGGGATAGGGGTGCTCGGGCGCCAGTCGGTAGTCGACCGACACCACGACGGATGCTGCGCCGACGGCATGTTCGCGGGCCGTGGCGTCATGGGTGTCGAGGTCACCGAGGGCGAATCCGCCGCCGTGGAAGAACAACGTGACGGGGTGCGCCTCGTCCCCTGCGTTGGTGGGCCAGTAGACCCGCACCGGGATCGGCCCGGCCGGCCCGTCGATCCGGCGGTCTTCGACCCTCAGGTCGGGATGCATTGGCCTGCGGGGCAATTCGCGCAATCCGCGCCGGGCCGCTTCG
>Ga0114963_10003610_pt1 | contig 10586 bp, 8 predicted proteins | sample C_131016_EF_Meta_FD_87019 | JGI IMG/M metagenome (GOLD analysis project Ga0114963, IMG submission 87019) | Freshwater microbial communities from Lake Croche, Canada to study carbon cycling - C_131016_EF_MetaG | ecosystem: Environmental > Aquatic > Freshwater > Lake | place: Lake Croche, Canada...
CATGTCGGGGCTGAGCACGTAGGCCGTCCAGCCGGCCGGGTGATGCGTGTAGGCGCGCTTCCAGTGCGCGCTCAGGCGGACAAAGAAGTCTTCGGGCAGTTCGCGGTTGCCGCCATCGCCATGCGGTCGTGCGGCACCGGGGGCGGCCTTGCCGGCCACTTCGATGCGCTCGCCATAGGGCGGGTTGAGCATCAGCGTGCCGGGCAGATCGTCGCTCAGCGCGGGCGCCTGCCGCTCGAGTGCGTCACCGCCGTTGAAGACGATGGCCGCTTCGACGCCGGCGCGCTGCGCGTTGCGGCGCGCAAAGTCGACCATGCGAAACGACACATCGCTGGCAAAGATCGGCACCGCCGAGGCGTGGATGCGGGCCTGTGCGTGGCTGCGCAGACGCTGCAGCGCACCGCGCATTTCGGTGCTTGAAAACGGCAGCAGCCGCTCGAAGGCAAAGCGGCGTTTGAGCCCGGGCGCGATGCCGCAGGCGATCTGCGCGGCCTCGATGACGATGGTGCCCGAGCCGCAGCACGGGTCGTGCAATGCGCCGCCGGCATCGGGTCGCCCCTGCCAACCGGCGGCGGCCAGCATCGCGGCGGCCAACGTTTCCTTCAGTGGGGCATCGCCCTTGTCTTCGCGCCAGCCGCGTTTGAAAAGTGGCTCGCCCGAGGTGTCGACATACAGCGCCGCGCGCTCGGGGCCCAGGTGCAGCACCAGCGCCAGATCGGGCTCGCGGATGTCGACGTTCGGGCGCTCGCCGGTGGCTTCACGCAGCTGATCGCACACCGCATCCTTGATGCGCAGCGCGGCGAAGTTCAGGCTGCGCAGCGGGCAGCGTGTGGCGGTGGTGTCCACGCGCAAGGTGTGCTGCGGCGTGATCCACTGCGTCCAGTCGACGCTGCCGGCGAGCTCGTAGAGCGACTGCTCGTCGCGGTACTCTCCCTCGGTCACTTCCACCAGCACGCGCTGCGCCAGGCGCAACTCAAGGTTGAGCACCATCACGTCGGTGGGCTTGCCGTCGAGCGCTACGCCACCGCGCATCGTGTGCACCCGCACATCGCTCAGCAAGCGCTGCACCTCGGCGCCGAGCAGGGCTTCGACGCCGGCGGCGCAGGGCAGAAACAACGGAGCAGTCATGGGTTCGGGATCACATGTCCTTGCGCAGCGTCGCCGGGGCGATCTTCAAGGCGTCGCGGTACTTGGCCACGGTGCGCCGCGCGACCTGAATGCCTTGTTCCTCGAGCATCTTGCTGAGCTGGTTGTCGGACAGCGGCTTGAGCGGGTTTTCCGCGGCGACCAGCTGCTTGATGAGTGCGCGCACCGCGGTGCTCGACGCATTGCCGCCGGCTTCGGTGTTGAGCGACGAGCCGAAGAAGTACTTCAGCTCGAAGGTGCCGAACACCGTGGCCATGTACTTGGCGGTGGTCACGCGCGAGATGGTCGACTCGTGCAGACCGAGCTCGTCGGCGATCTCGCGCAGCACCAGCGGCTTCATGGCGATCTCGCCGTGGGTGAAGAAATTCTTCTGCCGCTCGACGATGGCCTGCGACACGCGCTTGATGGTGTCGAAGCGCTGCTGGATGTTCTTCATGAACCAGCGCGCTTCCTGCAGACGCGAGCTGAGCCCGGCCTGCGAACCATCGCCTGCCGCGCCGCGCCCCTGACGGATCGCTCGGGCATACAGGTCGTTGATGCGCAGCTTGGGCATCACGTCGGGGTTGAGCACCACCTTCCAGCTGCGACCGGACTTCAGCACCATCACGTCGGGCACGATGATGTTGGCCTCGGCCGGCGAGAACGGGCGGCCCGGCTTGGGCTCGAGCGCGACGATGAGCGTCTGAGCGCGCTTGACCAGTTCGTCATCGGCACCCGTCATCGCCATCAGCTTCTTGAGATCGCGCTTGGCGAGCAGCTCGAGATGCTGCTTGCAGATCATGATGGCGATGAGTTGCGCTTCGCTGCGAGGCAGCCGGCGCAACTGCAGCACCAGGCACTCCGGCAGGTCGCGCGCGCCGACGCCGATGGGCTCGAGGTTTTGCAGCCATTTCAGCGCGCAACTCAGGCGTGCCATCACTTCTTCAAGCCGGGCTTCGTCGTCACCGGCGAGTGCTGCGGCGATGTCTTCGAGGCTGTCGGCCAGATAGCCGTCTTCGTTCAATGACTCGATCAGCACATCCACCGCCGCGGCATCCTCAGGCGACAGGCGCATGCCCAGCAGCTGCGCTCTGAGGTGGTCTTGCAGGCTGATGCCGTGGTGGTTTCGCTCTTGCGGATCGAAGTCGTCGCCTTCGCCATTGCCGCTGTTCTTGGTCGGTGTCTCGCCGATGCCGTCGAAGTCATCGCGCTCGGTGCCGTTTTCCCAGTCATCGCGCTCGGTGGTGCCGAAATCGGTGGCATCCACGCCGGGAGCGTCATCGCCGCCTTCGGCGTTTGACTCGCCGGGGGTGTCGGCGCGCTCGGTGTCGCGCTCGGCCAGTCGCTCGGACGCGGTCGAGCGCTCGGCCATCGGCTCGAAAGCCGCGGCGTTCTCGTTCTCGGGTTCGAGAAACGGGTTTTGGTCGAGCATTTGCTCGACTTCTTGCTGCAGCTCCAGGGTCGACAGCTGCAGCAGCCGGATCGACTGCTGCAGCTGTGGCGTGAGCGCCAGGTGCTGCGAAAGGCGTACTTGCAGCGAAGGCTTCATGAGCGAGGCTTACATGCGGAAGTGTTCGCCGAGATAGACCTTGCGCACATCGGCGTTGCGAACGATCTCTGACGGGGTGCCTTCGGCCAGCACGCGGCCTTCGCTGATGATGTAGGCGCGGTCGCAGATGCCCAGCGTTTCGCGCACGTTGTGGTCGGTGATCAGCACGCCGATGCCGCGCGACTTCAGGAAACTGATGATGCGCTGGATCTCGATCACCGCGATCGGGTCGACGCCCGCGAACGGCTCGTCAAGCAGGATGAAGCGCGGCTGCGTGGCCAGCGCCCGCGCGATCTCGACGCGGCGCCGTTCGCCACCCGACAGCGCCGGGGCGGGCGAGTCGCGCAGCTTTTCGATGCCCAAATCGCGCAGCAAGCCGTCGAGCTGCTCGTCGATACGGGCGGCTTGCAAAGGCTTGCCCTTGGCGTCGAGTTGCAGCTCGAGCACGGCGCGGATGTTTTCCTCGACGTTGAGCTTGCGAAAGATCGAGGCTTCTTGCGGCAGGTAGGACAGCCCGAGGCGCGAGCGCTGATGGATGGGCAGACGTTCCACGCGCTGACCCTCGATCGTGATCTCGCCCGCATCGGCGCGCACCAGACCGACGATCATGTAGAAGCTGGTGGTCTTGCCGGCGCCGTTGGGGCCGAGCAGGCCGACCACCTCGCCGGCATCCACCGACAGGTGGACGTCTTGGACGACCGTGCGCGAGCCGTAGCGCTTTTTCAACCCAGTCGCGCTCAGCCTGTGAACAGGCTGCGTCGGCTCAACGGCATCGACAGAGTTCAACGCCCGCCGCCCAGCTCGTTGACGGGTTTCAGGCTGATGCCGGGTTGCGAAGCGCTGGTGCCCGGCGCCGAGGCCTGCTCGCGAGGCGCCAGAACCGCGCGCACCCGACCGCTCGGATTGTTCGGCGTGGCGGCGGTGGCGCCGCCCACGACGTTGATGACCTCGGTCATGTTGTCGTAGACGATGAGGCTGCCGGCCGTCTCGTCGGCGAGCACTGAAGCGCGATAGCGCCGCACCACGGCCCGGTCGATGAAACGGACCAGGTCGGCGCGACCGTCGTATTCGATGCGCTCGGCCTCGCCTTCGATGTATTCATCAAGGCCCTCTCGCTTTTGCCTGAAGATGGCCCGCTTGCCGCCTTCAGAGGTGGCCACACCGAACTGCGAGCCGTCGGGGGCCTGGCGCACTTCCACCTTGGCCGCGCGCATCGACATCGTGCCCTTGGTCACCACCACGTTGCCGGTGAAGGTGCCCAGCTGCTGCGCGTCATCGAAGCGGCCGTTGTCGGATTCGACGTTGAGGGGCTTGTTGCGGTCCGCCTTTTCGGCCCAGGCCGGCGACAGTCCCAGCGACGCGCAAAGCACCAGCATGGCGATGCGCGAAAGTCTGGGCGCGAGGCGGTACGAGGGGGTGAAAGTCAGGATTTTCATAGGGCACGAATCTTGCAGAAATTTTAGCCGACAAGTTCATGCCGGGCCCCTTTTGCGGGCTTGAATTTGCCGGCTCAGGGGCCGTCCGTTCAGCCGGGTTTGCGCGAACGCTGGATCAGGTAGTCAGCCACGCTGAGCGCTTTTTCGGGCGTGCCCGCCAGCGACGGCGACGTGTAGTAGCGCCCGTTGATGCCCAGTGTGGGCACGCCATCGATGCGGTAGGCCTCGGCCAGCTGCTTGGCCTGTCGGGTCTTGGTCTGCACCGAAAACGAATTGAACGCCTCAGTGAACTTGGCCGTGTCCACGCCGTTCTTGCCCACAAAGGTCAGGATCTCGGGCAACTTGTCGAGCTTGGCGTGGTCGATCTGTATGGCGTTGAAGACCTTGCGTTGCATGGTGTCGACCAGGTCCATCGACTCGAGCGAGTAGTACAGCTTCTGGTGCGTGATGAAGGGTTCTTCGCGAAAGACCACCGGCACGCGGCGAAAGGCCACGTCAGCCGGCAGCTTTTTCTGCCACGCGTCGAGCGTGGGTTCGAAGGCGCTGCAGTGAGGGCAGCCGTACCAGAAGAACTCGACCACCTCGATCTTGCCCCCGGCAGGCGTCGGTATGGGCTGGCTCAGTTTGACGTAGCTGGTGCCTTCGACGGGCTCGCCCTGAGCGAATGCAGGCGTGGCGGACACCAGCGTGCTGGCGCCAGCGGTCAGGCAAAGCAGTCGACTTGAAAACTCGCGTCGTTTCATGGTGCTCGGTTCCTTCGTGTTGGCCAAGTTGAGTTTTACTTCGGCGCGCGCACAAGCGCGGCCTCGAAGCCCGCCGAGGACACCTTTTCCTTGATGTCGTCGGCTTCTGTCTTCTCCTCAAACGGTCCGAGTCGCACTCGGTGGACAGTGCGCCCCGATTGTTCGCGCTCGACGATGCGCGCCGAGTAGCCCAGCAGCGCCAGCTTTCCGCGTTGCGCTTCGGCGTCTTCCACGCTGGAGTACGCACCCGTCTGCACGAAGTAGGTGAAGCCGACTTCGCCAGCCTTGCCAGTCTGCGCCGAAGACGCTGCAGCACCGGCCGTCGCAGGCGCTGGGCGGTCCGCCAGGATGCTGGCCGGATCGCGACCCGTCTTGGCGGCCGCGCTGGCGGGCTCGTCGGCCTGACTCGCTGGCGCTGCGGGCACAGCCACCGGACGCGCAGGGTTCTTGCCGGCCAGGGGTGCGTTGGGCTGCCAGTTCTTGTTCTTTTCTTTTTCGGCCAGATCCTGCTCGGCGGTGCGCTGCGGCACCTTGTCGAGAAAGGGCACCGGCACCTTGGTCACGTACAGCGCCACACCGAGCGCGATCGCCAGACCGATCAGCAAGCCGATGATCATGCCGGTCAGAAAACCGCCGCGTTGACGGGTGCGGCGCGATGCGGGGGGGGCAGACAGGCGCATGGTGGACCTCACATTTTCTCGGGCGCGCTCACGCCGAGCACCGCCAGCGCATTGCGTATCACCTGCCGGGTGGCCGCCAGCAGCGCCAGCCGGGCGCGGGCGAGCGCATCGTCATCGACCAGAAACCGCTCGGCCGCGTAGTAGCTGTGGAAGGCGCTGGCCACATCGCGCAGGTAGAAAGTCAGGTCGTGGGGCGCCAGCGTCTCGGCCGCACTCGACAGCATCGCCGGGTAGTCGGCCAGCCGCAGCATCAGCGAGGTTTCGGTCGGAGCTGTCAGCAGCGAGAGGTCAGCCGTGGCGATCGCATCCACATGACCGCCCTTGTCGGCGTATTGCTGGATCACCGAGCAGATGCGCGCGTGGGCGTACTGCACGTAGAACACCGGGTTCTCGTCGTTTTGCTTGAGCGCCAGATCGACGTCGAAGGTGAACTCGGTGTCGGCCTTGCGGCTGATCAGGAAGAAGCGCACCGCGTCGCGGCTGGTCCAGTCGATCAGATCGCGCAGCGTCACGTAAGAGCCGGCGCGCTTGGAGATCTTGACCTCCTCGCCGCCCTTCATCACGGTGACCATCTTGTGCAACACGTAGTCGGGGTAGCCCGGCGTGATGCCCACGCCCGAGGCCTGCAATCCGGCGCGCACCCGGGCGATGGTGCCGTGGTGGTCGCCGCCCTGGATGTTGATGGCCTTGGTGTAGCCCCGCGAGAACTTGTTGATGTGATAAGCCACATCGGGCACGAAGTAGGTGTACTGCGACTCGTCGCCGGTGGTGCCCGACTTGCGCATCACGCGGTCCTTGTCGTCGCCGTAGTCGGTGCTGCGCAGCCACAGCGCGCCGTCTTGCTCATAGGTCTTGCCGGCCGCCACCAGGCGCGCCACCGTGGCTTCGACCTGACCGCTCGAGTACAGGCTGGACTCAAGGAAGTAATGGTCGAAGCGCACGCCGAAGGCCTGCAGGTCCAGGTCCTGCTCGTGCCTGAGGTAGGCCACGGCGAACTGGCGGATGCCCTCCACATCTTCGACATCACCCGAGGCGGTGAACTCGCGGTCATCGGCCTTGACCGTTTGCCGTGCGGTGAAGCCGGCGGCGATGTCGGCGATGTAGTCGCCGTTGTAGGCCGACTCGGGCCACTGCGCATCGCCGGGCTTGAAGCCCTGCAGCCGCGCCCGCGTCGAGGCGGTCAGGGTGGCGATCTGCACACCGGCGTCGTTGTAATAGAACTCGCGCCACACCGACCAGCCCTGGGTCTCGAACAGGTTGCAAATCGCGTCACCGAGCGCAGCCTGCCGGCCATGGCCCACATGCAGCGGCCCGGTCGGATTGGCCGAGACAAATTCGACGAGCACCTGCTGGCCATTGGGTGCCTGACGGCCGAAGCACGCGCCGCCGGCGAGCACCTCGCGCACGATGGCTTGGCGGGTTGCGTGACGCAATCGCACATTGACAAAGCCGGGGCCGGCAATCTCGAAGGATTCAACGTGGGCCTGCACCGCGCTGTGGCGCTGCAGTACGTCGATCAGGGCTTGCGCCAGCTCGCGCGGATTTTTCTTCAGCGGCTTGGCCAGTTGCATGGCCGAGGTGCACGCCAGATCTCCATGGGCGGCCAGTTTGGGCGACTCGAAGGCGGCCTGCAACGCGCTGTCAGGGCTGAGTTCGTGGATCGCTGAGGCGAGTGCCTTCAACAGGTCTTGCTTCGCTTCAATCATCGGCAGATTCTACGTTTCACCCTGTGATTGCCGACCCTGCGAACCGGCGAGGCTGCAGCGCGGCTCGAGGTTTGGCTCGTCTTTGGTGGCTTGTTTCGCTTTACCCCCCGGTGCGTCCTGGGCCAACATCGCAGCAGTGTGCGCGGCGTCGCGCCGCGTTGCCCTGCCCGAAACCCCGAGTTCGACTTGAACGACAACCCCACCGAAGTCATCACACCGTCTGTCGACATACCGCTCGACGTTGCCGCCGAGCCCGCGCCTCGCGATGACTTGCCCGTGCAAATCGGCAAGTACCCGGTGATTCGCAAGCTCGGCGAAGGCGCGACCAGCGACGTCTTTTTGTGCCGGGACGAGTTCCACGACCGTGATGTGGCGGTCAAGCGCGTGCGTCTGCCGGCCAGCGACGATGCCGCCGCGCACCGCTACAGCGAACGCTTCTTCGCTGCCGAGGCCACGCTGGTCGGTCGCCTTCAACACCCCAATGTGGTGAAGATCTACGACGCGGTGATCGAGCCGTCGTGCCAGTACCTGGTGATGGAGTACGTGCCCGGCGGCACCTTGCGGCCCTATTGCCGCGCCGATCAGTTGCTGCCGCTCGAGCAGATCGTCGAAATCGGCTTCAAGTGCGCCATGGCGCTTGGCTATGTCTTTCGCCAGGGCCTGATCCACCGCGACGTGAAGCCGGCCAATTTGCTGACAGTGATGAGCCCCGGGGGCATCACCGATGTCAAGGTGTCCGACTTCGGCAGCGTGCTGAATCTGGGCTCGGATGTGACCCAGGTCTATCGGGTCGGTTCGCTGGCTTACATGTCGCCCGAGCAACTCGATGGCAGCACCCTCGACAGCCGCGCCGACATGTATTCGCTCGGCGCGGTGCTCTATCACCTGACCGCCGGGCGCCCGGCGTTTGACGCGCAGATTCAGTCGGCCCTGATGCACCAGATCTATCACGTGACACCGGCGTCGCTGGTCGGACTGCGCGAGGGGGTGAGTGCGGCGCTTGACGAGGTGATACAGCGAGCGCTGGCCAAGGACGCGCAGCAGCGCTTTGCCGATTGGGACGAATTCGCCAACGCGCTCGCCGGTCTGATCTCTCGGCAGGAGGTGCCCCGCGGCCAGCTGCAAGCGGTGATGGATTCGGAGCGATTCAACTTGCTGCGGCAGCTGGAATTCTTTTCGACCTTCGACGACGTCGAACTGTGGGAGGTGGTCCACCGCGCCAAGTGGCGGCGCTTTCCCGTGGGCCATGGCCTGTACCGCAAGGGCGATCGGGGCCGCGCCTTCCACATCATCGCGCAGGGCTGCGTCGAGGTCTTTCGCGATGGTGAGAAGGTCGCCACGCTGGGCACAGGCACCTCGGTCGGCGAGATGGCCTACCTCGCCCCCAGCCCCGATCTGCGCACCCACACGGCGGACGTGATCGTCAGCGAGGTTGCCACCACCGTGTCCTTCGTTCCCGACACGCTCGCGCAGCTCAGCCCGGGCTGCCAGCACCGCTTTGATGCCTCGTTCATCCGCGTTCTGGTGCGCCGATTGCATGCTGCCCACGAGAAGATGGCGCACCCGAGACGCATTCTTTGACGCTGTGAGCTGGCCCGCTCATTGCTGGCGTCCTTGCCGCCGTGATCCAATCCTTGTTGGCGCAATCCGCGCCTGCTTTCACCACCCGCAAGGAGTCACCATGAAATCATTCCTGATCGCGATTGCCCTGGGCCTGGGCGTTATGGCTGCACCCGCATTCGCCGCCGATGCCGCTAGCGCTCCCTTGACGAAGCAGCAAAACAAGATGACGACCTGCAATGCCGCCGCTGGCGACCAGAAGGGCGACGCTCGCAAGGCCTTCATGCAGAAATGCCTTTCTGGCGACAGCAAGCCCACTCAGCAAGACAAGATGAAGACCTGCAACGCCGAAGCCGCCGGCAAGAAGGGCGACGACCGCAAGGCCTTCATGAAGACCTGCCTGAGCGCCTGAGTTGACGCAAGCCCGGCTGGCGCCCCGATCTGGGTCGCAGCCGCGCCGGGCCATTTCCGAGACATTGAACCCACGCGCATGGGCCGCAGCCTGCGCGATGAGACGAATTTTTTTGAACCCTTGAAGGAGTTTTTCTGATGAGCCTTTCCACGCTGAGCTTGCCTGCGGGCATGCAGATCAACGCGCCGATGCGTCCTGGCTTCGAGGCCATCCTCAGCCTGCCCGCGCTCGAACTGGTGGCCAAGCTGCACCGGGCCTTCGAGCCACGCCGCCAGCAACTGCTCGCAGCGCGCGTCGAACGCAGCAAGCGGCTCGATGCCGGCGAGCGCCCCGACTTTCTGGCCGAGACGAAAGCCATCCGCGAAGGCGACTGGAAGGTCGCGCCGGTTCCGCCTGCGCTGCAGTGCCGTCGTGTGGAGATCACCGGCCCCGTCGAGGCCAAGATGGTCATCAACGCCTTCAACTCGGGTGCCGACAGCTACATGACCGATTTCGAAGACAGCAACTCGCCGCTGTGGACGAACCAGATTCAAGGCCAGATCAACCTCGGCCAGGCCATCCGCCGCACGCTGACGCTCGAGACCAACGGCAAGACCTACAGGCTCAACGACAAGATCGCCACGCTGCAGGTGCGTCCGCGCGGCTGGCACCTCGATGAAAAGCATGTGCTGGTCGACGGCCAGCGCGTGAGCGGCGGCATCTTCGACTTTGCCCTGTTCATGTTTCACAACGCGAAGGAGCAGATCGCGCGCGGCGCCGGCCCGTTCTTCTATTTGCCGAAGATGGAAAGCCACCTCGAAGCACGGCTGTGGAACGATGTGTTCGTGATGACGCAAAGCGAGTTGGGCCTGCCGCAAGGCACGATCAAGGCGACTGTGCTGATCGAAACCATCCTGGCTGCATTCGAGATGGAAGAAATCCTCTACGAACTGCGCGAGCACAGCGCCGGCTTGAACGCCGGCCGCTGGGACTACATCTTCAGCTGCATCAAGAAGTTCAAGCTCGACCACGAGTTCTGCCTGGCCGATCGCGCCAAGGTCACGATGACCGCGCCGTTCATGCGTTCCTACGCGCTGCTGCTGCTCAAGACCTGCCACAAGCGCGGCGCGCCGGCCATTGGCGGCATGAGCGCGCTGATTCCGATCAAGAACGATCCGGCCAGGAACGAGGTCGCCATGGCCGGCATCATTGCCGACAAGCGACGTGATGCCACCGACGGCTACGACGGCGGCTGGGTCGCGCACCCGGGGCTGGTCGAGGCGTCGATGAAGGAGTTTGTCGAGGTGCTCGGCGATCGCCCCAACCAGTTCGACAAGCAAAAGCCCGAAGTCAACGTCGTCGCGGCCGATCTGCTGAATTTCCAGCCCGAGACGCC
>Ga0114963_10003613_pt1 | contig 10583 bp, 12 predicted proteins | sample C_131016_EF_Meta_FD_87019 | JGI IMG/M metagenome (GOLD analysis project Ga0114963, IMG submission 87019) | Freshwater microbial communities from Lake Croche, Canada to study carbon cycling - C_131016_EF_MetaG | ecosystem: Environmental > Aquatic > Freshwater > Lake | place: Lake Croche, Canada...
AATGAGACCAAGCAGGGAACCTGCAATATCGGTAATTCTTTTTGCGTAATGATACCACAAGTCGCTCTTGGTTCGGTGAAATATCAGGACTCGACTTGCACCGACCGAGGAGATCCGGGGCAACCCCATGATTCCATTGATCTGCTTCGTTAAAATCCAAACTTCCATTCCTTGGCATTCACAATCCATGGGGAGATCTTGGTTTTTTTCCGACTCGGAGGTCACAAAGATCACCCTCCCGAGGGGATGTTCTCGGAGACTACCCCGGATGGATTCAATGTCTGTCGTGTTAATGTCAAAGCGATGTTTGATACGCAGGGTGAGAAGTTCGACAGGGCTCAGTCTTTGGAGGAAGTCCTCTATGTCATCGCTCCCCCCTATAACCGCGCTCTCTTCTCCTAATTCACCCCTTTCATATCCCCCCATGAGGGTTCTTCTGAAGATGTTCAGTCGTGAGATCAAAGCCAATGGAGCAATGAGGAAAAAAATGATAAGAACTGAGCGACTCGGCACATCCACCCTGACAAGGACGGAACTGAGGGTGATGATCAACGCCATCCAGAGAAATCCCTTCAGCATGCGGGGTATCAAACTCTCAATGGAGTTTATGACGGGGTTTTCATAATACCCATTGAGATCTAAAATCAATGGTGTGAGGGGTATGACCACGACTACCATCCACAAAAAAGTCGAGAATGGAGGAATATCAGTGAAAAGATTCGGCCAACGATTTAACCCTTCTCGTATCAGGTAACTCATCCAAAGACAGACTCCCATGAGAAGTCCATCGATAAGCATCGGTAAATCCTTTGAGATGTCTTGTTTTTGGGTCACGATCAGCAGTTAATTCCCTGAATAAATTATGCTTTTAATAAGAAATACCAAACAACAGGATTTGTCACTCCACACTTTGCTGGCGAGTGGTAAAACGAAGGTTGTTGGCACTCTTCACGATGCCTCGGGGATTCGATCCCTCTCAAAAATCAACAAAATCAAGATGTCAGGGATTGATTTGTTGGAGGCCCGTCTTGACTCGCTACCCGCTAAATTCCTCGACTCGTTACCATTGTCCTCCCTGAAAGCGTTTCCGATGATCGCTACTGCCCGGCATCCCGCAGAGGGCGGGGCGGGTGACCTCTCCCCTGCTGAGCGGCGCGATTTGCTTGAGAGCGCCCTCAATTGGGCCTCTGCGATCGATGTAGAACTCCGTTCGGCTCGGGCTCTTGCCCCGTTGATTGCGACAGCTCACCAACACGGAAGGACCGTGATTCTTTCCCACCACAATTTCTCCTTAACCCCGAAGCTTGCAGTCATGAAAGAGTTGGCTCGGCGGGCATCGGACCTAGGGGCCGACTTGTTGAAGATTGCGACTTTTCTTGACGGTCCTGCCGATCTTGGGCGACTGATCGAATTTCAGAGTGCGAAACTGCAGGTTCCTGTCACTTGTATGGGAATGGGGCCGGCGGGCCGCTTTTCACGGATTGTCCTGAGCGGTTTTGGTGCCCCTCTTTGTTATGGTTGGCTTGGGAAGCAACAGGTTCCCGGTCAGTGGCCCGCCCTGAAGTTGGCGGGAGTCTTGTCCGAGGTCCTTCCGGTGTGAGTCCTGAGGCCCTTGTCTTGCCCCTTGGGGCCGGGTTTCTCTACTCATGTGCGGCAATAGCCCTTAAACGCGCTCTTGGTGCGGGCATTTCCGGGGGATGGGTCAACCTGCTCAGCAACGTCTCCATGGCCTTGCTCTTCCAGATCTTTTGGCTTTTTCCCGAAGCCTCCTATGGGGCAGAAATCCCTCTCTCCCTTTTTGTTGCTCCGATTGCTTGCGGGAGCCTGTTTTTCTTGGGCCAGGCCTGCACGTTCCGGGCGATCTCTGCTGGCGATGTCTCGGTCGCCACTCCCTTGCTGGGGACCAAGGTCATGATGGTGGCGTTTCTCTCGTTCCTACTCCTTGGAAAAGCCTTGCCGGTCTCCTGGTGGTTTGGCTCTCTTCTAGCCACTTTAGGAATCGCTCTCATTTCCTATGCTCCCGGAAGTTCGGCCCAGAATCATGGACTCACCATGGTCTGGTCAATGCTTGCGGCGGGAGTCTTCGCTCTCACCGATGTGCTTGTTCAGCATTGGGTTCCACGGTTTGGGTTTGCTCGGTTTGCTCCACTCATGTTTGCCGTCCCCGGAATCCTTTCCATCGTTTATGTCCCAAGACTTCTTCGCGAGGGAATCTTCCTTCCCATCGCGGCAGGCAGGATTGCCTTTCAATGGCTTGCTGCGGGGGTTCTCCTTCTCGCATTACAGTGCCTGGGGATGTATACCTCAATCGGGCATTTCGGCAGTGCGACCGTAACCAATATTCTCTATGGATCCAGGTGCCTCTGGAGCGTTATCCTTGTTTGGTTGCTAAGTTCGGTTGCAGGAGCACCTGCGGCATCAGGAGATCACAGCGCAGTCATGATCCGCAGGATGATCGGTGCCGTGCTTCTCTTTGCGGCGATGGCTCTCGTCCTTTCTTAAAAAGTGAGTTAAAAACGTGATGATGAGCGTGCTTTTCCCTGACCCCTCACATTCTTCCTCCCTTAATGCGCAGGAAATTGGCACTGCTGTGAATCTCCTGCTTGATCCGTCTGTTTCCAACGAGCTGAAAGGGAGATTTCTCTCGGGCCTTCACCGGCGGGGCGAGAGTGCCCAAGAGCTTTCCGGATTTGCTTCGGAGTTGCTCAAGGGGGCTGTCAAACCCGTGATCACTCGGTCTGAAGACAACCCGATTCTTGAGTTGTGTGGAACGGGTGGGGATCAAGCCGGTCTTTTGAACATTTCCACGGCAGCCATGTTTGTCGCAGGGGGGGCAGGTGCCAGAGTTGTGAAGCATGGGAATCGGGCCGTGAGTTCCAAGTGCGGCAGTGCCGACGTTCTTGAAGCGCTGGGAGTGACCCTGCACCTGAAACCGGATCTCATCGGTGCGGTTTTGGAGCAATCAGGCTGCGTCTTCCTATTAGCGAGTGATTTTCACCCTGCGGTTGCAGCGGTTGCGGATCTGCGGCGATCACTAGCCGCGCAAGGCCAGACGACCATCTTTAATCTCATTGGACCTCTTCTTAACCCCGTTTTTCCCGAGGTTCAACTCACGGGGATCTATGCACCGGAAAAACTTGACCTTTACGCCCAGGCGATGGGCCTTTTGGGCCGTCAAGTCGCCTGGGCCGTGCATGGAGGAGGAATTGATGGTGTTGGGGGATTCGATGAGATCTCCTTGGTCGGTGCATCCCAGGGGGTCTCTTACAGTCATGGCGCTCTGAACAAATTCACCGTGAATCCTGAAGATTTTGGCCTGTGCACATCCTCATCCATGGAGGGGTTGGTCGGCGGTAACGCCAAGGAGAATGCCGTCAGAATTGATGGTCTCCTGTCGGGAGAGGAGAGGGGGGTAGCCAGAGACATGATCCTGCTGAATGCGGGCGCAGCACTCTTCCTTGCAGGCATTGGATCGTCGCTTCCCGAGTCGGCATCTCTTGCCGCTGAGAGCATTGATTCCGGCAGGGCTTACCGTGCACTGAAAATGCTTAGAGGCGCTTCCGGGGCTGCCAGCGTCTGATCGCAGCCTTATTTTTTCAAGAAGGATGGCAACTCCTCCACGCCGAAGTCTGCAAGGACTCGCCCTTGATCGTCCACGAGAACCGGAGCCTTGGACTGGCCGGATATCCTTTTCATCTCTGCAAAGGCTTTCTGATCCGAGATCACATCCACCGTGCCGTGAGGGACTTTGTTTTTACCAAGCCACGCCTCCGCCTCGTCACACCACGGACAACCTCTCTTGATGTAAAGAATCATGATTTCAAGATAACACTTTATTTCTCCACTTGCCAGCACGCATGGAATCAAGCACCCTGAAAGGCTGCATGGCGCGTTCGTCTAGTCGGTTAGGACACAGCCCTCTCAAGGCTGGCGCACGGGTTCGAATCCCGTACGCGCTACCATTTTTTTATGACAGGTAGCTGCCTTGAGGAAGACTCTATTCCTGTCTAGGAATAGAAACTAAGAGTTTTGATGTGTTATCGCAACGAGTGACCTAGTTTTAGAGTGGCGATCGTGGGGGAGACCTGCATGCAGGGTGAGGAGTGTTGATACGACATGGAAGCCAGCTCGTTCGTAACACTGATTTCTGTGGAACTTACGGTGCACGCATCCTCTCGGTGCATGCAGATGGAAAAGGGGCCTTTTTCAGGAGTATGTGAGGCATGCAGATTCCGGAGGTGGGTTAGGGAGCAGGCCCCTGATTCCTCTCTGCAGGTTTGCTCTCGGATTCTCATGACTTTCGCCTCTTCAAAGCCGGAGGAGAACCAATGGGATCTTTCCCAAGGGAATGAAATTTTCTGACACGTCATGGTGTCCGAACGGAATTCATGAAGCGATTGATCCCGAGAGGAAACGAGAATCAGTCGAAAGGGATTGACCCGTGTAAGGGGAAGGCAACGAAGTTCCTCCTCCATTTTTGATACAGAATCCTTGGCCAGTAATTTCGGAATGATGACTCCCCTGCTGAAGGCCGGTGGTTCTTGAAGTTGTGGCGTTGAATACCAATTGATGAGTGCAAGCGTTAGTCCATGCTGATTGATTCCGATCCATGTTCCTCCCGAGGGTTCCCAGGGGTAGATTGCACTGAGAATTCCACAGCGATGCACTTTTGCTGGAAGTGCAGCAGGACGCCCGCGTTGTTCGTCCCTATTTATGAGCAGATGAAATCCGCCGGAACCGGGCAAAAAAGAGAGGGTGCACATCTGTTTTGGAGTCTGAGTCGTGAATCAGTCGGCCGTTGGATAACACTGGCTCCTTTGTCGATAATCAGACCATTCGGAAAGAATTTTGAAGATTGATTCGGGTTGATGTCCGAGGGCTCTGTTTCGGAATCCGATTTCAAAGACCAGATCCCATTGCTTGAAGAGAAGAGCATACGCCTGAAGCAACGATTTTGAGGCATCATAGGCGCTTGTGGCCTCGGCGGATGCTCCGTTCAGTTCTAAGATCTGGAAGGACTTTCCAGACCGAAGAAGCTCCGGGTCGCTGTATCGGAGATCGTATCGTCCAATGAAGAATCCATCGATCTGTCGGGAAATCGTATCGATACGCATCTCGAGTTCCCTGCTCCAAAGGTGCTTGCCATCTTTGAAAAGACATCCTTGGGCATGGTTCCCAGCCTCCACCAGGCGAACGTGTTCCCCGTTTGTGAGAATCCTACTGCGTTCCTGCTCAAAGCGGTGCAGGTAGGTCTTGGCAATGATGGAAGCACGCGGATCATTCAGAATTAATTCCTCGAGAGTGCTGCGACCATCACCTATCACGTTGGGGAATAGTTTTTCGGTGATCGCGAGAATATGCCCCCTGCTTTCACCTGGAAGCCTATAGTAGAAGATCCCTGCCTCGTGGGGCCCCGGAATATAGCGTTGAACGACGATCGGGAGTGAAACTTCCGAGAGGTATTCCTCTGCAGCATCTGTTGAGCGGATGACCTTGAACCCATCGCCACGCTGGCCCACATCCGGCTTGAATACAATCGGGTAGGAGAGGGAACCCTCTTTCAGAATTTTTTCCAGTCCGCAAATTCTGTCCGATCCACTCCTCAAGAGAAAAGTCGATGCGACAAAATCCGGAGAAGATTCCTGCAGCTCGTTCAGGGTGACGAATTTTGACTCTCCGATGAGTCCGCCACTCGGCATGCCGGGGTTGGCGCAGGTGGGAAGTGTTAGTCCCCGGTACCATAGCGCCAGTCGCAGGTAATTCAGAGCGACCGGTATGTAAAAGACCCATACCGGCCAAAATTCCCACTGCATCCAGAGCCAGGGACGACCGGTCCTTGTGAAGCATCTGAAAGCCCACTCCAGAAGTTTTAGGATGGCGATGAAAAGCATCACGGCCAGCGCCGTCCACCCCAGATGCGATCGGATCTGTTGAAGAAATCCAGGGGCAGCCTTCCCCAAAAGCTCAACAACCCAGAAGATCAGAAGGATCCAAGCGAGGGCAAAGATACCCGTCAGAAGGGTGAAGGAAGGAGCTGGCATCTTCAGTAATCCAGCCGAAATATAAGTGGGCAGCCTCATTCCCGGAACCACACGGGAGAGCAAGAGGGCCGCAAAACCGTACCGTTGAAACCACTGCTCACCTCGTTCGACTCCTTTCTCCACATTTCTTTTTTTACCCCAAAAGCGATTTACCAGAGGGATGCCAAAGAAACGTGCCAGGAGATAGATCCCGATGTCACCTGCCCAGACGCCGGAAAAAATAGTCAGGAACACCGGAAGCCACGCTCCGTTTTTTTCGCTAGCTGCGATGCCCCCGGCAATGACGGCTGCATCTTCGGAGAGAAATGTCAGTAGGAAGAGCCCACCAAGATACCAGATTCCTTGATCCATCGGTCCAAAATGCCTTTTACGGAATCAGGCTGCTACTTGAGTCATTTCCCTTTGATGTGAGACGGTCGATGGGGCCACTCCGAAATCATCTGGAAGTGCAACCTCGAGAAGCCGGCACATCATGCCGATCAGGGCATAGTGATGGATCGCGTGCGAGATGCAGAACATGATTTCCCGATCGATTCGGGAGTGAAGCAGGGGGACTTCATCGCTCGTGTAGGAAATCTTGCATCGGATCCGGATGGGATCGTCGAGGAAGCTATCCGCCAGTTTTCCCGCCATTATTTGGAGGGAACGGGTCATTTCGGCGGCGGATCTACGATCTGATTCGAGTTGGGGATCACGTTTGCGGTTATCGTAATCGATGGTTCCCAAGGGGATGCCACCCAGAAGACTACTGAAGTGATCCAAGCAATGACGGTAATGTGCGCCCACAGAGGCATCCGAAGCCACAGAAACCTTGGTCGTATAGGCGTGGTCGTCAATGGTCTTAAGCAGGGTCAACCCTTGCTCGAGTATTCCATGCATGGCAGAAAGCAACTCTCTGTGACTCATCAGGGGAGCAACTTTCCCAGGATCGGGATTGATCGGCGGTTTTGGAAGAGCAGAATTGCCGAGCAGAGTGCGACGATCACTGCCAAGCCGAAGAGCTCTCCGTGATCGTTCATGACATCAATCCCCAGAACGGTCAGGTGGCTCATGATGGCCCCACCCATCACGGCAAGTGCAAGTCCCGCACCCAGCCATGTGGTGGATGGTAGGAGTAGAAGGATGGCCGCAATCAGTTCGGCAATGCCCGATCCAATGCGTCCGGGTGCACCCAATCCCACCTTGTCGAAAATATACACAGATTCCGGCGCTGCGGTAAATTTGAAGTAGAGAGTCTGGAGCAGAATCACAGAGGCCGTGAGACGGAGAATCCAAGAGATTGTGAGCGATGCGGAGAAGGGCGGTTTCATAGGATTTTTACGATTTTGAGGGAATGCCTCAGAGCTTCCAAGCTGTTAATTACCCCTCTTTTCCACTAGAATTGGCCAGTTAGATTTTGCCATCTGAAGTGAATGGGATTGATCCCTGTTGAACTTTTCCATGATCCCTTTGCTGTACTGAAGCAGGAGTTGACCGTTTACGATCTGGAACGCAGAGGGATCGATTTCGACCAAGGCACCCTTGGAGACACCATAGGCGCAGTAACCTCCAAACTGAGGTGCGAATGTTAGGGGGGTTGCATCGAATGCCGCTTTATCTTCCGCTGATGCGAATAGATAAGTCACTCCTTTGTAGAAACTTCTGTATTCAGGGCGTCCCTTTTCGGGCTTGCCATCGTGGAAATATGCCACGGGATCATAGCCTCGGATTCCGATACCGTTGCGGTCAACATTCACCAAGTTCTTGGCTGAGAGTGGAAAAACCAGTGTCAGAAAGAAAGAGAGGACTAGAGAGGATTTTTTCATTGAGGGAGTCTCATGCTAAATTGATTGGACAAGGGAACTTTGAGTTGAAAGAAGAATGCCGGTAACTCCAAACACGGATGTTTAGAAACAGCTACACTGCCCGCCTTGCAGATTCCCCCGATGAAGTTCGGGACGCCCTCAAACTCCGTTACGAAATCTTTAATCTTGAGATGCACGAGGGATTGCAATCCTCCCATGCCTCCGGGTTTGATGAGGATGAGTTCGATGCTGTTTGTGATCATCTCATCGTTATTGAGCAGGGATCTGGTTCCGTGGTCGGGACTTATCGTATGCAGAGTGGGGCGAAAGCCGCTAAAAACATAGGATTCTACAGTGCGAGGGAATTTGATTTTACCCCGTTCGCCTCCTATCAGGAGTCTTTGATCGAACTAGGACGGGCCTGCGTCCATCGTGACCATCGCAGCATTATCGTTATCAGCCTGCTCTGGAAGGAAATCGTTCGCTACGTCCTGAAGCACAATGCCCGCTTCATGATCGGGTGCAGTTCACTCACCTCACTTGATCCTGCTTTGGGCCAGGCCATGTACCGTAAGTTCGCCAAGGATGGAGTCCTTGCCGATCCTCCATTCCTTACCAGACCCCTTGCCGACTACATCCTTCCTGACGCGGCACCACTTTCACCCTGCCCACCTCCACCCAAACTCCTTCGTGCCTACCTTGGGGTAGGGGCCAAGATCTGCGGGGAGCCCGCCATTGACCGGGAATTCGGAACGATCGACTTCCTCACGATCCTCGATTGCCAGAATGGGTCCCCGATTGCGACCGAGCGCTTTCTGGAACGTCCCAATGGACTGAAGGTCACCAAGGGGAATTCGTGAAAATCATGTTACTCCCACGAGTAGCGATTCGCCTCGCTCATTTGGGATGGGTGATCGTTTCGGGTATGGTGGCACTGAGTTGGTTTTTGTTCCGAGGGGGGGAACGTTCTGTGGATGCAAGGATCGCTTGGATGCAGTGGATGAGCCGACGTTTTCTGACTCTTCTTCATTGTGAAGTCACCGTTACGGGCGTCCTGCCAACACGAGGTCTCATTGCCTGCAATCATCTCGGATATGTCGACATCCTGGTCATCGGTTCCCTTTGCCCAGCCATTTTCGTCGCCAAGAGTGACGTGAAGGAGTGGCCGGTCTTCGGTTGGCTTGCCTCCAGAGCAGGAACTATTTTTATAAGTCGAAAGCAACCTGCCAAGGTCGTCGAACAGCTTCGTAAGATGGAAGGACCGTTGAGCAAAGGCTATCCCGTGATTCTGTTTCCTGAGGGGACCAGTTCGGATGGATCTTCAGTTCTTCCTTTCCGTAGTCCCCTTTTGGAATCAGCGCTCCGCACAGGGTGTTCGATCATGCCTGCTGCGATCAGATATGAGCTTAGCGAAGGAGATGTTGGCCGAGAAGTTGCATACTGGGGAGATCATTCCCTCATTCCGCATCTTCTGAATCTCCTCTCCAAGAAATCATTCCGTGCCAGTCTCGCATGCGGTTCGGCGCGAGAACTGCTCTCTGATAGAAAAAGTGAGGCTATCTTCCTCCATCATGAGATTTCCGAGCTGCATCGATCCTCTCATGATCCCCGTTATATTGAACCTTTTCACAGAGTCATCTGAACCGGAAGGGCCTGAAGAGTTTCATAACCTCCTGGGGGGAGGCGCCTTCCGGATGGAGTCGATTGTTTCCAAGGGGCAATCCAGTGATCCGGACTTCTGGTATGATCAGCAGGAGGCCGAGTGGGTGCTATTACTTAGGGGCACTGCTAGCTTGGTTTTTGAGGGAGAGGGGATTTGCCATCTCAAGGCGGGGGATTATCTTCTGATCCCTCCTTATTGCAGGCATCGTGTCGAAGCAACCTCGAGGGATGCCATTTGGTTGGCTCTTCACACTGAGAAGGTGGAGTGATTCGGGAGATTAGGAAAATAATGTCACCATTATTTTGATGACACGAATCTGAGTAGCACCAAGAGTGTCAGTGTGAATTTTGATGAGAATTCCGTAGAGGAGTCAGATGAGGCGTTCCATCCAAAACCCTCACTTCTCAAGTTGGCTTGGTATTTCTTCCTGATAGCCCTGACAACAGTCCAAGGAGCAACGGGTCACATGCGCCGACAGATTGTGCAGCACCGCAAACTAATCTCTGAAGAGGATTTTCTTGAGAGTTTTGCTCTGGCAGAATTTCTTCCCCAACCGGACAGTACTTTCGGACTCGCTGTTCATGTAGGGCATCAGGTCAGAGGGTTCACGGGAGCAATTGTGGTGGCTATTTCGATGATTCTTCCCTCGTTCCTTCTCGCTCTAGTGATTGGTAGTGCCTTTATTCATTTCCACAAGGTTTCATGGGTAGTCGCTGTTGCCGCAGGCGCCGGTGCCGCAGTATGCGCTGTTGTTGGTGGAACCCTGCTTGAGATTGGGAAAAAAGCGGTGACTGATTACCGCGATCTTCTACTGATCCTATTGGCTCTGATCTTTTTGCGTTATGGGATCCTCCATATCTCCGGTGTCATTCTCTGGATCACTCCGTTGGCGCTTTGGCTGCACCGTCCCTCGCGACACGAGAAATTAAAAAACCTAGGAGCGTCATTTGCTTTGGTCCCGACGCTTGGATTCAGGCACCATTTGCTGAAGAAACTCAAGCAGATCTTAAATTCAGAACCATGGGGGATGGTGATCACGGGGTCTATTGTTGTCGCGATGATGTATTCCGTTTTTTGGATCGAAAAAAATGGGCA
>Ga0114963_10003615_pt1 | contig 10581 bp, 5 predicted proteins | sample C_131016_EF_Meta_FD_87019 | JGI IMG/M metagenome (GOLD analysis project Ga0114963, IMG submission 87019) | Freshwater microbial communities from Lake Croche, Canada to study carbon cycling - C_131016_EF_MetaG | ecosystem: Environmental > Aquatic > Freshwater > Lake | place: Lake Croche, Canada...
CCGGCACGGTGCCGGCCGGCACGGTGGCGGCCGACATCACGCCCCCCGAAACGCCCCGCGCCAGACCGCCGCGGCCGTCGCATCCCGCCGCCGCCGGACGGCCGGGGCTCAACGACGCGCAGACCCAGGCCGTGCGCGCCCCGGCCGGGCCGCTCCTCGTGCTCGCCGGCGCCGGCACCGGCAAAACCCGCGTGGTCATCGCCCGGATCGCGGAGCTCGTGCGTCGGGGCTGCCGTCCGGAGCGGATCCTCGCCGTCACCTTCACCAACAAGGCGGCCAAGGAGATGCTCTCCCGCGCCGGCGGCCTCATCCGCCGCGGCGGGAAGGAGAAGCCGGAGATCTCCACCATCCACTCGCTCTGCGTCCGCATCCTCCGCCGGCACGCCGCCCGGGTGGGCCTGCCGAGCCGCTTCGCGATCATCGACCGCGGGGAGCAGGAGTCGGTGGCGCGGAAGGTGCTCAAGGAGCTGCGGGTGCCCGAGGCCACGCTGCGGCCGGGCGACCTGCTCGACCGGGTGAGCCGCTGGAAGAGCGCCGCGGTGCGACCGGACGCAGCCTTCGCCTCGCTCCCGGCCGACGCGGGCGACTCCTGGGAGCTCGCCGCCGCCGGCTACCGGCGCTACCAGCAGCACCTGCGGACCGCCGGCGCCGTCGATTTCGACGACCTGCTGCTCGTCGTGGACGACCTGTTCACCGGGGAGGAGCCGGTCCGCCGCGCCGAGGCGGCGCGGTTCGACCATGTGCTCGTCGACGAATACCAGGACACGAGCGGCATCCAGGAGCGGATCGTGGCGGCGCTCGCCCGCGACCACCGCAGCCTGTGCGTCGTGGGGGACGACGACCAGTCGATCTACGGCTGGCGGGGCGCCGAGGTGTCGCACATCATCGACTTCGCCCAGCGCTGGCCCGGCGCGAAGGTGGTGAGGCTCGAGGAAAACTACCGCTCGACGCCCGAGATCATCCACGCCGCCAACACGCTCATCGAACGCAATTCCCGTCGCCACGGCAAGACGCTCGTCTCGCGCGCGGCCTCGGGGCCGCCGCCGGCGATCATCCAGGCGCAGGACGACGTCGACGAGTCGCGCCGCGTGGTGGGCGATCTGGAGGGACGGCTGCGGGACGGGGCGGTGGCGCCGTCCGAGGCGGTGATCCTGGTCCGCACCGGCGAGCAGACCCGCGTCTTCGAGCAGGAGTTGCGGCGGCGCACCATCCCCTACGAACTGATCGGCAGCCACTCCTACTTCGACCGCCGAGAGGTCAAGGACGTGATGGCGATCCTGCGGGTGGTGGCGAACCCCGACGACGACCTGGCGATGGCGCGGATCGCCAACGTGCCGCCGCGGGGCCTCTCGCAGGCGACGATGCAGGGGGCCAGGGCCACGGCCGCCACGTCCGGCACGAGCATCTGGAGCGAGCTGCGCGCGGCCCGCGACGCCCATCGGCTCACGCCGGCGGCCACCGCCGGCGTGATGGCGCTCGAGCGGATGATCGCCCTGCGGGACGGCGCCGCCGACCGTGGCGCCGCCGCCACGCTCCTGGCGATCCTCGAGCTGATCGGCTACCGCGGCCACCTCGAGCGGGAATATGCCGATGAGCCCGGCGAGGTCGACACCCGCTGGTCGTGCGTGGAGCAGATGCATGCGTCGCTCGCGGAGCACGAGCGGGCCCATGGCCGCGCCGTCGACCCGGCCGACCGCTTCGCGGCGGTCGTGACCGGCTTCCTCGACGCGCTGGTGCTCGACGTCACCGAGGCGGAGCGGTTCCGCTCCGACGCACCGCGGGGCAATGTGGTGCGGCTGATGACGCTCCACGCGGCCAAGGGGCTCGAGTTCGACAACGTCTGGATGGTGGGCCTCGAGGAGGGCCTGCTCCCGCACCACCGCACGCTCGGCGACGCCCCGGGGGCGATCGACGAGGAGCGTCGGCTCTGCTACGTGGGCGTGACCCGCGCCCGCAAGCGGCTGGCGCTCTCGCTGTGCCTGACGCGGACGAAGTGGGGCAAGAGCAGGCCCTGCCGGCCGAGTCGGTTTCTTTACGAACTCACGGGACAGGCCGACAAGTTCGTCGAGAACGTCACGGACGGCGCGGGGGATCCAGCAGCGAGAGGAACACCGCGGGGAGCATCCGGACCAGCGGCCCGAGGCCGCGCCGGCCGCGGGCGAGGTCCGCGTAAAGGCCCACGAGCCCCCGGGTGAGCGGCGTCGTACGGCGGTGCCAGGGAAACCACGGCGGCGCCGGCCACTCGGCCAGCGGCGACCGCAGGATCGCGTTGTGCACGAGGGGCAGGAGCAGCGGATCGTGCACGCGGCCGATGCCGCTGGCGGGCTCCGCGAGCGTGGCCCCGGGGAAGCCGCCCCAGGGCACATTGCCCACCGCGTAGGCCACCGCCGACCAGCCGTTGACCGCGACGACGCCGTATTCGAGGTGGCCGATCAGGTTCTCGACGCGGTCCCGTTCCCAGGCGGCGAGCCCCGACGGCACCGTCACGCTCGCGGCGAGCGAGCCCGGCAGCGCGTGGGCGACGCCCGCAGCCCGCACGCAGAAGGCCTCGATGTCGGCGGCCTCGATCGCCGTCTCGGCCGCCACCGGCACGAACCACTCGCGGTCGGCCCACTCGGGGTGCTGCCGCAGGTCGAGTCCCGTGCGGAACTCCCAAGGGAGCGTACCGTCGTCGGGAAGCCGCCCCCCGGTGACGGCCGCCCACGCGGCGGCGGCGCCCGGATACCAGCCGGGACGCGCCGGCTCGCTCGCGAGCCGGCGGCCCACCGCCGCGAGAAAGGCGTCCCGCTGCGGCCACGAGCGGCAGGTGACGACGAGCTTCGTGGCGATGCAGTTGAACGAGGTGTTGTTGACGATCGAGGCGGCCACCGCATCGGCCTGGAAGGCGAGTTGGGCCGGCGTGTAGTGGCCCGGCACCACGATCCACGGCGTGACGTTGCCGAGTTCGCAGGTGATCGGCTTGGCGAGCGCGGGCCGGACTCCCGCGGCCCGCGGATCGCGGCCGTCCCAGACGACCGCGTCGAACGCGCCGCGGCCGCCGGTGAGGTGCACGTTGGTGACGCCCGCCGCGGCGACGAGCGCCCGTGACGTCGCGGCATCGCCGGTGATGAACTCCGCGAGCCCCGCGTCCACCAGCGGCGCGAGCGCCCGACGCAGCACCCCCTCGAGCGGCGCGTGCAGCGGATGCAGCTTGACGACCGCCGCGCGGCCGTGCTCGAAGATCTGGCTGACGCAGTCGGCCGCGGCGAGCCCGGTGACGTTGCCCGCCCCGAGCACCGCCGCCACGCCCCCCGCCCGCGGCCGTTCGGAGGCCTCCTGCCGCCAGCCGCGGGCGAAGCCCTCGAGCCCCCCTTGATCGACGCACCGCACCGTCGCCCGATGCCCGCGCCAGATCGCCGCGTCGTGGAGCCAGCCGACCGGCAGCACGTCGACGGCCACGCGGGTGGCGCCGCCGGCGCCGGCGTGCTCCAGCCGCGGCGGACGGGCGAGCCGCGGCAGACCATCGCGGGCGACGTCCTCGAGCGCCGCCGCCGTCAGCAGCAGCAGCCGCAGCGTCGTCAGCGGTCCCGTGGCGAGTTCCTCCGCGCCGACGGCCGGAGGCCGTTCCCCGCCGCCCACCGCCCCCGCCGGCCACTTCACCGCCGCGGCGGTCTCGGCCCACTCTGCGGCGACCGCCGCCACCGTGAGCGCGCAGGCCCGCGCCAGCCGTGCGCGGTCGGCCGGCCCGACGCCGGCGAAGCGGGCGGCGCCGGCGACGAGCGGGGGCAGCGTGACCGCGAGACGGGAATCGGAACGCTCGCTCATCGTGCCTCGCGTCCAAGCCCCGGCCACCGGAGCGGAGAATCCTCACCACGGCCAGCCGTCCCGACGCCCGGGCACTATTTGCCGATGCAATGCCGCGAGAATATCCGATCGAGCAGCTCGGTGCCGGCGCCGACGCCGAGGTCGCTGCCGGTCACCTCCCCGAGTGCCGCGACCGCCTCGCGCACGAGCCCCGCGAGCACCGCCTCGTCCACCGCGGCCCGCCCGTCCTCGGCGGCGTCACGGGCGGCGACGATCGCGGCGCGTGCCGCCTCGAGTCCCGCCGCCAGCCGCAGCGTCGCCGGCGACCCCGTGGCCGGGAGCGACGCCACGACCCGCGCGATCTCCGCACGCAAGGCTGCGACGCCCGCTCCGGTGCGGGCGCTCGTGCGGCGTTCGCCGGCGGCGGGCGGCCTTCCCGTCACCGGCTCGTCCGGTGCAGCCAGGTCACACCGCGAAGCCGGCTCGTCCGGCGCAGCCAGGTCACACCGCGAAGCCGGCTCGTCCGACGCAGCCAGGTCACACCGCGTCGCGACGGCGAGCCGTGGCACGTCACGCGCCGCCGCCCCGGTCACCTCCGGCGGCCTCTCTCCCGTCGCATCGCGGCAGACGACGAGCACGTCGGCCCGCAGGATCTCCTCGCGCGCCCGCTCCATGGCGGCCAGCGCGGGGGGCTCGTGCCTCGGCCCGTCCGCGGTCGGGTCCGCGTCTCCACCCTCCCCGGCCGCGGCCGGGTCGATCCCCGCCAGGTCCACCAGCAGGAATCCGGGGGCCGCGCCGCCGTCGACGCGCGCGGCGATCCAATCGCGTGTGGTGCCCGATTCGTCGGCCACGATCGCCGCCGGCCGGCCCACGAGGGCGTTGAAGAGGCTGCTCTTGCCCACGTTGGGACGGCCCACGAGCACCACCCGCGGCAGGCCGGCGCCGGCCGACGCGTCGCGCACGACCAGCCGACGGGCCAGCCGATCGACCGCGTCGGCCGCGGCGGCGAGCCGTCGCCCCACGGCCCACCGCGTCGCCTCGTCGGCCGCCGGCACGGCGTCGGGCGTCCGCTCGTCGGCGAAGTCGATCGACGCCTCGACGTCGGCGGCGAGGTCGAGCAGCGACTCCCGCAAGCCCTGCAATTCGCGGCCGACGCCCCCCGCCAGGCGGTCGAGCGCCGACGCGAGTTCGTCGCCCGTCGTGGCGTCGACGACGGCCAGCACCGCCTCCGCCTGCACGAGGTCGATCCGTCCGGCGAGGAACGACCGCAGTGAAAACTCGCCCCCGCGGGCGAGCCGGGCGCCGAGCCGGCAGGCCTCCGTCACGACCGCCTGCAGGAGCGCCGCCGACGCGGGCAGGTGCACCTCCGCCAGCGGTCCCCCGGTCGGCCCCTGCGGCCCCGGCCAGTGGAGGATCCCGACGGACACGAGGCCCCACTCCGCGCCGAGCCCGGCGGGCGACAGCGCGGCCGCGATCAGCCGCGGCGGCCCGCCCGCGGTGGCGAACCCCGTTCCCACCGTCGTGAACAGCCCGTGCAGCAGCGGCTCGAGTCCCTCCCCGGAGAAACGCACCACACCGCGTCCGCCGGGCCCGGCGGCGGTGGCCGGAGCCACGATGAGTTCGCGGGTCGACCACATCGCCGCGCCGCCCCCTTCGTCACCCGAGACGCATGAGCAGCAGCGTCGCGATCAGCACGAGCGGCACGAGCGCCGCCGGATCGACGAGCAGGAGGCGGCGGCACGGCACCGCCACCGTCCGCTCGAGCGACGCCCACTTGTGGGGCACGGCGTGGCGGAACGCGGGCGACGCGACCAGCGACAGCATGTCGCGGCGGCTGCGATAGCGGACGATCGCCACGTCCGCGAAGAAGTCGGTGCCGGCGCCGGCGGAGAGCAGGTTGGTGAGCTTGCCGGCGACGAACACCGGATAGCAGCCGCGCCTGAACAGCTCCGGCAGCACGGCCCGCGTGTAGAGCCAGCCGGCGTCGCGGCCGCTGATGATGCCGGTGGGCGTGGATCCGTTGAGCGCCGTGCCCGGCCGGTAGTCGGCCCGCTCGCGGTACTCCATCAGGTTCACCATGTAGAACGGCCGGCCGTCGTCGCCGTCCATGAAGGCCACGAACCGTTCCCGCTCGGCGACGGTGAGGTCGTCGTAGGCGCCGCCGAGGATCGCGACCGCCTCGCCGGGCCGCAGCCGCCGCACGAACCACGGCTCGTGCCAGCAGAGGAAGAGGACGTAGGCGACGGCGATCGCGATGGGCGTGATCATGGGAGAAACGGGCCGTCACCGCGCCGGGGAGAAAGTCCGCGGGGCTCATGCCCCGGCATGCACACGACCGGTCGTCATGGGAGCTGCGATCGCGGCCCGGGCGGGCCGCGCCGCCATGCCCCCGCTACCGCTGTTTCTTGCGGGCCTGCCGCTTTTGTCGCGCCGCGTCGGCGGCCGGCAGCGACGGCTCCTTGCGGCCGAGCGCCGAGAAGGGCACGTCGAGCACCCGGCCCGGCGCCGGCGGCGCCGCGGCCGCGGCCGACGCGCCGGCCGCGGCGGGCAGGGTGTGCGGCAGCCAGAGCCGTTCGGCGATGCCCCAGAGGCTCGAAGCGATGAAGTAGAGGCACAGGCCGCACGGCACCTTGAAGAACATGAGGGCCATGAAGAACATCATGTACTTCATCACCTGCTGCTGCACCTTCGCCTGCTCGTCGAGGGCCGGCGGCATGAAGAGCTGCTGCTGCCAGAGAAACAGGCCGATCGTCGCCAGCGGGAAGAGGTTGAGGAACGGCCCCAGCCAGCCCTCGGGCGCGGAGAGGAACGGCGGCAGCACCCGCGACCAGTCGTAGAGCATGTCGGGCGCCGCGAGGTTCGAGCACCAGCGGATCGCGTCGCTGAAGAGGGGCGCCTGCCGCAGTTCGACGTCGGTGGCCAACGACCGGTAGAGCCCGATGAAGATCGGGATCTGGATGAAGGCCAGCAGGCAGCCCCCCATCGGGTTGTAGTCGTGCTTCCGCCAGAGCTCCTGCGTGGCCCGCGTCCGCTTCTCCGGCTCGTTCTTGTACTTCTCGGCGATCGCCTTCATCTCCGGCTGGAGCACCTGCATCTTCTGCGTCGCCAGCGCCTGCTTGCGGCTCACCGGAAACATCGCGCTGCGGACGAGCACCGTGAGCAGGAGGATGGCGATGCCGTAGTTGCCGATCACGGCGTGGAGCCCGTGAAGCACGGCGATCATCGGCCGGGCCACCCAGCCGAACCAGCCGTAGTAGACGAGGTCGTCGAGCGACGCCCCCGGGGCGCCGTACCGCGCGAGGAGTTCGGGCTTCTTCGGACCGGCGAAGATTTCGTAGCGGTGCCGCGCCGTGGCGCCGGGCTCGAGCGCGATCTCCCGCGACACGAGCCGGCAGGTGACGTCCACGAGCTTGCGCCGGGCGGCCGGCGGGACGTCGCCCACCACGATCGGCCGCACCTCCTCGAGCGCGGGCGCATCGGCGCCCCCCTGCCGCGGCACGAGCGCCGAGGCGAAATAGAGGGCGTCGACTCCGGCGAACGACAGCGGCTTGCCCTCGAGGACGGCCGACGCCGGGTGCTCGAGCTTGCCGTCGGCCATCTTGAGGCCGCTGACCAGCGTGCTCTGCTCGCCGGTGAACCGCATGGCGACGTCGCGCACCGCAAGGGAGCCCCAGTCACGGGCGACCCGCGAGGTGTACCACCAGCCCTCGGTCGGGAGTCCGGTGGGGCCGTCGAGCGCGTAGGCGACGCGGGTGGGACGCTCGCCTCCGGTGAGTTCGACGACGAGTTCGAGCCGCCGTCCCGGGCCCCCCGCTGCCGGACCCTTCGCCGGTTCGCCCGGCGCGGTCTCCATCCCCGCCGGGTCTCCCTGCGCGGACTCGATATTCTCCACGAGCCGATATTCCTTCGCGATCGAGAGGCCGCCCGGAAGACGCCGCGTGAACCGCACGGCGTTGCCGTCTGCGGCCGCCACGGCATTCCAATCGCGGTCGGCGAGTTGCTGGCCCGGCATCTCGAGCAGGAGCTCCGGCCGCCGGCGGTCGTCGCGCGATTCGAGCGAAAGCTGAAACGACAGCGGATCGCACGGCTCGGCGTCGGGATCCACGACCGGCTCGGTGCGAAACTCCGGCCGCACCACCTCCAGCGGCCGCCGCGCGAGCACGACGTCGCGGGAGAGCGTCTCCTCCCCCCGCCGGCACTCGACGGTCAAGGATTGCCCTGGTCGAGAGGCCGCCAACGCCGCGTGCAGCGACCGCGGGTCGCGGATCGCGGTGCCGGCCACTCGGATGATCACGTCGCCGGCCCGCAGGCCCGCCCGCTCCGCCGGCGTGCCCTGCCCGACGACACCGATGCGGCAGCCCCCGTCCGGCGCGGCCGCGACGGCGAGATGGCCGAGGTAGCCGGACCGGTCGTCCTGATCGTGAAAGCTGCCGCCGGCCAGTTCGATCCGCTCGACGGCGGCACCCCGGCTCGTCAGCGTGACGAGCATCCCGGCGGGCGACCCCGTGTCGAGCGATCCGAGCGTAAACCGCTGCCGCGTCGTCTCGGCATCGCCGGCGGCATCATCGCCGGCGCGGTCGTCTCGGGGCGCGTCGTCGCCTGCGGCAGCGGCAGCGCCGGCGGCGGCGGATGCAGCGCCGGCGGCGGACGCCGCGTCGTTCGCGGCGGGGGCCGCGGCCGGACGGTCCGCGGCGGCGACCCGCTCGCGGTTCCGGATGGGCTTGGGGAACAGCCGTGCCTGCAGGAGTTGGCCGGCGAGCAGGATGGCCAGCGAAAGCGCGAGAAAGAGGGCGTAGCGGCGTTCCACGAGAGCATCCAGGGGGCGTGAGCGGGCAGACCCGCAGTATATCGGGAACGCTTCGCGGGCAACGCCGGCCGGCCCGCGGGAAAAGCCCTCGGAACCCCGGCCACGGCTTTTTCCCGTCGATCTATCGCCCCTGCGTGAGCCGGTCACCGAGGAAGTTGTCGAGATCGGTGATGGCGTAGATCTTCTTGCAGGTCACGTCGAAGGGATACTCGATCCGCCGGTAGCGCACCGCCTGGTCGTCCTCGAGGATCGCGTAGCACGACCGCGGGTCGCCGTCCCGAGGCTGCCCCACCGACCCGACGTTGATCATCGCCTTGCCCTCGGGCAGCGGGATGACCTGCTCGGTCGTGGTGCGCGGGACGGCCGGCGAGATGAAGTCGGGGGCGGTCGTGAACACGCCCGGTATGTGTGTGTGCCCCTGGAAGCAGTAGCGGTTGAAGAGCTCGAAGATGTGCTCCATCTTCAGCGGGTTGTAGATGTCCTCGGGGAAGACGTATTCGTCGAGCGGCCGCCGCGCGGAGCCGTGGACGAAGAGCAGATCCCCTTCGGTGTGCATGCGGGGCAGTTCGCCGATGAAGTCGGTGAGCTGATCGGCGGAATTGCGGGGCAGCCGGTCGCGCCGCTCCAACTCACCCCGCGTCCAGCGGATCGCCCGCTCCGCCCCGACGTTGAATCCGTCGGGATCGAACAGCGCCGCCTGGTCGTGATTGCCCAGCAGCACCAGTCCGCACCGCTTCCGCACCAGCTCGACGCACTCGCAGGGATTGGGCCCGTAGCCCACCACGTCCCCGAGGCAATAAATCACGTCGACCTGCTGGGTGTCGATGTCGTCGAGGACAGCCCGGAGGGCCTCGAGATTGCCGTGCACGTCACTGATGATGGCCCGCTTCACAGATATCGCAGTCGCTGCGCCGAGGCTCGAGCAGGCGGTGAACGGGGAGCGTGCCGGACGCACGGACATGGTCCCGTGAGCACGGCTCCCGGGACGGCCTGACGGATTCCGCCGATGCACATCTTCCGGGCCGGAAAAGCCCGGGCTGGAAAATCGCTCCGTGAATCGTCACCGGGATGGTCGTCTGTCGCACGGCGTCCCTCGATCCGACTCTACGGACGGCCGAAACCAGGGTCAAGCGGACGGCCTGCGGGACATGGCCGACGGCCCCGGCGCCGCCGGGGCACGGCCAAAATCAGCGTGCGCCACCGGGTCGGGCGGCGGCGGCGGCGCGGCCGCGGGGCGGCACCCGGGCCGGACGGAACCGCCGCACCACGGTGGACAAACGGCCCGCGGGGCCGCGAGGATGCTCGCCGCGGGGACCGGCGCCCGCACGACGGGCCGCGGTGGACCGCGTCGGTGACATGCCTCCACGAACGCCGACGGCGACCATGAAGACGCTCGCCATCGACACGAGCCAGGCCGCGGGATCGGTGGCCGCGGTCGACGGCGAGCGCGTGGCCCGGCGGCTCCTGCCCACGGCGGTCGAGCACGCGCGGCTGCTCTCCGGTGCGCTCGTCGCGGCGGCGGCCGAACTGGGCTGGACGCCGGCGGCGGCGGAACTCGTGGCGGTCGTCCGCGGGCCCGGCTCCTTCACCGGCCTGCGCGTGGGCGTCACCACGGCCAAGGCGATCGCGTGGGCGAGCGGCGCCCGGCTCGTCGGCGTGTCGGCCGGCGAGGCGATCGCGTCGGCGACCGCAGCCGCGCTCGGACCGGCCGCCGCGGACGCGCCGATCGAGGTGGTCTTCGACGCGGGCCGGGGAGACCTCTTCGCCTGCACGGCAACCCGTGCGTTGCAGTCCGTCAGCGGGTGGCGGACATCGCCCGGCCTCCTTGTGAACGCGGAACACTGGCTCGCCGGCGTCGGCACGGCCGCGGTCGTGGCCGGCCCCGGTCTGGCCGTCGTCGCGGACGTGCGCGGACGACGGCCAGACCTCCTGATGGCGACGGGCGACGGCCTGCCGCTGGCGGAAGCCGTGGCGGCGATCGCCCTGCTGCG